>QQTW01002650.1_pt1 | contig 13084 bp, 9 predicted proteins | sample 1904831 | NCBI WGS metagenome assembly QQTW01 (sample SAMN09435610, study PRJNA476489) | Subsurface metagenome, whole genome shotgun sequencing project. | reverse complement strand
AATGGCAAGATGTCACAGAAAGTATACAAAGAGCAGATCTTAGAGCCGGTGGTGAAGTCTTGGCTAGATGCAGGCCAGTCATTTGTGTTAGAAGAAGATGGGGACTCGGAGCATGGATCTAGCAAGTCCAATTTTGTACGGACTTGGAAACAAGAGCATGGATTGAAGTACTACTTCAATTGTGCGTTGTCTCCTGACCTTGCACCAATAGAGAACTGCTGGCAACCGGTCAAGGACCATTTACGGAAGTATCCCCATTGGGATGATACTACTACAAAGGATTTGATCTACGAGGGATGGAGCCATGTGCCTCAAAAGTTTATTAACAGGTCTATCCGGTCTATGCCGGACAGATTGAAGGCCGTCATCGAAGGGAGGGTAAAATGACTGGTTATTAGACTATCTAGTGTTTCTACATGATTGCGCTGTGTTGCGCCGGTTACTGCTCGATTACTCGTTTATTTTGCAGACCGCGTGCCAAGCTAAGGTAGGTCTGTCCAGATATGCCCAACGAGACATCCAGGAAAGTTGGAGAAGTAGAAGGAGTCTGGAGATGCGAAGTGGCCCCCCGATCGAGAACCTCTAGCTAGAAACCTATCAGATGGGCCAATTTGACTGAAAGCAGCTTCGGGTCTGCATCGTGCTATAGCGTCATCTCCTTCGGTCTTTCCATTCGTCCGAGGGATCCAAGAGTGCTGCCTTTGCACCGTTGGGATTGATGGAGATGAAGCATTTCCCGTTCTTCAAACGCCATTCAGGGCAAATTTGATAGGACAAGTTCCCCGATAGCAGCTGATGCTGGACCATTGTGCACCGGCGCCCTCTTGACGAGAGTCTGAAGGGAGCTACGAACGTTGTCCGTGAGAATATCGATCAAGGTCTCGACACCCCCTTCAGACGATTGGGACAGGGCGTGAACATAGCGATGATCGCCAGATACTCTGAATGGCAAAGTGTGGACCAAAGAAAGTTCATAGCTTCTCGCGGCAAGGAATGAGACGATGAGTCGGCGTAGAGCAATTACAAAGTAGAGGAAGGAAAGCTAAGACGTCCAAAGGAAACAGCAACACGCCAGCGAACAAGACTTGGAAGGAGCAACAACGCCTCGACATGGAACGACATCCGTCGGAGCACCATATTGGGATCACCAAGAATGCATGGTGAGGGCACTAGAACAATAAGCCGTCCATGGCATTGTGGTGTTCGTGACGGGACCGCAGGTCCGACCACCAGGTCGGCCAGTCGACCGGCTGCCATTCGTACCGTTGGCGGTGGAGGCCGGCGAATTCGGCGCGCTCCCGCTCGTGGACCCGCCACTGGTGGTGGTTGAAGTAGGCATTGCGGACCTGGCGTGGCACCGGCCGCGACGGGTGATCGGCGCGCCACAGGCGAGCCCGCCGGTAGTTCCAGATGCCCACGTCGGGGGGGTCGGTGCCGTAGGGTTCGCGGCAGCCGATGCGGTCGGCGAGCGACTCGGGTAGGTGCCGACACACGGGGCACTGATGCAGCAGCGTCACCTCGTTGTCCCAGTAGCCAAAGACGCAGATGGTGTGGAAGAGATGGTCGCAGTGGGTGCGCAGCAGCAGCTGGTCGGGTTCCAGGGCCTCCTGGCAGACGACGCAGATCTCCCCGGCCGGGAGGGTGCTGCGGTCGAGCGGGTAGACCTGCAGGAGCCGACCGGTCGGTCCGCCGTCGGCCAGGTGGGTGCGCACCGTCTGGATCGCGTCGCGCGCGTCGTTCGAGCCGGGGTGGATGACCAGCTCGAGGTGCCGCCAGGCGGGCCGATGCATCCAGGCGCGGAGGAAGCGGTAGCTGTGGGACCGGAGAAGGTCGAATTGGATCTGGCGAAAGCGATGGTCCAGCGCGTCGGTCGCGGCGGTGACCCGCTGGGCGAAGATACCGAAGTCGGTGTAATTGGCGGCGTCGCTGGGGGCGAGCACGTGGATGCGCCGGGTGAGGTGCATGTCCTCAACGTGCCGTCGCGCCAAGAGCAGCTCGAAGAGTCGCTCGGCGGCCATCAGGCGCGCCACCACGCGTCCCTCCTCGCTCAGCTGCTCGCGGAAGACGTCCAACAGGCGCTGCACGTCCAGGCCGTAGTCCTGATGCGACGCATGCAGCGCGCGCCAGCATCGCCGCATCTCCCGACATAGCGGGGTGAGCCAGTCGGCCTCGTCCGGGTCGGCCTCCTCTGGATTGGCCTCCTCCTCTGGATTGACCTCCTCCTCTGGATTGACCTCCTCTGGATTGGCCTCCTCCGGGTCAGGGACCTGGACATCCTCGTCCATCTCTTCGAGGTCGATGATGCCGGCGAGTTCCGTCTGCATCTGCTCCAACTCGGTGATGCGCAGCACCGGCCGGCTCGGACGACTGCGCAGCAAGCGCGGACGGTGCAACCAGCGGATCCAGCGAGGGTACCACCGGACCATGGCCGGAAAGGGCGCGAGATCGGGTGCAGGATTGATCGCCAGCCCGCCTATCGGGTTCGTGGTCGAGTTCAGGTTGGGATCGGTCAGATTGAAGTCGCGCCACCACCGACGCGACAGCGTGGCATAGCGTGCCCGGTCCCGCGCACCCACGACGGCGACGGCGAAGATATCCAGGTCGCGGAGGGAACCGGCCGCATTGGGAGCGCGTCGTCGGATCGCTCGGTACAAGCGACCGCCCGGATAGAGGGTTCCCTCCGGGGCGCCTTCGTGGCCGCCCGCATTTTGTTGTGTGACCCCTCCCCGGTAGATGTTCTGCACGTCCTCGTCCCGCTCGGTGGCGAGAAAGTCGAAGAACGTGGCCGCTTGCTCGCCGTGCGCCGAGGCTGGCGAGAGACGGTCTGAAGGGTGCGGCGAGGTAACGCCTGGCGGCGCAACGCCAGGATTAGGTCCGCCTTCAGAGTCGCCCGGAGACAGGAGACCCGGCGGAGCGTCGATCGGATCGTCGGTCGAGGCAATCTCCCAGTCGTGTTGTGGCACCGGCTGCGAACTCGGCTGCTTGGGCGCCAGTGGACCGTCGAGGTCATCCGAGTCGTACGACTGCTCCGAAGAGGAGGGCTCACTTAGCTCTTCCACCCACATTTGTTCGTCCGCCCCATTGTAAGCGTCGCTCGAGTGAGCAGATTGAACCGCGTCACCATCCTCGTCCTCTTCCTCCATCTGCGGCTCGTCATTGCCGCCCTCATTTTCATCACCGCCACTTGGATTGTTTTCGCCAACGTCCGTGGAGTTCTGCGAGGCGGCTTCGTTGGCGTCCGACGCTTCCACGTCGGTCATCTCAACATCTTGGTCGTCAGGCTCCTCGGGGGCCGACATGATGTCTAGCGGAGTTGCTATGCGTTCTTGGCTGATCCGATGGAATTAACTTCAGTTTTCACTGTAGGTGGTACGATGGGGAAGGATGTGGGGTCCAAGGTGTGAAGGAAGAACGCAGTTTCGAGGGGAAGCAGATTATATATCTGACGAAGCTCAGAAGACTTGAATGGATCAACCCACGGTGGGGCCCGTCGTCAGCGTATAAAGAGACTGCCTCGACTTAGGTCCGCCTTGAAGTTTCAAGGAATGTCCTTTGTGGAAGATGGTCGACGAGAATCGACCATCTCCGGAGCCGTCGAGTACCAGGAATCCAGGGCTAGTTGCCCCGCCGCAGCCGGCCAAAGGTGGTCTACTCAATTCACATCCTAGGTCAAAAACACCTCAGCAGGTAAGATATCATTACCGGAAAAGGATCCATGGCTTTTTCTCGGTGGATAATAACCTTGAGCGTATCATATTGTAAGTGAAAGTGGCCTTTCATACGAAAACGTCAACCCTCAAAAGGGATTGGTTGAACAAAGGGAAACAGCTGCGAGGACGCATCCGTCTTCCAAGCTGCGAGATAGATCATGAGAGGTCGTCGACAATATTGGGGGAGGATCTCATTATACATATTCAGGGACCTAGTGGTAGACGTCGTCCTGCTTTGGATCAATGGACCACTTCAATCGAGCATCCCTAGGGGGGGTGCTCGGATGTATTTCATTCATGTCTTGAATTCCGGATTGAGAATGAGATATAGCGAGATCTCCTGGGATAGGGATCTTCCACGGTCCATAGATGGTTCCAAGGTCCACAGTTGGAGTTCTCCACGGTGGGCGTGAAGCGCTCTAAGTAGTTTGGGTTGAGGTGGAGGTTGAAATAGAGTATCATCACGTGAGATGTCCAGCACGTGACATCCCCCCCCCGACGCGTCGCCGGCTTACTCGAGCTCACTACGGAACGCCGTCAAAGTGCAGCACAGACCACCCAGGCGCGTTGAAGCAATCCCTGGTTCCTCGATAGCCCACTCTGCTACCTTTGTCACGATAGCTTCCGGATCTCATCAAGACTCAATGACTGTATCTGGTCGAGGCAAGTCGCCGGAGTTGAGTTCGGACTCGCCTTTGTCCTCGGGCCTCGACTCGGACGACCTCGACGTGTCGACGATTGCGGAGGAGGTTAAGCCAGCGACCAACTCCAGGCCAGCTAGGAACAAACGTGCGGCGACAAAGCCCGAAGTGCCGTCTGTCGCGGCGGAACCAGTTGCAGTATCGCCGTTGCGAAATACAAGAAAGAGGCGCGCGGCGGCCGAAAAAAAAACAGAGGATCCATTGCCGGTCAACAAACGAACGAGAACCACCAGAAGCGGTGCTGGAGCAGCGCCAGTAAAAGAGGATTTAGCTTCTATTCCACAAAAGACGTCAAAGACACAAGCAGGAAGAGCTACACGGGGAAAGAAATCTATAAAGAAAGACGAAGTACAAGCGGTGTCCTTGTCTCTTGAGGTCGCAGAAGAGGTTGAGGAAGAGTTGACGACTGGAAAGGTTGCCGAAAACGGAACGACTACGATCAAAGCGACCAAAAAGCGCTCAAAGGCCAAGGTCGAGGCCGAAGTCGTCGAGGAGGAAGCTGTGGAAGCGGATTCAGATGCTCCCAAGAAGCCCAAGCGAAAACGGAAGACCAAGGAAGAGAAAGAGGCCGAGGCGATGCCGCTTGCGGCCCGCACCGCCGGATTGAGGATGTACATTGGCGCACATGTTAGCAGCGCCAAAGGTGAGCTGGGTGCATCGTTTGGCGGTGTGTGATGAAAGACAACGGACGCTAAAAGGGTGTCGGATCAGGTGTTCATAATTCGATCACCAACACCGTGCATATTGGGTCAGTTCTTTGCCACCGGATGCGTCCTGCTGCTTGCAGCTAACCATGCAATAGCGGTAATGCATTGGCATTGTTCCTGAAGAGTCAACGAAAGTGGGCGAATCCGGCGTTGGACCCGGAGCACGCAACGTTGTTCAAAGCTGCTTGTACCGATCATCAATATGATTCTTCCAGGTGCGGCATATCTTACAATTTTCTTTGAGTTCTTTCATTAACAATATTTATTCCAGCCATGTCCTACCGCATGGCTCATACCTGGTGAACCTGGCGCAGCCGGAGCCGGAGAAGGCTACGCAAGCGTATGACTGCTTTCTTGATGACCTAAGACGGTGCGAGGCCTTGGGGATCCGCTTGTACAATTTTCAGTGAGTGATGAATCCGCCAAATCATTCGTCGAGAGCTCTACTGTCGCCGCGGATACAGAGCTTTCATTGACCAATTATCAGTCCTGGCACCACACTTGGCCACCCGCGCAAGGATGGCATCTCGCGCATCGCGGCCGCCCTGAATCGCGCCCATGGAGAGACGGCGTCCGTCACGACAGTACTCGAGACGATGACCGGAGGGGACACCGTGATTGGAGCGACATTTGAAGATCTCCGCGATATCATCGCGCAAGTGGACGACAAGTCGCGAGTGGGTGTCTGTCTCGATACCTGTCACGTGTTTGTTCGTAGCACCTCTTTCATCAACCGGTCGAGTCATGTGCTAATGATCTCCAGGCCGCCGGCTATGATCTCCGTGCTCCCGCAGCGTTTCGCGAGACGATGGCACGATTTGACAGCACCATTGGACTTCGATATCTCTCCGCTCTACATCTGAATGACTCCAAGGGTCCCTTCGGGTCCCGTCGCGATCTCCACCAGAACATCGGATTGGGCTTTCTCGGTCTTCGAGCTTTTCATAATATCATGAATGATACCCGGTTGGAAGGTCTGCCAATGGTGCTGGAAACGCCCATCGAGCGAGAAGATGGAAAGGAGGATAAAGGCATCTGGGCAGAGGAGATCAAGTTGCTGGAAGGGTTGATTGGGATGGATCCTTCTTCAACAGAGTTTGTAGAGAAGGAGAAGGAGCTGGCGAAGCGTGGAGCAGCCGAACGAGCCAAGCTTCAAGCGTCATTTGATAAGAAGATCGAAAAAGAGCAGAAGGCAGCGGAAAGACAGCGGAAGAAGGCTGAGGGTGGAACGCCCGAGAAGAAAAAGAGGACGAAGAGAACCAAAAAGGAGGAGACTCCCACCGATGACAGCGAATGAATGATTAATGTTATATATCAACGGATATATCGCGATGGATTCAGTCTTGGCAGGCACAGTCGCGACTTTTGTGATTAGTCATCCAATCTCCCTAACGACCTCGCATGCATCACTGGACCCTGAAGCGCAAATCGTCAGTTGACCACCTTGAACCACGACTAGGATGGTTCATTGCAGACATAAACCCAACCCACTTTTGTGCTCGAATGCGCCAATGACTTAATATCTGTAAACTGTCCACGACAGTGGTGCTCATCAGCACGTCATCCTTCGTCCCAACACCAACATGGCAGAACCAAGCCAAGGTCATCATCGGCGAAGAAGCCTCGCATACGTGCGCAACAGCACCAGCGCCATTGCACCCGCGATCGCATCAAGCCCCGTCCGAAGAGACTCGGGAACACACACTCGGCGACAATCCCAACACGTGCATCACAAATGCCGCGAACGGAGCCATTCAGCACGTGTTGGCGCAACCCATGCCAACAGAGACGACCACGACTCGGATGCAGGAGCCAACTCCGACTTCTCCTCCTCCCGCTCGACCAGCGACGATGTCGAAATGAAAGATATGCTCTCCGATGATGGTCTCGACGACGATGAAGAAACGGGGTTAACCCGGGGTGACCGTCGACGGAGACGAAGACGAAAAAGGCAGAATGGGCGATTAGACGCTCGAGTGGTCAAGGAACCGAAGACGACCAAAGCGATTAAATTGAACTCGGCTGATCAGAGCGTGCTGAGGAGGTCAGTGGTGAATGTATCGCTGATTGGGTGTTGGTATGTATCTTCCCAGTCCCTCTCTATCATTGCTCTCCATCCTCAATTCTCCCCTACGATCATCGAAGGAATATCTCTGATTTGATATCGACGCAGGTATCTCTTCTCCCTGTCCATCTCCATCGTAAGTCCTTCTTTTCTTCGATAGCAACTTTTCTTACTTCGAAACACAGTCGCTGATTTATATGTAAACAAAACAGTACAACAAATGGATGTTCTCCCCCGACCACCTCAATTTCCATTTCCCCCTCTTCACGACCTGTCTGCATATGCTCGTCCAATTCAGTCTAGCGGCGTTGGTACTGTATTTCGTTCCGAGATTTCGTCCGCGGCATGATTCCCTTTCACGACCTCACGGGGCCATTTCTACTTCTTCTACCGCCGATACCATCGAACATCCTCCACCACCTTCTTCGGATAAACCACTCATGACGAAACGGTTCTATATTACCCGCATTGGTCCCTGCGCAGCAGCTACAGGGTTGGATATTGGTTTAGGAAATATGAGTTTGAAATTTATTACATTGACTTTTTACAGTACGTACTGCATCTCATATCCCTCCTCGCTCCCTATTTTACCACTCTCTCTACCTTCTTTCCCCAACCACTTCACTCTCCCTTCTACAACCGCCAACGTATGCCGGGCTAATTTGATTGATAATATAAAAAAGCAATGTGTAAATCCTCCTCCCTCGCCTTCGTCCTACTCTTCGCCTTTTTATTCCGACTCGAATCCCCCTCCATCAAACTCGTTCTCATCATCTTCACGATGACAGTGGGGGTGATCATGATGGTGGCTGGAGAAACGGCCTTCAACGCACTTGGTTTCATCCTAGTCATATCCGCCTCATTCTTCTCCGGGTTTCGGTGGGCCCTCACACAAATTCTGTTACTACGAAACCCAGCAACCTCCAACCCCTTCAGTTCCATATTTTTCTTAGCACCCATCATGTTCGTGAGTTTACTCGTCATTGCATTACCGGTGGAAGGCATCTCCTCTTTATTCGAAAGATTATCGGAACTGTTCGATGTGAGAGGGGTGCCGCTGGGATTAGGCATATTGTTGTTTCCGGGAATTCTCGCGTTCTTGATGACGACTTCGGAATTCGCGCTGTTGCAACGCACGAGCGTGGTCACGTTGTCTATCTGTGGGATCTTCAAGGAGGTCGTCACCATTGCGGCTGCCGGAATCGCGTTCCATGATCATTTGACGATGATCAATTTGGCGGGATTGCTGGTGACGATTGCGAGTATTGCGGCGTATAATTGGTTGAAAATCGTTAAGATGAGGAGGGAGGCGAGGATGACCGTGGAGGCCCAGAGGAGGAAAGAGGAAGATGGTGATGTGGGTCTTCAGCAGCCAGACCAGCCAGGCGCGGAAGGGGATGAAGGAGCAAGAGAGGAGGAGGGGTTGTTAGCTGGACAGGAACCCGGACAGGAACAGCAGGTGATAACAGCACGGGGATCAGGAAAAGGGGGATTGGGCTTGGTTGAAGAGGGAGGAGGAGGAGTGGGTTTAGGTATTGAAGTGGACGGCAACAATCACGATGATGATGATGAAGAAGGTGTCGAACGGAGTGTACATGGGGAAGGAAGGTCTCAAGATGCAGCGGCCACTGCAATTGACGAGAATAGATAACACGGGGAAGTATATATTGTTACTTTCAGAACTTTCTACCTCATTCGGCATTGAGAATCCAGCATCAGATTTTTATTATTCTTGTATATTGTATACAGCACTGTACAATACCTCAACTCCCTCTATTATCTCTTCTACCTACCGTATCTTCGAGCCGGGGATTTACAGAGAAAGAGGAAAGGAGAAGTTACTCATGCTGTATAGCTGCCAGGGTGATGATGATCACGATAGCACCGGGTGGTCAATAAAACGGAGCAAAGACCCAACAATGACAATCAGTAATCATCATCATCATGCTCATCATAATGGGGTTCAGACGAGTTCTCGCAAAGGCGGACTATGGAAGTGAAGTAAAGCTCATCATCATCATTATCATCATCCTCATCATCATCAATATCATCATCATCATCATAGTGATTGTGACGATAGGTAAGGTATGGCAGTCTTCGCCATCATAATGATTCTTTTTTCTTTGGTTTTCTTTTAAGAAAGATATTACTGCCCAGCACGACAGTTACTGCTCGTCGACCTCCTTATCTTATCACCAGGGTACACTCCACTCCAACACTCGTCAATCAAATGATATACTCATCAATATAAATGTCACTACTGATATAAATATGTCCCGTCTAGATCTATCTATCACCCCGGATGCGTATCTTCTCGTTCTTTTTTTGTGATTCCTCCTCGCTTCTACGGCCCCCTTCTTCTTCGTTGTCGAAATATGCGTACAGTACATATGCGTAAGTACTGTAATCCCAACGAAAAGCTCATGGACATCCATTCATCACGGTTTTTCTTTCCTTTCTTTCTTTCTTTCTTTCTTTATACACTGGACCGACTCCATGCATTTTACACGAGAGTAAATGTTCTTCGACTGGTAGAAGCAGGAGTAGGAGTAGGAGTATACAGTGAGGTGACAAGAGTGTTGGGAATTCGAATTTTGGGAATACTGACATTGGGAATTCGGATCCCAAAGGTGATTGCACTTTGGCCGGCCGCAAGGGCAACATTAAACAGTGCCGTATTTGTAGCAACTAGGGAAGGGATCGAAGGTTGAGAGCGATGTGCTGTATTGAGTGAGTGTCGTGTGTGTGACTCAGGTCTATCTAGCTATATATTCACTTGGAGATTCCTTAGAGCTGGCACGTGATCACCTATCTCCTACAGTATTCCCAAAATTCGAATTCCCAACACTCTTGTCACCTCACTGTAGGACTCAGATGAAGATATATCACTTCTGGAATTACACTTGCTTACTTTTTTTGGTTTTGTGGTTTCGTGAAGTTCGAGTTTGTTTTTCGATGGCTATAGAGAAGGAGGGATATCGAGATACTCTACTACCCCCTCTTTCTCGTTCTTTCTCTTCTTCTCTTCTTTTTGGGATCAAACTAGAGATGTAAATCAAGTGTTTCGATCGGAGGGACATCGAGATATCGAGATACTACCCTTTCTTCTCCTTTCTCTATCTTCTCGTTCTTCTCTTCGTCTCTTCTTTTTGGAGATTAGAGATACGAAATAAGGATTGAGATCGGAGACATATCAAGATATCGAGATGCTCCCCCTTCTTCTTTCTCTTCTTCTCTTCTTTTCAAAATTAAAGATCAGAAATATAAATCAAGGATTTCGATTGCAGGGGACGCATAAAATAGAAGAATGGGGCGATCTTAGGAATGGTAGAAGGGACGCATGAGATGGTTTTTTCTCATTTCATTTTCATTGGTTTGATAATACTCGTACCGTCCCTTCTGCCTCATATGGCGGGAAGGTAGACTGATGTGGTCTTTGAATGCTAGATGCTAGATGCTAGATGCAAGCGGTGGTAGAGTGATGAGCGAGATTAGGCTACTGTAGATTTCATCGTATCTCCCGCATGCAAGCCGGAGGGGGTTGTGTCTTTCGGTGTCTAGACGACTTCTTTTCCTTTATCATCTATTTTCCCTTCCTCTTCTTCAGCGGAGAAGGGGGAATGGCTTCTAGGGTACCGTCGTCAAGTCTTTGAGCAAGTCCTCATGCAAAATCCGTTAAGTGTGGTAGATGCACCGTCTTTAACGTCTTCATCCGCCTTTGCGAATCGGTGGGGTGGGAATAGCGGGTGAGATGGTCGCAGAAGTAGCAGGTGTTGAAGGAGCATTGGTACCGGAACCAGGACCAGTACCGGTACTGCGATTAGTAACATCTGGCTTGGGACCGTTTCCATCACCGCTTCTTCGTTTATTCTCGGTTTCGAGCTGTGTTCAATAAAACGAATCCCCCCTATGTCAGCTGAATTCTCTGTCATGCTAGGCAGCGGTGAATATCCAGCAGCAGCCAGAAATACATGAAAAACGTACCACTTTCTTCACACGCTGCAAAGCTGCAGTATCCTTCGTGAGCGCCCTACAGTCCTCTGGACCGTATGGCGGACGGACCTCCACCGCGTCAAGCACGATGATGCTTTGATCTTGCCATCTCACCGGCAAACTATCCATCTCTCAGCTCATGAATATGCACTCCCGGAGCTGATAAAGCGGAAGCCAGTCCTGGGACCATGAAACAAACAGAGATGAAAACCTCACCTCTGGCTGAGCACATCATACACCTCCTGCCCTTGCACCATTCCCACCTCTTGTCTCCTGGCTTGTTCCCGCTTCAATTCTTGCTCCACCGCTTTCCTCTCTCGCTCCTGCGCCGCCGCCCAATCGATCTTGCCCAGTCCACCCGGCACGCCATTGCCCACTGCGGGATCCGATGCCGAGGCGAGCGTCAACGGTTCCGGGGCTAACGCAAGCAATTGGAACGACTGCAGCTTTGAAATCGGGATGATATGGTAATCCCCCGAAAGAGGCGTCAGAGCTGATGCGGCCGATGTGGAAGGCGAGGAAGAGTTCGTGCAGATGGCAACGAGGTTGGTGAGCGGGTCGGCGGTGAACAGAGTGCCCTCGACGGTCTCTTGTAAGACGGTGGTGACCCGAATTCTGATTGGACATGTCAGACTATTAGGGGAATGGATATTGATACGTGTTTTGAGTGAGTGTCTATGGACTCACTTGGCTCCGATACAGCCCACCAAGGCCGTCTCCAATGGGACGGTGCTGACCGGGCTCCCAATGTTGGGCGTGGCCACCATGATCTTGGACCCAGTTGACGCCCGTTTTCCGTCGGCCATGCCTGAATGCTCTTCCGTGTCCTCTGGGATTGTCTTGCTCCTGGTCCTAGTTCCTAGCTCTTCGACCGTTGGTCTCACGAGGCTACCGTGACGTATGAACGCTCGGCTCTCAGCACCGAGCGGAGACGAAGGTGTCGTCAGGCCATGGCGGTAATGTGACGAAATGCCTCAGCAGGAGAAAGAGAAAGAGTCCAGAGTGAGGTAGCGCTGGGTCCTGCCTTGATTCACAAGCGAACGTGAGCTGGTAGATGGAAGTAGTCGGCGGCTTTCCGAGAGTGGACCCTGGTGGTTCATCAGAGCTCCAGGCAATTGGGTCAAGACTGTTACTCAGAAGTAGTGAGACAGGACCTCGAATAAGCAAGGCAAGATGAGTCCAGCAACTTTTTCCGGATCACATCCTACGTCAGACGCAGCAGTCACATGAGCAGTCACGTGAGATGACACACGTGATCCACACCCGAAGCAGACGACTTCGTCGACGCGCACCAACGACCTTGCGAGACGATGATATGGGTGCGGCCTGCATGCCCGACAGAGGCACGCCATTTCAATTGAAGCTTCATCATTTTTTCCGTGCATCGTCTACGTTGTCCAAGAAGCTGTGTTTTCTCCTCCCACAGCATCATGAATCCGGATCAATCCTCATCCACCTCCCATCCGCAACCATTGTATACGATGCACCGAGATGTATGAACATAAGAAAAGAGGATCCATCGAAAACCATCGACGACCCCCAGCAAACGATGGATCATTCGAGAGCACTGTAATAGTATACCCCCATTCATCCCTCATGCCTGATAGGTCGAGGCCGAGACGTTCCCACCCCGGCCGGTCCAGTTGACGTGGATATCCTTACCCTCGGGATACTTGTCGCTCGCGAACTCGGGCTTGATGCGGAACGTGTGCGCACCAAAGTAATCCCGCTGCGCCTGGAGCAGACTGGCGGGCAGGTTCGTGCTGCGATAGCCGTCGTAGAAGCTGAGGGCGGTGCTGAAGGCCGGCATGGGAATGCCCCACAGGGTGCCCTTGCTGACGACATCTCGCCAGCCCGGCTGGGCCTTGTGGATGGCCTCGTTGAAGAAGTTGTCGAACAGCAAATTCT
>QQTW01002649.1_pt1 | contig 13085 bp, 2 predicted proteins | sample 1904831 | NCBI WGS metagenome assembly QQTW01 (sample SAMN09435610, study PRJNA476489) | Subsurface metagenome, whole genome shotgun sequencing project. | reverse complement strand
ATCCTGCGCAACCTAGTCAGTAAGACACCAGCAAGACCCTTCTCACCAGCCACAATAATGGCTCCTGAGCATAGAAGCTTTAGGAAGACCAGCGAGGGGGAGACACGGGGCTGGTTGGGATGCCGCAGAACCGTGAAACATGGCTAGCTTCAGGAAAGTATTGGAGATCAGTAGCCTGGGCTTGCTTCTATGATAGTATTTAAACAGTCAGAACTTGGAACAGACATCAAGACGGGAATTGATACTCGCGCTTCTTGCATTTGAAATTAGTCAGCGTCTGAGCAGCCCCCATTCATTCCAACTTGCAGATACAGCGCCAGAGTCGATCAAATGATTGCAATCGTCCATCTGTAGCCCGACCCAACGATAATTTCACTCATATCATCTGGCGTGGCCGGAAGCTCAGCATTTCGATCAATGGGTCTGATTGGAGGTGCCCATCATCACAGACACTGGTCGATTAACTCTGTGCTCGCAAAAGCAGTGGACGTGGCTTTCAATTGTGCTAGCGAGCATCATTCGATTATATGTAGTATGACGGGACAGAGTGCTAGCTCCGACAAGCGCTCCACAACAATGAGGTGTGTCATGCTTCGGGTTCCTTGCGTTTAGTATAATTTAGAACTGAAGATGACGAGCGGAACACCAACAACAGCAATGTGATGGGTCGAGAATATGTGTGATTTGCTGAAAGCAAGTCCGCCAGCGAGCAGGAGAAGAGGGTCCAACCCGAGGGGGGTACTTGTTGACAGCAGGCCCCCTGAAACTCACTGGTTGGCATACGGCTCGATTTGCAGCTGGCGCAGATACAAGGCTCAATTCCGTTTTGGAAGACATTAGGTCGATAGAAAGGGGCGCCTATTCTCTTGCTTTTTTTAGGGCAAAGGGATTTCCTCCGATCAGAGAATAGCAAACATCCATAGGCGCCCATGCTTATTCCTCGCCAGGCTGGCCGTCTAGCGACTATTTTAACTTGTCAGCTGTTGAATCGAAGTAAACGGTCCCGACAAAAGAAGATAGGCAGACAGCAACAATAGAGTTATCGTTCGACCTGTCTTCAATCTATCATCAATCTATCTTCGAACACCTGCGTCTTCTTTCGCAAGTTCATGTTCCTTGGTATCAAGCTGTCAATTCATCATCCTGATTCGTGTTGGAAAGACACGTCGCTACAGCATCTTGCAAATCAAAACACTCGGATGACTTGTCCTGTCTCCCTTCACCAAACGACGCGAAAGAGCACCAAGAAGAGAGAACAAATATTCCATGTTGTCAATCTTCGTATCTGGCAAGGCTGATAACCAGCATCTTGTAGTTGAGATGTCCTCGTGATGCATGCATATCTCGTATAAGTCGATACGATTTTTCTCGATTGGTCTCAGAGATAGCCAACAGTTTCTCGGATAGCTCATAGTCTGCAATGCTTGGTCCGGAGGTCTGATAATCGTGGAAGACATCGGTTCTGCACCGGCTGGCTACCTAATAGCTGTTTGGGAAGCTAGGAGTACAAAATGCGTACGATTCTCTTCAGCAAAAGGACAGCGCTCTTCGGTTCCAAACCTTATTGGTAGATATACTTTTCAGAGGCACGCTTGAAAAGCAGATCATTTTCAAGTTGCTCTATCGCCTCTCTTAGGCATCGATCAACGACTTCAGGGATGCTCCACAGATGCCTGACGATGCTGAAAGGTTGCTAAAATGCGATCCCTGTGCACAAACATTTGATCGCTTTGTAGAGGTTTCAGGGTGCAGGGTATAGGGTGCGGGGTGGCAGGTTGCAGGTTGCAAATGAGGTCAACGGCCAGACCAGAGGGTTTTCCCGGGCCCTCCGGGCGGTGGCTGGTTGAAGTTCCAACGCTACTCAGCCCTGCCTCACGCCACCCACCACACCACTTCTGCTTAGCTGCCGAGCCGTTTTCACCGCTCCTTCCTGTCACCCTTATACAACAGGTTGGAGCATCTTATTATCTTACTGTGGAGGCACTCAGTGAACAACTGCCCCGTTGCCCATTGCCCATTGCCCACTGCCCATTCCCCACTGCCCACTGCCCATTGTTCATCGCCTATTGCCCAGTGCTCATTGCCTGTTCTCGATTCTCGATATGATGCTGGGTCGACCTCTCTTCCTATCACCCCTCAGTCCGGAGGAATCTACCTTGCCGTGCGGTGCTCTTTCTAACGCCCCAGCACAATGCCCATACAACAACAAGAAGGAGCCTTGGATTTGAATTGCGAACAATTCCGTCGTCGTCATGCTAGGCAGGCTCTTTGGCAACGCTGCCTCGTCCCTTAATTCGGCTAGCTTTTCTCGCGACTCCGTTGTTGACGAGGAGTACACGCGTGGCCTGCTGTATCCGGATCATGCAGCTCCTCCACAGAGTCCAGCCAACATGCCTCAGCTCGGGGTTAGGCGGGCGGGAGAATTTGATGAGCGGGGTGGTCTCGACCCGGATGCTTTGAAGGACTGTAGGATAATGGTCGCGCAGGATGCTATAGGAGATTCGGAGGAACCTTGCATACTGTTTGATACGCAACACTTTCAACAACCGGAAAGTCCGATAGACACGAACCCACGGACTGGAATTCTTCAAGCTCCAACACATCGTCGAGGAGGTTCGACAACATCTACTCTAAGGTCACCGACTAGTCCATTGGTATCCAAGCCGCAGCCGAGAATACCTCTAAACAGTCCCAACAAGTCTTTTCCTGTACGCAACAGGAGCTCGACCTTCTCGGGAGCGTCTGATGAGCATGATCCTCGACAATTCCGGATCTCGGATGCCAAAAAGGAGGAGAATAGAGACATCCTAAATTGTGCCTTTGGCAGCTCGGCGGGTGCTTCCTTTGGAACGAAAATGCATTTCTTATCGCTGGGCTCTGGTATGAAAGAACTTCCCGCCACCCCTTCCTCGCCCACAGTAGGTGGCAACATCTCTGCTAGCTATTTCCGCAAGCGCGAGCCTATTGCTCGTGCCCATACGTCGGCCTTGTTCGGTTTTAGACCTCCAATGCATGAGCGGTCTTATTCGTCCTCAGGAGCGAAGCCAAGAATCACTGATGCTGTCCTCATTACCAAGCTCTTCAGTGTAAACGTGCCAGAACCAATGGACTCGGAAGCGCCGCCCACATCCACGACATCAGAGGGTGGCAGTACAGTTCCAAATCATGAAGATCATTTTGTTCACAAGCCTACGACCAAAGGCAAAAAGCCTCGAGCGAAGAAGACCCCCGTCTTTGCCATCATCCTCATAGTTCAACTACCAGCCTACGTAATCACCATCTCAAGGCCATCGTCACGGGGAGGTGTTCAGACTCCTCCAACGTACACTTCGATGCGGTCCTTCCGAAATTCGTTCAATTCTCAGTCGATCTCGCCCAAACTCATGTCTTCTAGCCATCTGAGATCCATGGACCTTGGAGATGCTCGAGTCAATGCACTAGTCGAGCACTGGGACATCATTGATCGAGCGCTAACATTGCTGGAGAACGTGTCCACGCCGAAGATCCTCAATCATCTTAAGCAAGTGGACAGATTTTCGGCGGCTTTCGTCTCCAAGCCCTCGAAACCGAAAGAGAAGACCATGCAGCGTACGAATCAAATCAATATTTATTTATCCCCTCAGATAATGGGAAGTGACCCAAAGCTCAAAGATGTTGCAGTGCAGGCCATACAAAGGATTCGAAGAGCCCTTAGGATACCCAGAGTCACCATTGGGCAAGGGCGCTGGGGTCTGTGGAATGACGAACTGATCAGGATCGTTCGATACCATGGTGGCAAAGAGCAAAGCTCCTTTGTTGGGAAACTATTGACTGCCTTTCTTGCGACGCACACCGCCGAGTGGATGCCACTGATTGCGCCTTCAGGGCATCGTCGTCGACACTCTATTGCGCGCAAAATCAATGACCACGATGTGATAACCACTCGGACAATTATCGTCAGCAATGATCGATCTATTGCTCGTAGACTCATTTTCCTCTTGGCTTCGTTCCTCACTGGGGATTTTCATGCTGAAGACAATCCCACTCTTTGTAGAGGACCCGGTTCCACTGTTTCCTGCCGAGACGCCCTACCTCATTCTCCCTCCACGGAATTGCTCAAAGCGTCAAAGCGCAGCGACTCCCCTGAAGAAGACCTCAGTGGCAGTCCGGGCTGTTCGCAAGGAGGCCTACTGATTACTAGAGCCCTTCAGCACAAACCTTCTGACATTCGATCAGTCAAGAGTATTCCAATACCTGCCAGTGATCTCAGTCTGAGGAAAAGCAGCGCTGCAACGACTTCAACGGTAACACCTGATCCTACCACCCCTGTACCTCAATTCTCCTCCTCTTCAGGTACGCAAGGCGACTACTTTCCAGACGAATCGAGCGCTTCAGCCAGTTTAGCCAAGATCTGGCAGACCGCCAACAAGGAAAGTGAGTCAAGCACTGCATCACCGAAGTGGGGCTCCCTTTTGAGCGGATTTTGGAGTAGAGAATCTTCAGGAACCACTAGCGGTAGCACAGCTCCTTCGGCTGCTTCCAGCATCATGGTCAAAAAGCAAACACCGTTAGATACTATGGTAGCGGAATTATCTGGCGAAAGCAATTCTGCGACCCCTGGACTGGCCAATGAGTCAGCCCAATTGTTTGGAAGTATGGACTCGGAAGCCTTGCCTCTCAAATTACAAGTATATCCTGGTGAAAAGGTTATTGACGTCGACATTGGCCTTCCTGGATTCCTTAGCTCTAGCAATGATTCCGGTCTTGCTTCACCACCCTATCACAACATCCGGCATGCGTCGTCCGCTGCGAGCCTCAACAGCCTTGCGTCTTCCATGCGTCATGTGTCGCCTAAAGCGGGAAGCAGGGCGCCGAGTCGTGTTGCAGGCTTCCTCCCAAGATTCCACCCGGACTATAGCATACAAGCCGTGAGAGCCAGCAAGTCTGACCTACCGGATATGGTGGAAAGGGTGAAAAGCGCAATGTTATCGGAGCCTTATCCCCAACAAACACTAACGTCCGGCTGGGTTGATGTTGCTACAACATTGATAGCAAATGTGCAGACTACGTCTGTCAAGAGACTGACGTTGAGGCGGAAGGTCACCCGGTCGAGTGATAATGAGGGTGATGGCAATTCAGCTGTTGCGCCCAACGCTGAGCATTCCACTGCCTCATTAACCATCAAGCCTTGCTCGACGATGGGCAGTGAGTTTGTACAAGAGCAAGCGTTCTCCTACGAATCTGTCGTCGACTTCGATCCTTTACTTACAGAAGTCGTTGACCGCATTCTGGCACGTGAAAGCGCTCATGGTACTAGAAGCATTTCCCCAGGGGCCATCAGCCACTACAGGCAGCTGTCCACCGGAACGAACGAAAGCTCCAGAAGAAGTAACAAGCAGTCCATGCTCAATGGTCCACCTTTCCTGGAAAGATCTTCTTGTAGTCCCACCAACAATCTAGTCATAGGTGCACTAGAGGATGTTGTCAAGATTGTCAACCATGGTCTCTCAGAAGTGCCCAACGCACCTAATGCTACAACACATATGAAGAAGGAGCTAGCTACGCAAGGAAGAAGATCTCAAGATAATGCTCTTAGAGAGGGAGTCAGGAGTTGGCTGCTTAATGCAGAGCATGCTGCTGTCTGGTAATATTTCTTTGCTGGTGGCGTCTTCGGTTACTTATAGATCTGTGGCCGAATTTAGGAGGCGACCTGCTGCGGTTTTTTCTGCGCTTTGATACCCATTTGCTTTCACGATAGCTAGCTCTGCCTTTGGTAGCAGTGCAGGAAGCCCACAGATGCAGCGGGATATGAGCTCTTTACACTACTGGTGCCATGCTGAACTGGTCTAGAGTGACACAGTCTAAGTATCTGCTCTTTAACCACGAGTTTGCTATCATCCAGTGAAAGGCTCTGTAAATTTCATGCTTCAAAGGTGACTCTCTCTTGAGTGACATATATCCACCCCATGGGGCAATGCCTTAAGCTCGAATGAAGTTATCGGGAGACTTCTCGTGATACTTGATACGCTGTCAATGGACAGAGATCTATAATCGATAGTCTAAAGATGTCTTGATGAGACTGCTCTTGATGATGTTGCTGCCTTTTCAAAGGGCACGTGTGAAGACGTTGATACGCAAATCCTTTAGCAACAACAGATGACTAAGACCGACAACGACTTTCCGCGAGTGAATAGAGTGATGATGAGTGGATCGCAATAAATAATAAGCAATATTCTGTAGCGGTTGATAGGCGCCGCTTGTATGCCCCCGAAACTGTTGTCTGCTAGACTCCACTGCCCCCAACGTGCGCTACTTATTTCAGGGTCCGGAAGGTCTTCATGGAAACGTTACGCCACCCATCGCGGCTTGTTGCGCATCTCAACGCCCTCGAAATAATGCAGTCCTCCTTCATCCTGGGGACACTCACTACTCTCTTTTGCTAAACCATTCGCAGCGACGCCATTCCCCTACTCAGTCTTATCAACCGCAGCATACCCTTTAGATGGAATGGGCAAGTGGCGTTATGGGGTCATCCTTGATGCTGGTTCATCTGGCACTCGAGTACACATTTACAGATGGCTTGATAGTGCGGTAGCACGGCAATCTGCCAACAAGACCGAGCTGAACTCGCTACCTTCTCTTGAGACACATAGCAAATGGACTAAGAAGATTCACCCGGGTGTTTCTTCTTTTGGTGAGACTCCGAGTCTAATAGGCCCTGACTATCTGCGGCCCCTTCTCGAACATGCCCTTGATATCGTACCCAGGCATGCGGTGCGCGAAACACCAATATTCCTGCTTGCCACCGCTGGCGTGAGGCTGCTGCCTGACATTCAAAGAAAGGAGCTGATGAAACAAATTTGCGCCTACACCCGAATACATTCTCAATTCCTCCTACCTGACTGCGATCTTCATATTCAAGCTATTACCGGCGAGACTGAGGGCATCTACGGTTGGATAGCAGCCAATTACCTCATTGGTGGCTTCGATGCTTCAGAAGCGCACGATCATGGCAAAGGCCACCATACCTATGGCTTTCTGGATATGGGTGGAGCTTCAGCCCAGATTGCTTTCGCACCCAATGCAACAGAGGCAGAAAGGCATGCCAAGGACCTCAAACTCCTCCGTCTGCGCACAATTGATGGGCGGGCAAGCGAGTACAGGGTCTTCGTGACAACCTGGTTGGGGTTTGGAGTTAACGAAGCACGACGGAGGTATGTCGCATCGCTTGTTCAATCCAGTGGTGGAGACATTATATCCGAGCTACCCAACCCATGTCTACCCGCTGGTATCAAAACCACTTTGAAAGGAGTAGACTTATCAGATGCCGCAACTGCGCCAGCTGACGAGCCTTACCTGCTGGGCACTGGCAAATTTGAAGAATGCCTGCGCGCCACGTATCCGCTGCTTGAAAAGGACGCTCCATGCGAAGATGAGCCGTGTCTGCTCCATGGAGTTCACGTTCCTGCCATCGATTTCGACGTGAACCACTTTATTGGTATAAGCGAGTACTGGCATACTACTCATGAGATCTTCGAGACGAGCTACAAAGATAAGGCACACGACTTTAACACTTATCAGCAGCGGGTCAGTTCTTTTTGTCAGCAGGATTGGGACTCGATTAAAGCAGATGTTGCTGATCACAAGTGGGGAAAGAAAGTGGATGAGCAAAAAGCATACGAAGTGTGCTTCAAGGCCTCATGGCTGATCAACATGCTGCATAATGGCATCGGTATTCCTCGGATTGGTCTGGAAAACACGGCGAGTAGCGATCACAACGGGACGAAGGAAGTCATCAAGCAAGGAAAAGAGAAGGGTTTCTTGGAACCGTTCCAAGCTGTGAACAAGATCAAGCACACTGAGGTCAGCTGGACATTGGGCAAGATGGTGCTCTATGCAGCTTCAGAGGTACCACCCCTCGACGAAGACAGTTTGCCCGTTGGCTTTGGAAGCAACGAGCCTGGGATCCCACTAGACTTCCAATACACTACAGACGCGACCCACCCACTCGTTGCGAATTCTAGCCGTTCTGATCTGGAAGACGAGTCAGTGGGCGAGCAGATCCACAGCACGCTGTTCGCCTCCGATAGCCGACGCCGCATTCCAGGCTTGCTCCTGTTCTTATTTATTGTGCTCGTAGCATGCTTCTACCTTTGTGGCCGTGATAGACGGTCGAGACTGTATCGATACATACTAGGTAACCCAGGGAGGAAACGGGGTCTATTTACCAGCAGATTTCCCTTTTTGTCGAGAGGGAACACGGCTTCATATGAACGTGTTCTTGAAGACGGACAAGGACTGGAGGATCCCAGCGACTTGCAGTTGGGTGATATTCAACCAGACGATTTTGAACAAGAGAGAGCGCGAACAGCCGGATGGAACACGCCTCGCAAGAAACCTCGAGCTGGAACCGTGGAGCAGGAAATGATGGATCGGAGCGGACTCGTGGTGAGGACTGAAAGCCGAGAACGACTGGCATTACATAATGGGAGGAAAAGTAGGACAGGTAGTCCAATTCGACTGAAAGCAAATTTGACGGCACTTGTAGAGCAATAACATCTTCTTATATACTTACGTTTCATGCTGCCACCGTTGACATTGCTGCCGTAGTTCGACACCTGCCGGCCGGCCTTAACCAATTGTATTTCAAGGCTGGCGTCGCCACATGAATATTGACGACCTACGGTGCAAAAGTCATAGCCACACTAAAATGGGAAGAAAGTAGAGCAACGGCCAGTACATTTGTTCTATTTCTCTCATCTCCAAACCGGACAGACAGGTTGCGAGGAAGGTCGTATTGATTCCATCAAATTGTCAAGCTGTCGCCCAGCTCATCTGGCGCCTCTGTTCCCAGCTTAATCGAGGTTGAAGGGAACATCGAGCGTCAGCATCTCGACGAGCTCAGACGTCGGCCTCGCGCCTCAATGAGCTTTGAATTGTCAACCACTGTGCCATTGCACTTTCGCTGAGGATGCGGATGCGAATTTTTAAGACTTCCAGGGAACGACATGTTGGGTGCAGAATATCTCAGGACAAACGATAGTCGTCCCTGCATCGCGGCTAAAATGAGAACATAAAACAAAAGCACGCAAGTCATTATGACACCTTGAATACATTAGCCATTCCAGCAACTTAGTCCCATGGCAACATGGCCTCAAGTCAGAAACCGAATCGAAGACAAGTTACCGTATGGGTACACGACGTCAACTTCTCAAACGATGAAGTGCTCGTTGCGCCAGACATCCTTGGGGAGGACTGTCTGCCTCCCAACGCCCTTATGGAGTTAATTGCGCTGAAGCCACCATCTGACTTTCGTGATTCAAGGGATGATGCCCATGTTGATCCAAAAAACCTTGGGGACACCTCAATACTTTCTGATTCCACGGCCTCGAGCGGGCAGCATCCTGAGCAGCCTCTTCAGGCTGGGCATCCAAGCAAACATTCCCGGACTACTGGCCAGAACGCAAGACTTGCAATTGATCCTCGCACACGCTACTTCTTCATCGCGAAGCCAATGCCTCTGGATATCCGATCGAAACATCCGACGCTCCAAATATCAATCACGACTAGCATAGCCTCGCGATTTGGCTATCGTCAACGGGCTCAAGCTGCAATTTCTCTTGCAGACAAACGTTCATGCTGTGCTTCACATGTGGAGTTGGTTTTCCGGGATGAGTATTTGTCAAGGTCTGATATGTGGAGACTTGTGCGGGCAGAATTGGCTGGCAAGACAGTTTACAGAGGCCAAAAAATACAATTTCTCGCAACAATCAAAGCCGTGGTAAAAAGTATCAACGCATGTGGTCGAAGAGTGTCTTCAGGATACTTTGGTGAAGCCACAGCCCCTATATTTCGAAGTGAATCGGCACGGTATATCCTTTTCATTCAAGCTTCAAGAGAGATGTGGGACTTCGACTCTGAGGGCACTGGTGAAATCATGTTCAGTAGAGTGATTGATGGGTTTCTTCCGGAGCTCTTCAAGAAATGGGCTGAGCTGGAGGCGAGGCACTTGGTCAGTATAGTGCTCTTTGGCCGCCTCGAGTATGATCGCCACGCTCTCGCAGCGCTTCAACAACTCAACTCCCAACACTCTGATATTGACGTTGACGAGAAAGCAAGCTATAGAGACTTCTACCGGGTTGTGGTGACTGATATGGCAAGCGGAGAATGGACGACGATTCTCAATGAATTGAAGAAAGATTTCCGGGTCTATCTGCGTGATATAACTTTACACCAACCACAAGAAGAAAAGGTCACCGAAGGCCGTACCATTTCCGTTGCTGAGACAGACTCTAGAACCCGGATCTGTGGCCGACCTACCAGTGCTCTCCGTGGTAATATATTAGAAGCTATCAATATTGCCTCGTCCCGATTCGCAAGCGATTACATTGACAGGGATTTGGTCCGCACTGGCATCTCTATCATCGTGATCACTCCTGGTTCTGGTGTTTTCGAGGTAGACCGCCAATTACTGGATCTGACATCCGAAAATCTAACTAACAACGGTATTGGTATCGATTTGGTCTGCTTGTCAAAAATGCCACTTCACTCGGTGCCACTATTCAAATGCCGTGCGCGCAAATCGAGCTTGAACATTATGAGAGCAGCTAGCAATTTACCACTACACGGCTCTCTTACTCACTCTTCTGTGGATAGCAAAGGCATAACCAAAGGGCTTAGCTCTTCTCAGTCAGACGGCTCATTCGCCCAGACCACTCTTCGTGGGGAAGCAGTTAGCGTAGCGTCTGAAGCGCACTGGTCCTTTGGAATTCCTCAGTGGATTGACGTATCTTACTGGGAATCGAGCGGACGTCAAAGCAGGGCCAATCCTGGCAAAGGAGGACGAGAGTATGCACAACTAAATTTGAATTCGACATCTTCAAAATCATTCGTTCCGAGGGTCAGAATGTACGAGCTTCAGATGATGGGATTGATGGAGCTCGGTTTGGCAAACATCTCGATACCTTATCTTTCGGAAGGACGTCTTAGCGACGGCTACACGTACAAGAGCCCATATGGCATGACAGAGCACAACAAAGTCAGATCTACCCAATCTGAGCACCTAGCCAGTCCTCCACAACCCATGAGCAGACCTAGGTTCAGCACCTCTGCTCATTCGGGTGGGCCAAGTCGTGGTTTACTTTCCGTGCAGGCGAAGCGGCAGGGGAACATGTTCGAAAGGATGGACGCTTATGACCAGAACCTTTTCAGGCCTGAGTCAAGCAATAAGTCTTTAAAATCCAAGCTAAAAAGAAAGAGCAAGAAGACATACGACCCATCTTCCGATCACACTTCCTATGGACATTTGCCAAATCCTCCAAACCGGCGTGGTGGAAATTTAGATACCAGCGACACAGATACGATTACGTCGTCAAAAGGAACGAAGACGGCGAAGTCCCAAGCCTCGAGCTTGCGATACAAAGGTGTTCAGGGGAGCGTAAGCCAAGCCGACTCAAGAATATCTCGCTCAATTAGTTTCGCGCTGAGGGGCCTTGGCCCAAGCGCTCCGAGGGCCGTGGCAAGCACTGAAATCAATGTCGAGAATGTTCAGGCTGAACATCCAGGGTCGAATGTCACACAGCACCATGTCCTAGGGGATTCATCGAAGACCTTGAGAACATCGGTCAGTCGCAGATCGAACAGGCTCAGTGTACTATCATCCGAGACTGAAAGCAGTGGACCATCAGATGCGGATGGTGCTGAACAGTTTCCGAAAAGGACTCCTTCGCAGCCCATTTTGATCAATAATTCATCGAGGAAGGACCGAAGCTCCGACCAGAGATCGGAAAACGGAGTCGCAGCTAGCAGTATGCTGAAGGCTGGATTTAAAGAAGCACACTCCCACAGAAGTCTATCGCAAATCCAAACCGCGAAGGAAATCACTGGAAGCAGCAAGTCGAGCGACACGGGATCAGCAGAAGGCTTGACACCAATTACTTCAAATTCCGACCTGTCACCTTGGGTCAGGAACGTCAACCCTACGAATCCAACTAAATTCCATTCAAGGGGGAAAAGTTGGGTGGGTAGATGGCAACATCTCTATCCTCGTACTCCAAAATTTTCATCAGTGCGATGGAAATCTCTGTGCACTCCGGCCTCTGTGCCGTTGACTACAGAAGAATTTCCGAGCAAGGAAGAGCTGGATCGTCAATACATACAAACAGATTATATCGTGCCTCAGAATGATGACAGTGACCTGGCAGAAGTACCAGAAAGCCGGGAATGGCTTCTGCGGGAGATGATAGGCTTGAGACTATCCCATGGCTACCAACTTGTCATCGGCGAAGCCATTGCCGAGGCGACGGGCACAGACGCTCCATCGTTGAGAGATTGTCTTACACCCGAGAAGCTCGCAGAGGATGAAGTCCCGGTCTTCATGTTGATGGGTAACACGATACAGAAACTCGTTTGCGTTGATAACGATAAAGTTCAGGTTACTCGATTTGTCCGGAAGCTGCCAGAAGCTACGCTGGAGAGGAGGCAATGCATTACATATACGCCTATGATCAGAACGATCCTCTCGAAGTCATACTGTCTTCGCACAATGACACTTGCAGGCTTTTCACAGGAGTATCCCTGGAAACTCGCTGACTCACACCTAGCGGGCCAGAAGGATGATCTAGGTAAAATATACGAGCAGCTTCGTTTCTGGCGCGCTCGTTTTGTCGTTATACCCGTTGAACCTCCGCCTAGCGCAAAGAGGCCGGTTCAGTCGATAAGTGAAGACAACGAAGAGGAGATACATTTGCTCGGTATTCGCGAGCTGACAAGAATGTGGCAGAAGATTCGGTACAATCCTCCAAAGGAACGATGTTTCAAATCTACTCTAGCAAAGGGAAAAGATCCGAATCCGCTTGAGATCATATTCCAGACTCTCAACCCATCTGAAGTTGTGGCAACCGAAATTGAGAAGCTCCTTGTAACAGATGACGGAGCTGAGTCCCGGCAGATTCAGCTGCTTCCCGATTCGGAATTACTGGAAAGGTCGACATCAAGTGTTTCCAAGATTGCTCAAGTGCTGCAAGGAGAAAAAGGTGTAGACATTACCAACAGAAGATGGCATCTGAAACTACATTATAGCTGCTTTAAAGGAGATGACTTCACAA
>QQTW01002648.1_pt1 | contig 13085 bp, 18 predicted proteins | sample 1904831 | NCBI WGS metagenome assembly QQTW01 (sample SAMN09435610, study PRJNA476489) | Subsurface metagenome, whole genome shotgun sequencing project. | reverse complement strand
GTGTGATTCTTGTTGATGCTGAATTTTCATCATTGGAGAAGTATGACTCCGAGCGAGCAGGCGAGCTCCGAGGTCGCTTTTCTACCCAGATACCTCGGTCTAATGGAGAGCTTGGAGTGGGAGAGCAAGATGAACTGCAATACAGGTGACAGAAGATCTTTTATGACTATGTCCAAAGGATAGAGAGTATCATGCATATTATACATGGGATATGCAGCAAAGCAGGGCGGAGAGCCTCATTTAATTACGCCCAACTAATGAAGGAGGTACCTTGGTTCATCAAGCCTTGAAGCTAAAAATGGGGGGAAAACGTGGGGAAAGAGGAAAGCTTTCCGAGGGGAAACATGTGCTTCCGACAATCTTTCCGGGTCCGGACGTCCCCCATCCTTTTCTTTCTTTCCACTTCCACTTCCACTTCCAGCACGAGTATGAGTTTTATCAAGCATCCAGCTGGCTAGGTCAGTATGCGGCTATTGTGATATCGATTGGGAATGTCTTAAATGACATTAGCACTTCCTGTTTTCCTCTAATCATTCAGTGTTCTGCAGCAAGTGGAGGATTACAATGAGACGGAGGTGTCGCGTGGCCAATCGAAAATGTTTTAACAGTGGATAAAGAATGAACGAGCAGCATGATTACGTGGGGATTTTATGGTTGCGAAGTGCCATGTAGTCACTGTTACAATTGAGCGTTGAAGGCTGCTTCCATCCAAGTGTCTCTAACTTGACTATGTCTTTTGCTCTCCGCTGATCAGTCTTGAAGTCCCATCTCTAGCACTGCCCTACTTGGTCGTTCCAAAAATGCAATGTTCCTTCGCAAGAGGCATGCTCAGCTCACAGACTTTCTATCACATAGAGCATCAGATCTTTGAGCTTGTCAGAGGACTCCCTCCTCACTTTCTTCTACTTCTTCTCTTCTCTCCTTGTGTTTATTACAGCCCGGAGGGCTCCTGAGATCCATATCACTTAGCATCATGATGACCACCTCCCTTCCCTTCCCTTTCCTTCCTTCACTTCGCTCCAGCTTCTCACCTATGCCTTGTCGTTTCTATAAACATCCCCCAGGCAGACTGACCCAGATCTCATCACCTACCCTAAAGCAACATCCCCATCATGCATAACCGCCATCCCAAACTCGATTGCGAGGAGTGCCTGCCTTTAAAAGAGACTCTACTCCACCTAAAATTTGGCCCCATCCTCTTCCAGATCGACTGGCTACACTGGTGCTTCAAGGCACTGGCATTTTCCGCCCTGACCGGGTACCTATTCTTTGCCTGGTGGTTGTTCAGTCCTTGGTCTCCAGCATGGTCTTCTCAGAATGTCTTGGACCCAGTTGTAGGACACGAAGCTTTAGAGAAGTGAGTTCACAGCAAGAAAGAAGAGTAGGCACACCCTGACAATGAAGAAGGTATTTCCACACATTCTCCGGCAACACCGAATGTGGCATTGGCCTCTCAGATCTCTATGTCCCTCCACAGAAAGAAGACAACAGCAAATATGCTCGTGGTGCATTCTGTCCGAACCGTGAAAAGTCGCTAGAAGCCATGACAGGAGGAGGCAGACATGGCTTTGACGCTCCGTACTACCCTAAAGGTACTACTCTATTTGAACGCGACCTCTGTCACCCTGACATTAACATCTTGACATTCGCGAACAGGCTGCCACTACCGCTGGTACAGCGTGCCCGAGATCTGCATGATCCTCGAGCGATTCGACTCCCTCGTCTTCATTGGCGACGACACCCTCCGACCCATCTACAGCGGCCTCAACATGCTCCTCCGGCAAGACCTTGCCCTGGGCTCTCTAAACCCTTCCTCCTCCTCTGAACTCAATTCCTCAGAACTAACCACAACCTGTCGCTGTGACAACCAATTCATCAAAGATACCTGCTCCAAACACGCCCTCACAGTCAGCGATCAAGTGCCCCTAAGCAACACCCAAAATCAAAACCCGTATCTCTGCTCCCGCACCCCACACGCCTTCCTCGCCATCTCAGGCTCCCCCTTCAACCCCTCAACCCTTAAATCCCTCCGCACCCTGATCCCGCGCGCCCCACCCTCAAACTACCACCCCATCCCCATTATCACCTCCCTAACACCCCAACCTGGCAGCGGCTCCGCCCCATCCGCCACGCTCGCGACCCAAACCCTCTCCTCCCTCCTCACCTTCGCCGACTCCACCGCTCGCAAAACGCCCATCCTCTGGCTCAACCCCGCGGCAACGGGCCATCTCGACATCAGCGGCAGCAAACAGCGGGACGGGAATAACAGAAACGACCATCTCTGGATGTTCAGTGAGGAGATGGAGCGGGTAGCGAGGGAAAAGGATGTAGAGGTGCTGGGGTTGTGGAATCTGACGGTGCAGGCGAGCAGTTGGGATGGGAGGAGGTTTGGGAGTTCGGTGGCGCTGGTGCAGGCTATGATGGTGGTCAATTGGTTGAGTCGGCTGGAGAGTTCGTGATTTGTAATGATGGTCAGGGGGTCAGGGTAGTGGATGGTCAGCCACTGGAAGAGTGGTTCTCACTGAGTTGGCATTCAGAAGGCCTCATGAATGCCATGGGAGATTCAGCATAAGATCTCATTGGGCTTGAATTCACAAGCTTAACCAAGATTACAGCTAATAGAGGCAATCTCAGACAGCGAACAGCCGTGTCTGGCAGATTCCGCTTCGAACTCATGCCCTTGATGATTGGAAGATATGGTCGAAAAGAGAACGATGAAGGTTTTGCCACGCAATACAGGGCTCGTGCCTCTTTTCCTCCATTTTGTTTCTGCTGCTTTGTTTGGCAGCAGCCAAGCCTGAAGCATTTCACAATTTTCTGCTTCGGCTTGCAAAGCCGGGTCAGCTTCGACTGTATGAAGCAGAGACTTGCTTCTTACGCCCGCTCGTGCTGGAACGAGATACATGTGGGCTTTCGATAGGCGAGATCCGACTTGGAGATACAAGATCAGGAAATGTATGTATGACATCTAGAAGAGAATCTCTCCACTGCCCTCGATCTCGCCGCCCCACAGCTCTCCAGCCTTCCTTGATTTCATTTTATCGCTCTTCTTTCTCCGCGCTTCTTCTTCCTTCTTCAACATAAACACGTCCGCAATAGGTGCTTCGGTGTATCCTGGTGGGAGGTCATCGTCTTTATCCAAGTCAATCTCCCCAATGAGTAAGACATTCTCGCCGCGGACGAGATAGGTGCCTCGAGGTATGTCGGCGAACAGTCGTCGGTCGTTGGAGGAGCTAACAAAGTAGCGCTCGGTTGTTGATGTGAGGACTAGGTTTGCTGATAGGCGATTATGTCAACCACTGGGCAAAAGGCAGAGATATCGTGTAGGATGGAGCGCACCAAATTGATCCCAGCTCCTCAACACACCAATCAATTTCCGCCCGTCTCGAAGGACAAGCAAAAGTTTCTCTGTGAGGTTCTCCACGGTTAGCTGCCTGTTTGTATGTTCTGTGATGTGTGTTCTGCGGTGTTGTGCTCGCCATCTCATTGATACCACTCTCAAGCTCCCCATATCCACCTTCACCTGAGCAAAGAGGTGGCAAATGAACAGAGAAGCTCAAGAATAGCATCGGTGAGATAGTGACGTGTGTTGAATACTGTGCGGCATGCAAGGTGGGAGAACCTCACTGTCTGTAAGATCTAGAAGCTGAGCTGCCGTCGTGAACATCTGGGGAGGCAGCTGAGGTGGGCCGGCTGGAGCACCGGCTGCAGGGCCGAGTTGTCCTCCCGAGTGAGGTGTGCCTCCTCGTGGAGGGTCAGAAATTGTGAGGTTCTCCATGACCAGTTGTGGAGACAAGGAAGATCGTTATCTATGTGGCTTGCGATAGAGTGACATGATGGGGCTGGTGAATGAAGCCCGGTTCGTCTTCATGGCAGATAGAAGATGGAGCATGAGATGCACATTTGTGGTTGATAGAAATGTGGTTGAGCATGATTCGGTAAAAGTGGGACAACGGGTGTGGTTAGCTGCACTAACCGCTTCTGGACCACTGTGCGTGTGCATATGAGCTCTTCGCAAGGACCTTATTCCTTATCCCTTATGTTGAACAGGCCAATCTACCCCGTAGAAATGAGTAGCAAAAGCAAGTTGTTCTATCTAAATGAGTGCGCATAGAGCGTATTTATCGTACAAATGCTGCGTAACTTAGTGCAGGAATAGCGTGAAACGCTGATACATAAAATACAAAAGGATCTCAGACAAAACGCGTAATATAACATATACAAAACGTATTCAAAACGCATACAAAACGACCAATGTTCAACACCTTATTTTCAATCGCATCACGTTCTGTGCATCTGTATGTCTTCTTACTCTGTCGGCTCCTGAGTATACCTTAGAGACGATTTTATTAATCAGTGTGTTTTTGGGTGCTTGGACATTTACTCGAGTCCAGACGTCTATCAATACCCGGTCAAGCACGGAGTTTCGTCCGAAGTTTTGATCTCTTACCCTATCACATCGTTGTGTACAACTTCTGCTTTCTTGCAAGATTATCTGCCCAGAAACGACTGATCTAACGACAGTGCAATTGTGGAAGGTTTTTCTGAGAGCTTGCTGTGAAAGACAACCTAGGCGTCGCAACTATGGCGGCATTCTATAGACTTCTTCGCTCAAAATACAATCCTCCAGCACTCACCGAGAAAGACTTTGCAGGGAAGACGGTTTTGATCACCGGCGCCAGCTCTGGTTTGGGTCTCGAAGCAGCAAAGAAGATCGCCGCGCTCGATGCATGGACCATCATCATCACAGCGCGGGATCAAGCCAAAGGAGAAATGGCGAAAGAGGAGATCGAATTTGTATGTCGGGAACGAGCCATGGATGATCTAGATGTCCAGCTATGGCCATTAGACATGAGTGACTTCTCGAGCGTGAAGAGATTTGCAGACAGGGTGAACAACGAGCTCCCGAGGCTTGATGCAGCTATCTTAAACGCTGGGCAGATAAATAGAACTTGGAAGAAAGTGTCTGATGCAAATGGTCCCTGGGAGATGACATTGATGGTGAACACGCTGGCTACGGTCTTTCTCGGGCTGCTTCTACTGCCGAAGCTGCTCTCGACTGCCAAAGCAAAGGGCGCTGATCCAACAGACCCACCCCATTTGACCTTCGTGTCTTCAGTCATGGCAGCGATGGAGAAACCTGAGAAGTACTCCAAATACGCGGACAGCCAGAACGTGTTGGAGGCCACAAGCCAGAAAGACGCATACCCCGGCGGAGGAGCTCAGTACGCAACATCCAAGCTATTTATGGAGTACGGGATGCGACATACCGCAAGCCTACCATCAATCGCAAAAGATTCCGGAGAAAAAACCGTAATTGTCAACTCCACCTGCCCAGGTCTGTGTGAGACGGGCCTCGATCGCTCATGGCGCGGCCAGTCCATCTTCCTCACATTCCTGCTCTGGCTATTCTACAGCATCTTCGGCAGATCAGCCGACCACGGAAGTAGGAGTTATATCAGTGCGGTGACGCGGGGCGTGGACGGGCACGGCAAGATGTGGAAGGATGACAAGTATTACGAGTGAGTGTTGTTCTAGCCCTACTGCCCCGTTCCCCGATCTCACAACGAACCCGTTTACTGACCAGCTTTCAAAGTCTTGGACCAATGCTTGATAGCGAACAAGGGAAAAAGCTTGGCAATGAGGTGTGGAGGGAGACGATTGAGGTTTTGAAGAAAGAGGCGCCAGATATCAAGGATATCATTGAAGCCCGATAAGACAGAAAATTCTTTCCATGCCATTGTGCAATTCATAGTGTACATGGATCGTGATTTAGATCGCGAGATTCTCTCCACAACCAGACCCATGACAGCCTCCAACCAACTAATTGTCGCCCTCGGTGCACCTTGCGCAGTCCCAAACTAGGAGCAGCCTCCAAACCCAGCATCACTCTACATGATGTCAAAATCGCCATGAAGACAATAACCAGATTCCTGGTTTCTGACAGTCGCTTCCCGCCCTTCCGTGAGCCTGAAGAAGGTCTCACTCAACGATTAAGATAAAACCCACCAAAAACAATCATCGCCCGGTATTCGAGGATTCGTTCGTTCCAGTGAATTAGCTAGCTGGAGTCAGTGGTTGTGGTGGTAGTGCGGGGGTAGAAGCGCTGGGCGGGAGCGGGAAAGGTGTGGATGGCGTACGAGACGAGTTCAATTCGTGTTTGGAGTTTTCTGGCAGTATCGTCACGGGGAAGGAAGGTTTCAAAGGTTGCTAATCGCTTGATGACAGTGGAAGAGCTCTTCCTTAGGTTGGGTGGATGATTTAGTCGACCCTCTTAGTCGACCAATAACTTCCTCTCCTATGCTTTTCTTGTCTGGTTCGCCGCCGGGTGTGCGTGGTGATTTGGCACTTTCGAACCACAACCACCCCGGGACGAAAACGCTTGGGCTGAGCATAGGCTGTGGCATTGCTTGCGGAGGTGTATCAGGCGCAATCGCCGTGGCGGGGTTGCCAGCGTACTATGCAACTCCTGTAAATTTGGGCTGTGGGCATGATCGTAATTTAATTCTAGCCAAAGCTTTCCTTCCACTCAGCCTGCTGCTCATGTAAAAATAGGCAGATAGTGCTTCTATTCCGTCAGCCTGGGCAAAAGTCGGGTGCTTGAAATTGCTCGCTCAGCTTACTCCACCAGAGGATGTAGATCAGAAATGCAGTGCAAGACGTGGCCTAAGGTATTGAACTCCAGCAGGGGCAATGGTCTGATGTGAAAATGCGTGGGATATTGTCTGTATGACCATCCAGCCTGCTTGCACACGAACAGTGAATCTTTCCAATACCGTCACCTTTGCTTTTATGTTCGAGATCCTCGAGGCTGATGACTAGTAAAGTCCACAGCGAGCAAATAGGGGAACTCCGGGCGCTGTTAAGGTAAGCCGATCATGGATGCGGAATGGTTGCCTCGTCTCCTTGAGGTAAATGGCCCATTGCTTTGAGATGTCAATATATGGCCCTCTTTGTTTTGGTTGAGCAAATTCTTCGTCGAACATCTTCTTCATCAGGAGCCCATACTCTTCGCGAATCGCCACTGTTTCCATGCAGACGATACGACTAGCTCAGGTATAAAAATTGCCCAAGAAGAATCCATTTGATGTAGCGTAGATATCGTTGAGTTCGTGTCCCACTTTTCATAGGCACATTGAGATGCAATGCGGATATCACGCAACGGGGCAAGAGTGACAAGACGGGAAACAATGATGCCAACAGTCCCTCTCCCTTTTGGGTCATCGACATATTCATGTAGGAGTTGCGAGTATGGAGAGAACATGTTGAGCTTAGTGTGGCATGAGACTTTAGTGTGAGAAGATAAAGAAAGATGATGAACATTGCGTGCAGGTTTGACGACCAGCAACAAGCTTGAAAAAGATGAAAGATACATGGAGATAGTGAAGCTTCTCACTATGGGGGGCTTTGACCAAGGAGATCAAGGACGACCTTGTAGAACGAATGCATAAGAAAATTCGTGGCTGAGTCAGGAAACAGGGAGGGAACAAGTAGTGTAGCATTGGACTCTTTCTCAACCGAAGGATGCGCGCAGATCACGTATACTTGCTACCTTTAGAGAGCATACTTGTTATGATATGTTGTTGTAGTTGTAAAGCACTGAGGCGGAAGACTCAGTACTGGAAACGTTTGAGGTCCATGGACCATGGACCTGGGGGGTGGTCGCCTCACGAGACTCCTCGGCATCGACCATGGACCAAGAGTACCAACAAATCTCTCCCAGGCATGAGAATCTAAAGAACTGAACCGAGAATGCGTTGATCATCGGCAAGGTCAATCTTGACCCCAGCCCTAGCCCATAACTAGCAGTACGTAGTGTAGCAGTAACCCAGCAGTACTGCTCGAGTAGTAGCCACTTGGTTGAGCACCTGAATTGAGAGTCTTGCCGCGCTCCATCACTTAGCTGCCCTTATTGGCAGAGCCAGAGCAGCCTACTCACACATGCTGAAACCGGCGCTGCACCATGGCTCAGCTTCAAGTATATCACTCAGCCACTCTGACCAGGCCCGTCAGTGAGCCAGGCCATTCAGGTACGGTGTTTCAGCTTCACGTAAGTCGATGCCATCGTCCTTTCTCTTGAACTTTTTGTGAAGTCGAGCTTGGGGCAGTGAAAGCCTGCAGGTATGGCATCTTCCAGCACCAGAGGTGAAGGAGAAGGAGAACGTCATAATGCCTCGTCGCATAGTATCTAGCCTAGTATGTTAATGCAGTCTCTCGACTCCCGGTCCTAATGGGTCGTGGTACGTATACCAAACGGATGAAAAGGCGCTTGTCAGAGGCAGCGACAGATGCCTTCCAAGCCCTCGAGAAAGTCGGCAAGGAGATTGGATACGCCACGCTGCTTGTGTAGGAGGAGATAACGGTATTTGCAGCAGGATGGGAACCAATTCATTGAGACTGGGTACCGGCAGACACCTCAATCACCTCACACCTTAATTGATCAGCTCACTCAATAACTTTGCAGAGCACCAGCCGGCGGCTCCTGCAGAACATGCTTGAACAGCTGGACATATAACCCCACCTTGCGCAACCCGCACTACAAAGGTACACGCGCGCTATTCTTCCCCGGTTTCGTGCTGTCCACCCTCATCCCGTGGATCCACGGCATTATCCTGCACGGCTGGGCGGCCCAGAACCATCGCGTCAGTCTCACCCACTTGATGGGGGTGCTGGCTTTCAACGTAACCGGGGCGATGGCATGTGGGACGAGATTTCCCGAGAGGGTGTGGAGGAGGAGGTTTGAATTAGGGGAAACTAATCAGATTATGCGTGTGGCGGTTGTCTGTGCGGCGGTGATGCATTTTGTTCGGGTGGGTGAGGGATTTTGGCAATGCGCATGGGAAGCCGTTGGCTTGTACTATTTGAGAGTTGACGCATGGACTGCGGAGATATATTGGTGTTGCAGATACAACACCAATATCTGCTTAACGTCCTTAATACTGGTGTAGATCATCTTCTATGTATGATAATCGTTGTACACTTACAAAACCTTGAATTATGACTGGTTCTTCTTCTGGCAAATAGTCCGCGCCCTCCCTACTTCGGCCAAAGCCACCAAAAGGCTCGGCAGCAATCGTTAGATTCCCAAAGCATCTAAGATGTGCCCGCGCGTCCCAAGATCGGGGCACGGACGACGGCTGAAACGGCATGATCTCAGTCGATCCAGATCAAGAATATAGGCGCTTGGAAGCATGGGCAAACCTATCCCCTCCCCTCCGCTGGCAATGTACTCGCTGCCGCCAAGAAATGAGTTTTAATTTCCAATCAAAATCCTTGTGGAAGTAAAATCATCCAATCAATCTCTAGATGTTGAGGCTAATAAGTGGGTAAGAAAGCCAGATCAACGAATCAGATGAACTGAATATGTACATCATTACCAAGGACGGTTTAACGTCGCACTGAAACTCACTTTCCGGGCTACAAGTAGTAATTAGCGTACTTGGCACACGATATGAAGCAAAAACATCAATCTCCTTAAGTTCTATCTTAATTTCAGCTCCCCACCACAATCAACACTTCATTGTATGTCCTCAAATACATACACATTGTGGATTAGGCCTAAAAGTCATATACATTTTTATCTCAAACGTGGAAGCCCTGGATCAACCGCGTTCTCTACAGCAAGAAACTTGCACTAATTGCTACACCCGCACCCCCTGTTGCCCGCGGAGGGTATAGGTAACATGCTAGCCTCTTCTACTGCAAGGTGAATTGATTCTACTTACCCCATTTAGCATAATCAATTCTTCAGCTCTGACAAAACCTTTTCCGCATTAGGGAAATGCGCCGAGAAGCAGATGTGAACGGGTATCGATGTACGTAGTAAAGCAACAGCCGTCTGACTTCGGTGGCATGGCGGGCGATTGAATACATTCGAAGGCTGAGTGGGTCCTTAAATAAGCCCTAAACACTGGTTGTCGATCGCCACGCCTCCGAGTCAGAACGTTCGGGAGAATCGCCACTCTGGAGCTGAGTTTGACTTCGTAGATACATGATTGTCATGTTTTGAGAAGTCTGCCGCTCGAACCACCGAAGTATAGTGCGTGCTCCCATGTCGGTTCATAGATGGTAGAGCTGGGTAGGAGCAACAAGCAAAGGGCGAAGGAGCATCAAGCAGCGTAATGAAAGATCGTTCTTGGTGTTACCAGTAAGGAAGGTGGATATGTAGATGATGTGCAGCCAATATTTGTCGACATTTGAATCGAGCCAGGTTAATAACTTGCATTTCAGACGCACGCTGTCTGAAAGACCCATTCATGGCATGCCAACGTTGCAAGGACTAACTAGTTGGCGCGTGGGATTGCGCAAGTCCTGGTCCAAGTTGATGAGCGTTTCATGTTGCCCGTCAGTTTGAGCGTCACGGGGACATGCGGCTCAAGTAAACGAAGCTGCACATTTATGCCGCTTGATAGCTTTGTCGATTGACGTTCGCATCATCCATCTTTCACTTTCCATGTTCATGATGATGGCCCCGAGTGTCTGGACTTGAGCCGCTGATTGCTGATGGTCAGGTAAATACCCCGCCATCTTGCCGCCGCCGCCGCCTATCGATAAGGATTTATACCACCTCAACCCTTGCCGCAACTATCGTGAAAAGTGGGTAGCAATGAGAACGGTTGGCACAACAGAAGAAGAAGCAGCTAACACTGGGTCATGAGTAGTGGCTCTGAGGCTTGACGTTGAGTACGAAACTCCTCTTAACACCTGGGCACGACAAGACGATCATACAGATCTCACTGCTCGTCTCGCCCGTGCAGCACATGAACTTCCGGCAGAAAGTGGAGCCATCAACAAGTATGATTCGATGTATCCACGTAGTACCGGACAGCGTACATCCATAGCAATGCATGCCCGATCAGACGTTCTCTCTACCACGGCGTCGGACAATCCTCCCTTACTGACCCGTGGGAATTCTATCGCCTCGTCGGTTAGTTCTGCTGACACCGACATGGTGAGTTATTTGGATGGAATGCGTACATTGGAATCGATCGACGGGGTGCTTCAAGTGCCTGACACAAGGCAGCCTCATGCGGACTTGATCTGCCCTTTTCAGATCCTCGACTGCGAGGAAGCATTCAACGACATTGGATTATGGAAGACTCACATCTTCTCGCACTTTCGTGGTCATGCATGTCCAGTGACTGCATCTTGCTTCCTCTGCGAGAGAGTCTTTGATCAGTCCCCATTTGACCACCCAGCACGTGCGTGGAATGAGATGCTCTTGCATATGGCGACAGAGCATTTTCGTGGTATGGGCCAAAGACTCGCGACGGTACGGACTGACTTCACACTGATGAGATGGATGTACGTCCGACGTATTATCACTCCTGCACAATTCAAAAGGACCCAACTGTTGTCGATACCAACCGTATTAGCAGAGAGCACAGGTGAAGTCGTCAATATGCCCGAGGCACCCATGGTGCCGTCACCTACACCGTCATTGTCGCCTCCGGTTGAACAAAGCGATGTGTATACCACCCAGGCATCATCGCGGCAAGGGAGGAGGCCGAGATCGAGAAGAAGACCATGAATTGAGCCGGAATCGACAGAAACAGGCGGCAGGTTTCGCCCAGTTTACGGATTGTGCTTTGGCAGCATCATTAATGTCCCTGACTCTTCTTTTACGATCTGGGGTCTTTCCTTCTAATAATTATGTTTGTGGGACGATTATGGCCGTGTGAGGCCAAGGCGGTCAAGAAGTCGGTGAGACAGGCAACGTCTTGCCTCTTTGCGGCTCAGGGATAGGTCGCCCGAGATTCGAGGGCTCCGAGTGAAGCTGTCTTGGAAAACCCCGCCATGACAATAGCTATGACAGCTCCACGTCTCGCACTCTCCTTTGGAAAAGCTCTGGTAGTGATGCTGATAGGATATGGTATGGGCTGGTGGTAGTAATGATAATCATTCTTCGAGGAATATGTGGTTATTTTTTGGGACAAAACTGCAAAAGTTGTCTTCTCTTCTCAAATATATGACTGGCAGCGTCTGCAATATAATTTCTTCTCCAATATGCTCATCATCTCCGACGTATCTGGTATGTGATACCGAGAGGATCCATCTACTACTGGTCGATGACTTACTGCATTCTCTGCCTCACTTTGGGCACAAGTCATCACCAGGAGACCATGCAACATTGATCGATGTCTTCTAGCGTTCTGCTTCCATGATCATCCAATCTCTGATCCTGGAGGATTGTTTGAGATTAAATTGTGTGGCGAAGTGTAAGTCGGTTCGTGCACAGCCTCGATGCCTCCTGACTTAGTCCCCTCGATGCCTCCTGACTTAGTCCCCTCGATGCCTCCTGACTTAACTAGTCCCCTCGATGCCTGCAGTGGTTTGCGGCAATTAGGCATTGCCGAGCTACATTTCAAGGACTCTGTATCAAATCTTGGATATAATGTCTCAGACGGCAGCCTTAAAATAACAATGAACGGCTATCGTGTGGTCGTGCCTGTTGGGCTACCCGTCTCTAGTGAGATACATCCTCCTCGAGGGACTGGTTCAGAAGTTCCGCTCTTTGGTATCATGCCAGGGTTGGAACTTCAAAAGAAGGAGGAACCGTTCCCCGAACCATCAGCACAGAAACTACAAGCAATTGACCATGTAAGAGCACTGTTGACCAGCGAGGCTGAAACTCAAAGCTATCCTACACTCGAAATAATAAAACACACGACTGTCCAAACTTTTGTACAGTTCACTCGTCACTGCTTGCCTCCATCAGGCTCCGCACTCAGCTCCTGGACCATGTCCTTTAGTTCTTGGACCTGCTTCTGTAGCTTCCTAACCTCCACCACCGCCATCTCGACTTCCACATTCGGTCTCGTCACATCCACCTTCTTACCCCAACCCTCCCCCTCCAGGTCAACCTCCCCTTGCAGTTCCTCCCATTCCTCCGTCGTATCATCGTCCTCCTCTCCTCGTTTGCGATTCAATCGTACCGTCTTTGCCTCCCGCGCCTCGATAAATGCCGTGATGGCTAACAGCGGCGAGTAAATGACACCCATTACATAGTTATTTAGTCTTTCGTAGCGATGTCTGTCCATCCACCATTCAAAGGGGATAATGAGGAAGACGATCTCGATGAGGTT
>QQTW01002647.1_pt1 | contig 13087 bp, 10 predicted proteins | sample 1904831 | NCBI WGS metagenome assembly QQTW01 (sample SAMN09435610, study PRJNA476489) | Subsurface metagenome, whole genome shotgun sequencing project. | reverse complement strand
GCCCCGAGGAGCAGCTCGATTGAAATGGAGCCTTTGACGAACGGATCAGCTACTGGGGCCGACAAGACATCTTATACCGTCCCAGCTGCTCAGCTGGTTGCCGGAGATCTGGTGTTATTTTCTACCGGTGATCGCATACCCGCAGATACACGAATTACTCATGCAGTGGACTTGACCATTGATGAGTCCAACCTCACGGGGGAAAATGAGCCCGTGATCAAAGTTGCAGCGGGACTTGGGAAAGATAAGCCTACGAGGTCGAACCTGAATTCGCCCCCTCGTACGCCAATGTTCGCATCGCCTGCAGCGGGAACAGTTGGTGCAGACGTGCGCCTGAACGATCGACACAACATTGCATTCATGGGCACACTTGTGCGCTCCGGTTATGGAGAAGGCATTGTAATTGCTACGGGATCAAAGACCGAATTTGGGACCATTTCACTCTCTCTACAAGGAATCGAAGCTCCGAGGACGCCACTTCAATTATCCATGGACCAACTCGGGAAGCAGCTTAGCTATATTTCCTTTGCTATCATCGGCGTGATCGTATTACTCGGGCTGTTGCAAGGAAAAAAAATTACTAGATCTGTTCACCATTGCGGTATCTCTCGCTGTTGCAGCAATTCCCGAGGGCTTGCCCATCATCGTTACCGTCACATTGGCCCTAGGAGTTTTACGCATGGCGAAGCGTGGGGCTATTGTTCGAAAGCTGCCAAGTGTTGAGACTCTTGGTTCTGTGAATGTGGTTTGCAGTGACAAAACAGGGACGCTCACTTTGAATCATATGACAGTGACTAAGATGTGGCATTTTGACGCTGGAATGCCTTTTGAAGTGGACAAAGAGACTCTCAACTCGCCTGGTCCAGCGACCAGAGCCATATTCCGCGTCGGAAACATTGCCAACAATGCTAGACTGTCGAGTGCAAGCGCCAATTCCCCTGCCACAGCTGCGTCTGCTGCAGTTCTCTCATCAACTCAAGACCAGTCGACAAGCAGCGTCAAGAGTCGATGGGTTGGTCAGCCTACGGATGTGGCAGTCCTGGATATGCTAGATGCGTTTGGCGAGGACGACCTCCGTGAACGCATTGGTGCGCGAATCGCCGAGACTCCCTTTAGCTCAGAACGGAAATGGATGGGTGCGGTTATTGGGAATGCCGGAGGTGATGCTGCTAGCGCAATAACTACTGGCTCTGAGGTAGCATACATCAAAGGAGCCCTGGAACAAGTGCTGCGGAGATGTGACAGCTACCTCACCAAAGATGGACGTGAAATCATCCTAGACGAAACGCGTCGGAGAGAAGCCGTGAGTGCTGCCAACTCGATGGCTGACGAAGGTCTTCGTGTCATTGGCTTTGCCAGCGGCACGCGTCCGAAGCGATCTGCGATCTCCAGCCGCAGCACAACTCCTCTCCTGACGGTCCAAAATGCTCAAGGTCGTGCAGAGAAGGTTGGGGAAGACGACACTCCATACTCAGGACTCGTGTTTGCTGGTATGGTTGGCATGAATGATCCGCCTCGGAAAGACGTCGACCGATCGATCAAACGGCTGATGCGAGGTGGCGTCAAAGTTATCATGATCACTGGTGATGCCGAGACCACGGCCGTTGCTATTGCCAAACAACTCGGAATGCCCATCAACACCACTACCCCTGGAGCAAGACCGGTGTTGAGAGGTGACGAGCTTGACCGGATGACTGAACGTGAGCTTGCCGAAGCCATTGTGCAGACGTCGATATTTGCTCGTACCAGTCCCGACCATAAAATGAAGATCATCAATGCGCTACAGTCTCGCGGAGATGTGGTTGCTATGACCGGCGACGGGGTGAATGATGCGCCGGCTCTGAAGAAAGCAGACATTGGCATCTCTATGGGTCTTTTGGGTACCGACGTGGCCAAGGAGGCAGCCGACATGATCCTTACTGACGATGATTTCTCCACCATCCTTCGTGCCATCGAACAGGGTAAGGGCATCTTTTACAACATACAAAATTTCATCACATTCCAGCTTAGCACCAGCGTGGCGGCGTTGTCGTTAGTACTTGTCAGCACGGCATTTGGATTTAAAAATCCCTTAAACGCCATGCAAATCTTATGGATCAGTGAGTGCACCTCTCTCTAGAAGCTACCCATTGAAACTTTCTCTCTGACCGAGTAAAACCATGGCAGATATCCTGATGGACGGACCGCCGGCTCAATCCCTGGGCGTCGAGCCCGTCGACCCACGCATCATGAACCTCCCACCGCGCCCGAAGACGGCCAGCGTGCTCACCCGACGCCTGCTCCGGCGCGTGCTCACCTCGGCCACCATCATCATGCTCGGCACCCTCGCCGTCTACATGCACGAGATGGTCGACGAAGCCTCCTCGTCGCCAGCATCCTCAATCTACACCTCCTCGCTCGGCTCCATCCACCGCCCCCACAGCAGCAACAGCAACAGCAACAGCAACGACAACAACTCCCACACCGGCCCCCCCTCCTCACCCGCCACATCGATCACAACGAGCAGGACAACAACCACCCCGGCCCACCCGCACTCCCGCCTCGTCACCCGCCGCGACACAACCATGACCTTCACGACGTTCGTGCTCTTCGACATGTTCAACGCGCTGACCTGCCGCTCGGAATCCAAATCCGTGCTGCGCGGCGAGCTGCACCTCTTCTCCAACCGCATGTTCAACTACGCGGTCGCCGGCTCGCTGATGGGCCAGCTCGGCGTCATCTACCTGCCCGTCCTGCAGCGTGTGTTTCAGACCGAGGCCCTGGCCGCCTGGGACTTTGTGTTCTTGGTCGCCTTGGCCAGTTCGGTGTTTTGGGTCGATGAGGCGAGGAAGCTGTGGCGTCGGAGGGGGAGTGCTGGTACTGGTACTGGTAGTAGTAGTCGTGGTGGTGGTGGCTGGAGTGGGGATGGCTTGCGGGCGGCTGGGTATTCGGAGAGTGTTTGATTTGCGATGTCGTATATGGCGTATCAAAGAAAAAAAAGGAATGGAGGGGGGAAGGGAGAGGAGAGGGCGCCTAGTAGTGACTGACGTTTTGTATAGCCAGTTAGCTGTACGAGGCGGGCGGCGGGCGTGGGTGGATATTTGATTACTGCATCGTATACTAACTATACCTCACTCATACATATCTATCTAGAGGGCCATTCCAGCGCAAGGAGGAGGATGATGTAGGCAGGCAAAACGCATCCGCGGGAACAGGAACCAACTAGTACCTACCTACCTATCTATCTACCTATCTAAGTAACTACTAACCAGTTACTGTAAAAACCACCTCATCTTTCGCTCCGCGACGATCCTTCTATTCGTCATAGCAGATATTGCGTATCTATCTATATATGTACGGGACAGGGAATGAATCTCTCTCCTCTCTATGGGTTGTTGTTTTTCATGGGTGGATGTGCTCGCCTGTTTGTCTGCCTGCCTGGATCTCTAGGAGGGTTTAACATGGAAAGTGTGTTCAGAGGTGTGGTTTCCTCTGCCCAGAGGGCATGCTAGGGCAGGCAAATCCCCTGTTCGGTTGCTATGTTGGTGAACTGTCTCCCCACTCAGGTCGTGGAGGCTGTGGAGTTGGGGTTCTTGTGGGAGTCGTTCGACGGCCCGTGAGAGGTTTATGTTTGGTTCAGGCGGCCCCCGGGGAACGATGCTCTTCCCCCTTCCATTGCTAAGGAGGAAGAGTGTAACGCTGTCGTCGCTAGTTAAGTGAAACATGGCGGGATGCGGACCGTGTTGCTGTCGGGAAAACCGGTCTAGGGTGTTCGAGCAGTGAACCAGACACAATTATTCACATATCTCTAACCCAAGTACCATCCCTCTTCTGGCCGTCGCCCCGGGAACCTTCCTTGATATACGTCTCGGCCAGACCGGCCTTGGGATCTTCGTCGGGATAGCCCCTCGAGCGCCTGACCTTCAGGACCTCCTGTCTCAGCCGCCTTGTACACTCCCTGCGCAACTCCATCGCCTCTTCACCGGCGATGAGCGTGTCTGTCAACAGGCCCACCGCTTCCGGCGGGCACGAGGCGTGCGGATTGTTCACCGATGCCGCGTAATCCTCGTCTCGGAGCTGCCTCCACCGTTCGCGCAGGTCGCCAAATAGCGCTTGGGTGTCGACCGCCCTGCCGAAGGTCACGGTGACTTTTTTGCCGATGCGGGGCAGGAAGCGTGGGAACTGGCGGGCCTCATGCATGATCTCGTCGGTGCCTTCGATGAACATGGCGACCACGTCGGGACATTCCGCCGGTTCGAGGATCAGTCTCGCGACGCCCCATTTGAAGTAGCGCATCGTTTTGTCGGGGCTCTGGTGGATCATGCCTTCGGGGAAGATGTGGATCCAACTGTTGGAATTGCAGGCGTAGCGGGAGGGAGCGAGGTAGTGGCGTTGATCGTTGAGGCAGGAAGCGTAGGAGGGTGGCGGGCTTATGTCGGAGAAGGGATCGACGCAATCACGCGGCCAGGAGCTGCGGAAGTCTTCTGGCTTTTCGAGAGCGTGCTTGATGTGTGGGCTCCAGCTCGGCTTTCTCGAGAATATGGGGGAGAGCAGACGCACACCCTCGGTCAGAGTGGGCTGCGCGATGCCGCCATGCCTGGAGTGAGCTAGGCGGTGGGTGGGTAGCGTCTGGCCGAGGGTGAAGAAGTGGGAGCGGAAGGCGCTGGTGAAGCATATGTCATGACTGCCAAAGATCCAGCGGTGGTTCATGTGGCCATGGAAGGCGGCGAACGAGAGAGGGAGCACGCCCCAGATGAGCGGATCGTCTAGGACGCTGATGTGGTTGGAGACCGTCACGAGCCCTCTCCGCCGAGTCTTGTAGTCGGAGCGGGATGTGAGCAGGTCGAGGAAACGAGGAAGGCCAATTACCTCAGTCTTGTTGAGGGCGAGCAGGAATAAGCGAGAGATGGCGGCGACGGAGAAGATGGTCTGATGGGATGAGGAGCGCCAGAGGAAGCTGGGGACTTCGGTATTCGGGTACAGGTCATTGTGGGGATTCATTGGGATCAAGGGGTAGATGGAAGAAGAGTTCAAGATAGGAGAGAAACTGGAGCTTGCATGCGTTCTAGCATTCTGCGATACGCCATTCTTGTTTCTACTCTGACAGAAATGATGTGGTCCACAAGAAAAGAAAAACAACTGGCCAAGCAAGATTTCTGTGTGAACAATTGAAGTTTAGACTTGGGAGCTTGGTGCCTGGAGCTTGGAGGCGGGAGCTTCCCATAGGCGCCCGGAGGCCCCTAAGTTTAGTTAAATACGTACTACTGTATTCCGTACACATGTAATTACAGTATCTAATTGGCATATTGACAGAGCTGCTTGCGGGTGACAGACCACCACCCATCCGCCTCTTCCCATCTCAACATCCACCTCCTATCCAAGCATATAAGTCACAAACCTAATCACCCAGCATGCGCGCAAGCAGTCCTCTACTGGGAGGTCTTCTCTGGTTCGTTCCCTTCTACCCTACCCTACCGTCCCTCCCTCCTCATCCTACCCAATAACCCCCCCCCCGACAAGCTCCAAGTTCTAACCCTCCCCCTTCCCCCCAACCAGGAAACGAACGTGGCGCCTCTCGAGTCCGCAGAAGGCACGACAGCGCAAACGCCTGCGGCTGGTGGACAAGGTGGTCGACACCGTCAGCGCCGCCCTGCAGCGGAACGGGGCCGGGGGCGCAAAGGCGGTCGACCGCTGGTACAGCGAGATGCCGCGCGAGGAGGAGATGCTGCCCAAGGACAAGTACACCATCTTCGATCGCAAGGAGAAGCGCTACCGCAAGGCCATCCACAGTCAGTAGTAACGGTTACCCTTTGAGAAACCCAGAATTTGGGGGGGCTTTTTGCTGACGTGTACCGAAAAAAAAAAACAGAATTGCCCAAGTGGACCCGAGTCAGTCAGCGGGTCAATCCGCCTGGCTTCTAGTTCCTTTCCGTCTCGAGTATAAATATTGTCTACTGTACACCATCTACTGCATCCGGGACGGGCGTTGAAAGTTTGTGGAGGCGCGAGCGATTTCTTTCAGCTGAACCTCATAGCCCCTTATCTCATCATCGGCCTTCAGGCCCACAAAAAGAAAAAAAAAGAAAAAGAGCGACCCCGAATTCTCATTTGGTTGAGTGTTCTCACTTCTACAAGCGCCCTTCCCTTGCCTTCCTCACCATGAACAACGGATACACACAACGCTCAATCACGAGACTTCATTCGGCAACCACCAAGTACCTCCCCCCCCATCAACCCAATGAAATAGCCCAAAGAGCCCAAACAAACAAGTGCTCCAGCTCCATCCCGTCAAAGAACCCACGTCCAGCCCGCCAACAACGCGCATAGCATCATATTTCCCTACATCCTTGATCCTTGATCCTTTGATCCTTGATCCTCTGATCCTCGATGCTTAATCCTCAGATACCCCCCAAGATCCCCACCTACCCACTCGAGTCGACAAGCGACGCGTACGGATGGCTCAAAGGGGCAAAGCCTTTGGATCATCTGGGACCCGGCGCCGCTACTTGTGTTTTTCTGCTGGATTCTCTGCCTGCGATGCTTTCAGCCACGGAGAGAGAGAGAGAGAGAGAGATGTGTGTATGTATATGTATAGGTGTGTATGTGTGTACCTGCTGTCTGGCATTTAGTCCGTGGTATATGTGTGTGTGTGTGTGTGTCTTTGATCATGCGATTAGAGGGCTTCGTCTATTCTACACTCTACACAGCTATCTATCTAGGTGAGAGATCTTGCGTCAGTTTGAATCACAATCACAATCACAATCAGAGTAAGCGAATGCTTCAGTCTGTCTGTAGAAGGTCTCGTACCTCCCTCCTGTCTATGTATTTCTGGCTTTATTGTCCATCTGTCCAATCTCATCCGACTTACTTGACGCCCACCTCCCTCTCCGCCTCCTGCACCCTCTCCCCCCACGTCTCGCCTTCCTCCTTCCCGTCCTTCTCCACCCACCGGAAATCCCTCAACCACTTCCCCCATTCGCCCTCCTCATACCTCCGATACGCCTCCCTCTCCAGACTCCTGCTCGCAACCCCACAATCCATACGGATATCCTCGATCAGGGACTCTTTGCTGACGTAGTCGTACTCCGGCCGGATGAAGCCGAGGATCAAGAGGTTGAGTGGGGCACCGTAGAAATCGGAGGGTAAGGAAGAGGATGATGATGATGATGATGATGGGGAGTTGGAGGGGATGTGGTCTTGAAGGATGTGGATTTCTATGCTGCGGGTCTTGTTGGCGTAGAAGGGGTTGTAGCCTATGCTCAGTACGGCGGGGTAGGTCGATGGGGAGGATTCGGCGGTAGAGGGAGGTGGTGGTGAGGAGAGGGTGGTGCTCGAGGTCTCTGGTGGGGGAGATGGGAGGAGCAGTCCGACGAGGCCGTAGTAGACGCCTGTGCTGAGGTCGGGGTATTGATCGAGCGGGCCCGGGGGGATGTTCGCGGTTGGTATACCGAGCTAGATTGGTTGAAAGGGCGTGTGTCAGCCAAAGCTGTCGTTTCCATAGAGATGCTTTGTCATCAGACGCTAACAATCAGACATAGAAGAGAAAGGCGGATTGATGTGGCCGAAAGAAGTTCATCTGGCAAGGCATTTTGGGCCCATATCATTCGCTGTTGGCAAGGGGTTACAGAAGGACTTCTTTGCCAGAATAGTAGGTGTGGGCTGGCTTGAATGCGAAGAAGCCTGTAGGTAGTGTACCAAGACTTGCGAATGCATCTAGGGCCCAGCTGGCATCACGAAAGTACAGGATAGGTCACAGCGGACATGTCGTAGACGTGGTGTGTTCACCTGTGGCAGGGGTAACAGTTTCATGAGCAATCGTCGATTGAACCGCAGTCTTTCCCCATGGGATAGTCTCTGGAACATTATGTCGTGGCTCGAAGATCTGATCTGGACCCAAGATCTTCGAGTCCAATGGCTATTTCAAGGTGCGACAAGATTTGGTTTGGTGTGATAGGAACGGAGGAGCGGTGTGAAGAATGGATTTTGTGCAACGGAGAGGACGATGGGGAACGAGACAGCACCAAAAGAGAACCGGTCGGAGGGAATCCGTGCGTGCTACCGAGTAACCAGGAACGTCCAGGACCAGCAGGTGCAGGTGATGGTCCAGACGAGTACAGCAGCTCTGGTAGCAACTTCGGTCGTGATTTGATGTGGATCAGGCCGTCATGCACCGGGTACTTCTCAGAGCCAAGGTGCTGTTGAGTGATATGCAGTCAGGATGCAAATGCCATGGATAGGCTACTAGACCTGGCCTTCTTTACGTGAACTTTTGCTGAGATCGAGATGGGGCGTCGGGGCTCGAAGACATGATTGATGATTGGGTGGTTAGGGGGGGTTGATGAGACATTTCATTTACCTCCTTGCTGCCTCGTCCAAAGCCTTTGATCACAGGTCCAGACAGCTTGATTGGAAAGGGGGGTTCGGGGCCAGAACGTGGACCAGCCACTGGATCGCGTGGCCCGTCAGGACGCATTACTCTCGTTGATCTTTAGTTGGTGAGGTTGAGGCTGAAAGTGTTGAGGATATATATACCACAGGAGGAGAGGGCACTTTGGCTAGAGAGTAGCTCTGGCATTGATGTTGACAAATGGAAGTGGAGAGGACAGAGGACAGACTTTTGATACCTGCAAGCCGTATGAGTACTAGTAGCTGTGTGAGTACTAGTCGTATTAGGATTAGTGATCATCTACTAGTTCGTAAATCACGTGACCGCTCTATCCCCGTGATCAGCCTTTTCTGTTTTCCCAGAATGGCAACCAACGATCAGGTAGGAGAAAAGAAGACGTCTACTTGTCTACCTGCCTACTTGCTTCACCAAAGGGCAACCGAGCAGCGACCATAGTCACCGCAAGTACACCAACCCCCTCCACCAGTCTTCTTTGCTTGATTGTTGCTAGACTCAGCCGAAGCCGAAAAAGTGCCCTTCTCCCCCTCTTTCACGTCCAGCATCTTCATCCTCCCCGTGATAATCTTTTAAGACGCCCTCAGCAGAAAGAAGATGTCAGAATGACCTGTAGCTCTCTTGAATTCTGTTTCTCTCTGCTTCTCTGCCGAGACACAAGAGCTGCCAATCATCTTCTCTGCATAAAGTCCAGCCACATATCCAACGAGGAGTTCGTCGATACGATGCATTAGCCCCTACCGTCTCTATTATGGAACTGTTTCACCTAGCGAGCTGCTTTCTCAGTCTGGATAGGGCGTTCCCCGAAAAGAAAGGGATAAATCGTATCATGTAGGAGAAATGAAGTCAAAATATATCTCACTCGTCAAGAAAGCTCATGCAACAACTCTATGTAGATGAAAGTATAGACAAGAAGCCGCCCTCTTCCATAATATCGAATATGTGCTTGCCTCAGAACAAGGCAGAAGCTCGCTCCACTTTTTGTACCCTACCTAGCCATGCCTTGCATCCTTGTCGTATCTGGCCTTAATCCATTCATTAAGGACCCCGTTTTTGTTTCATTGCCGTTTCCCAATGGTCGGAAGTGTGAATTCAATGCTTTGCTGAGCTCCGGGTGCCAGACCCGGGCATGCCTTTGTTTTCCTTCTCTTCGCTTTGATAATGTCCCTCTTTCTGGCACCGATGCAGCCAGTCCATGCATATATTGCTCCTGGAAACAACGAAACCATATGTGCCGCCCGTGCGCCGAAGCAACCTGTCCTGGAAAGCCGTCCGCAGAGCAGCGGTAACATAACATGCGTGTCTCGTACGCATTTTTCAGCATATGCGTGTGGAGGGTGGCAAACCAAGTATGTTTCTCAGATGCAGGGTAAGAACTAAACCGACATCTCAGCAATCCAAGTTCCACCCACGCCGGCAGAAAGGAAGGAGGCCACTTACATTCATGACGATCAGCATTGGAATATCAAAGACATCCCTTTTGACAGTCCAGCAGATCGTGCATTCCACCTTTCCATCCCTCTCGCCCAGTCTTTGTCCCATCTCCCTCTCATTGGCGATACCTCCTCTCTTCAGCTCTCTTTGCTGTCGCGCCATTCCGCTGTTGATCCTCTTCGGATTTGACGAAGGAGACTGTTGGTGTGAGCCTTGCTGGTATTGCACATCCTCCATCTTCATATCGCTAGCCATACTCTCCTCTTTCAGATTCTGAGCCACAAGGTCTTCTTTAGTCCGGTACTTCAATAACTTACCCTTGGACATGACACTGCCCCGACTATCACCAAAGGCAAGTCTAGCAAACCCCTCATAGAATTCAACCACGCTCTCATCATCCAGCAACTCTGCCAGGAATACAGGCTGAGACCTCTTCCCGTCTCCGTTGCCCTCCTCCTTCTGCGGCGGCGGCGCCACCGCAGAAGGAGGAGGGCCAACCACATTGCGCTGATTAGGAGTGTTGGTCCCGGTCGTCCTGCCAGCCGCAGTATTGTCACCACTCCCCGTGGTTGATCCACTTGCTGTCCCACCTCGATTGACATTAAGGTTAGGTTCGCGGCCAAGCAATATATCTTTCTTCCACCCGGTAAGAATCGAGAATTCTTTGCCTACTGCAGCGACTTCGCCGGTCCTCCTTGCCACAATAGTTGGGGTACCCACACCCTCAATGAATCCCTCGTACTCCCAGAGAGTGCGCTGGAAGCACTTCTCCATGAAGATGAGATCATCGCGGTTCAAGGTTTTGGTTGTGGCGATGAAGCTGGGACGGATGGAGGCGAGGGACTTGGCAATTGTCAGGGTTTTGGACGGAGATGCGGCGAAGCGACGTTGCAGATATGCTATGAGGGAATGAAACCCTGATGTATATGGGTAAGGAGCAGTAACGGTGGTGTAGATGCTAGAGGGGTCACGAGGACGTTTTGCATGTTTGGTGGGTAGCTGAGATCTGGCTTTGAGCTGAGGGGTGGTAAGATTTGAGGGTTGGCGTAGATGACTCTGAGCATGTTGACTGTTTTGCGTGTTCGGCGTGTAGGGAATACTGCTCGTCGGAGTTGGAGGCATGTTGGCGGGTTTGTAGTTCATTGCAGGCGAGTCATCGAAAACGCCGAGACCTTGTTGAGGACTAGATGTTGAATCAGGCGAGGTGAAATTGGCGGCGTTCATCTCAATAGCGAAGGCATGCGGGGGCTCTGACGGTTGACTGAATTGTTGCCCATACGGGTTTTGGCCTCCAGGCCAATCCGCCATAACAGCATCATTGTAGGGAAATTGCTGAGTCGGGCTCTCGCTAAAGCTTCCCAGGGGAAGCGTATACTGATTCGAGCCGTTGGAATGGGTCATGGAGCCTCTCTGACTGGCAGAGTCACTGGGAGGCGTTTCGCCGGCTCCGGTAGCCATGTGCCCTAGCATACCAAATTCGAGAGCCCCGTAATGATTGCCAAAGTTCATGCTAGCCAGGTCAAAGTTGAAGAGTGACGGATCACTCGGATCGAAAAGCGCACCATTCCAATTCTGGGCAACGCCGCCTGCAGAATCCGGCTGAGATTGTGGAATACTCGGTGTGTGAATGGTTGGTTGCCCTGCCATGCTGTAGGGAGGAGAGACCGGAGACCGTTGCGTGAAGTTCTGCGGGATGGTGATGTTGCCCTCCTGCATCATCGGCGGAGGCATTGCTCTGGGCTGCGTAAAATTGCTGAAAGGTGGAGAATTCTGGTAGAATTGGCTGCTCTCTTGTTGTACTGCTTCAGCGGTCTGAATCGCCATATTGTTCCGGAGAGCAGCAGCATGGTTGAAGAGGTTCTGCCCACTGCCACCCGGCATCAATGCCTCATTCGGTGCGTCGTGAAGGTACTTGGCCTTCTTTCGAACCCCATCATGGCACGCATCCTGTAGTCCACGTTTGATGCATCTCTGACATGGCCGTTCATCACCTTGCAGACCTGTTAGCTTCGATTGAACGCGGCAGAGAGGAAGAAAAAGTCGACAGGTCAGATTAACCCAACATACCACATGTCAAATGCGCCCTCTGACAGGCGAAGCACGCCCGCCGCGCTTTCTTTCTTCTCGGGCGCAGTGGATCTTTTGCGTTGGCAGCAGACTTGTGGCCATTCTGATGTGTGCCGTCTTCTCTATTTTCTGGATGTTCCGCCATGTCTCCGCCCTCTTGTTCACCACTGCTGTCATCGGGCGAGGCGGAACGTGAGTGGTCATCTTCGGCATCTGAGGAGGGCATAGTATTATAGATAGGGGGGGGGGTTCCCCAAAGCGAATCGAGAGTGCAGCGGTACTACGACTGTGTGGAGCCCAACCAAACCACAGAGACTCTTCCTCTTGTTTGGTTCAACGAGTCGTGCAGCAGCGGTGCTCACTCAAGCCTGCTTACAGATATGCCCACGTTTGAGATACGTGGAATGCCAGTAAAGGGTTCCCACCCTCTCTTTGACGCTTCGTGAAGGAGGGCGAACCACACTGCCGGGACGCTTTCCAGTCCAGTTGCCAATACCTGGGCTAAGCAGGCCAGCACACGATTGCTGTTGTGATACGTCGAAGGTTTATGGAAAAGGCGATCCAGCCCGATTCGATCACGCGCGGCGGCCGAATAGCAGCACGAGACGTACGGCTGTGTAACGATAGCCAAGTATGACGAGGATCGCACTTGCGTAGTTGTTCTGTGTCTCTGCTTTTTCCAGCTTGGGAAAGAGAAGGCTAGAGCGAGAGAGTACTAGGAGAGCAGATTGCTTGAAAAGGCTTTTTGAAACTGTTCCACCGTTCAACGTATAGACAATAACGCCGAGGCCACATACATGGTCTCTTGCTGATTATGGAGGTATTGGCCGGTGGAAGTGGCGTTCGAATGGCGTGAAGAGGAAGAGGGTGGTCATGGATGTTGATTGCAGATGAGCCGACCAGGGCTTCGGCTGGTGTTTGCGACAGTATGAGTAACCAGACCGGCTGGACAAGCGACGTACAGGAGTAGTAGGAGGAGGTGGAGAGTATGGCCGAGGTCAAGCCATGGAACAGACGTCTAGAAGTCGATTGACAGGAGACACTATTGCTTGAGTGGTGGCAGAGGTGCGTCAAAGCTTGCCTCCCTGTTGCTTTCATCGAACTACTAGTAGTTACGGTGTATGGTAGTGGGAACTCACCGGCCTCCACGTCTTCCTCTTCAAGACATTCTATTAATGGTCTCGTCCGGCGTGCTGCTGAGAGAGG
>QQTW01002646.1_pt1 | contig 13090 bp, 5 predicted proteins | sample 1904831 | NCBI WGS metagenome assembly QQTW01 (sample SAMN09435610, study PRJNA476489) | Subsurface metagenome, whole genome shotgun sequencing project. | reverse complement strand
TGGAAGCAATCGTAGCCCAAATAGAGGCAGCAGGAATAAAGACTAAAAAGTTACAAACTTCCCACGCCTTCCACTCACCACTGATGGAGCCGATACTAGCTGAATTCCGTGAGGTGGCTGACAAGGTAACCTACGCCGCTCCCCAAATGACGATCGTATCCAACGTCACCGGAAAGCAACTGGCATCTGAAGCGATATCTCCTGAGTACTGGTGTCGCCACTTACGCTCACCCGTACAATTTGCTGAAAGTTTAAACACACTTCACGCCTCTGGTTATGAGGTGTTTGTGGAGGTGGGACCAAAACCGACTTTGTTGGGGATGAGTCGCAGTTGCTTACCAGATGTAGAGACGCGCCCTTACGCGTTTCTGCCCAGCTTGCGCCAAGGACAGTCAGATTGGCAGCAAATGCTCCTGAGTTTGGGGGAATTATATGTACGTGGGGTAGACGTAGACTGGTCTGGTTTTTACCAAGACAATCAGGGACGGCGGGTAAGTCTACCGACTTATCCGTGGGAGCGATCGCGCTATTGGATGGAGACAAAACTACCTGACAAAAACTCGCACCCTCTCGAAGCTTGGCAGAACTCAAACGACACCAAGGGACATCCGCTTTTAGGTCCTCAATTAAAAAACTTAGCGCATCTTCCCAACAATTATTTTTGGGAAATTGAACTCGATAAGCACCGCCTCCCTTACCTAACGCAACATCGACTCCTTGGAGCCGCAGTTGTACCTGTCGCGGTTTACTTAGAAATGGCTTTGGTTGCTTGCGAAGAAGTTTTTGGGGGATTTCACCAAGTGAGGGATCTGGAACTGCACAATGTACTCTTCATTCCTGAGAATGGCACTCAAACCGTTCAGATTATTCTTGCTACTGATGTGGATGGCTTAACATCTTTTCAAGTTTACAGTCGCCCAACAGATGCAGACCCATCCTCTAAAAAGTGGACATTGCACGCAACTGCAAAAATTGCTCACAGTAACGAACAGGAGAAAAAATTATGCAGTTTGGCTTGATGTTTTTTGCCAGCAGTGAAGAGGCTTTAATCGGAGATAAATATCAACTGGTTATTGAGAGTGCTAAATTTGCAGACCAACACGGCTTTTCTAGTTTGTGGATACCAGAACGGCATTTTACTAAGTTTGGGTGTCTTTACCCAAATCCAGCAGTGCTGCACGCAGCACTAGCAAGGGAAACTAAGCACCTCCGCTTGCAGGCTGGCAGTGTGGTAGTGCCAATACACAATCCAATTCGGATTGCGGAAGAGTGGGCTGTTGTCGATAATTTGTCCGGAGGTAGGGTAGGAATTTCCTTTGCTCCTGGCTGGAACCCTGATGACTTTGCTTTCTTTCCAGAAAGATATCAAGACCGCCATAAAGAAATGTTTTCTGGCATCGAGATAGTACAAAAACTTTGGCAAGGGGAATCGATCCAGGCAACAAATGGCATTGGGAACCAGATTGATCTGCGGATCTACCCAACGCCAATCCAAAAAGAATTGCCTGTTTGGCTCACAGCTGCCGGAAGCCCACAAACTTTTATTAAAGCTGGGGAGATTGGTGCTAATCTTTTGACTCATCTACTAGATCAGAGCATTGAGCAGTTAGCCGAAAAAATTGCCCTTTATCGTCAGGCACGGGCGAAGCACGGACACGATCCAAAAACAGGTGTGGTAACGGTGATGTTGCATACCTTTGTTGGAGAGGACATGAATGTTGTCCGCGAGCTGGTTCGCACACCCTACTGCGAATATCTCAAGTCAAACATCGGTCTGCTGAAGAATCTTGGTAGTAGTAGAGGTAACAGCGTAAATATCGCTGCCATGTCTCCAAAAGACCTGGATGATTTTGTTAATTTCTTATTTGAAAGATTTGCTTCTTCTAGAGGACTGATCGGAACAGCAGAAACCTGTGTTAATTTGCTAGAGCAATTAGATAATATAGGTATCGATGAAGCAGCCTGTCTGCTCGACTTTGGACCAAGCGCAGATTTAATTATCAAGCATCTACCTTATTTAAATCAACTTAAAGACCGTTACAATGTCGATCAAAAGCGATCGCCACTACATCGTTCTTTAACTGTAGCCGAAACCTTGACTGCCGAGTTAAGTTTTTCGGGAACTTCAACTAATAATGCTAATTCTAGTTTAGAACTACCAGAACAAATCCAAGCTCGATGTCAAGAGGAAATTCCTGGTTCGGAATTTTATCACAAGTTGCGCCAATACAGCGTGCAGTTAGAAGCGAGTTTTCAGGGTATAGAACACATTTGGCGACGTGATGGGGAAGCCTTAGGGCTAGTGCAGCTACTTGAAGAACTCAAACCATCAGCAGATGCTTACAAAATCCACCCGGCATTCTTGGATGCTTGTTTCCAAGTGTTAGTAGCTGCACTACCAACTTACAGTCTCTCAAATAATGGCGGTACGCTTTACATACCTGCGGGTCTTGGCAGTTTGGAAGTTTACGATCCAATTGACAAGCAAGTTTGGAGCCACGCTGTTCTGCGCTCATCGGCGAGCGATAGTGCGGACGAGTTAGAGGGAGACGTGTACATCCGCGATCGCCAAGGAAAGATGCTGGTCAAAGCCTCTGGTTTACAGCTACGGCGAACTGAAACTGCTAGACAACTGACCACTCAAGAAAACCTTAACGATTGGTTCTATGAATTGCAATGGGAGGCAACATCACTACTAGAAATCAACAACCCGCAACCAGAACAGCAAGGTAGTTGGTTAATATTTGCAGACAGCAGTGGTGTTGGACAGAAACTGGCAGCACTTCTGGCAGCACGAGGAGAAACGTGTTTTATAATTTCCCCAAGTGAATACCACGTTTCTAAACAGGGACAATTTTGGATCGACCCAAGTTGTCCAGAACAGATGCATCAATTAATTGAGAATGTACTCGGACCGAATCAACCGCAGTGCAAAGGTGCGATCCATTTGTGGAGTCTCAATGAAACTTTTTCTCACGAGATGACATCTGCATCTTTGGAAACGAGTCAAGTCTTGGGAGTCAGTAGTGTATTGAGCCTAGTTCAAGCACTAAGCAATGTGAAACAATCCGTGCTGCCTCGTTTATGGCTTGTGACTACAGGCGCTCAGTCAATAGGTATATCTTCACTTCCAGCGGTTGCCCAGACACCACTTTGGGGTTTAGGTAAAACGTGTGCTACAGAGCATTCAAATATCTGGGGAGGAATGGTAGATTTAGATCCTCAGGCAACAAAAGATGAAGCAGCATCTCAATTGCTAAACGTCATCTGCGGTCAGGACGTAGAAGATCAACTTGTTTTCCGTCACGGACAGCCTTATGTTGCCCGTCTAGTACAAAAGCGCGAATCGGTAGAAAATGCGCTGTCCTTCAACTGGCACAAGGATTGCAGTTATCTACTCACTGGAGGCTTAGGGGGCATAGGGCTTCAAGTCGCTCAATGGATGTTAGAGCAAGGGGCGAGGCATCTCATTTTATTGGGACGTACTCCGCTGCCTCCACGCTCAACTTGGAGCGAGGTAGAAGAAGGTAGCTCTAAGAATCAGATCGCTGCTATTCTGAATTTGGAAGCCCAAGGAGCCAGTGTGTATCTTGCCTGGGCTGATGTAGCAGACGAGACTCAGATGTCCGAGATGCTACAAACACTGAAAGAGCGAGGTTGCCCACCAGTTCGAGGTGTGGTACACATGGCAGGTATACCCGGAGGAAAATTATTGCTAGAACTGGATGCTACCAGAATGAATCAGGTGTTGCGTCCAAAAGTGATGGGAGGATGGCTTCTGCACCGCCTTTTTGAAAAAGTCGATTTAGACTTTTTCATACTTTTCTCTTCGGCAACGCACCAACTGGGCTTACTGAGTCGCGGAGTAGGAGATTACAGTGCTGCCAATGCCTTTTTGGATGGTCTTGCTGATTATCGTATAGCCCAAGGGTTGCCAGCAGTGAGCATTGAATGGGGACCTTGGGCGGAAGTAGGTATGGCTGCACGGGTTCGCAACGACGAGCGACTAGCACGCTTTGGAATTGGAAGTATTACGCCCGAACAGGGACTGCAAGCAATGAGTCGTGCTTTATGCCAAAACTCAGCTAGTGTTTGGGCAATTCCAATAAACTGGTCGCAGTTTCTGCAAATGGATCGCTTCGCTGCTAAATCTCCTTTTCTCTCTAAGTTGAGCCACCAAGTATTATCACAAGAAGGAGCCGCGCTGCAATCTCAACAGTTAAACGCAATTGAGAGTGAGATTTTACAAAAGTTAAAACAGCACTCAGGAAGCGAATCTCCTGCGGAGACGCTTCGCGAACGCCTTTCTGTCTTAACTGCTTACATTCAAGATGAAGTCGCCAAAGTACTGAAGCTTGAGCCATCCAAATTACCAGATTTGCAACAAGGTTTTTTTGACATGGGTATGGACTCTCTGATGGCAGTCGAGCTAAAGAACCGTTTGGAAGCTAGTTTTGGCGTTTCTCTTCCAGTGACTTTAACCTTTGAATTTCCGACGATTAAAGATGTTGCCGGATATCTGGCTAGGAAGGTTATGGGTTGGGAGTTACCTGCGGCAAGTGACACGGAGTTACCTAAAGGTGAAGACGAGCAAGCCTTGGCTTTGTCACAGGTAGAAGAGATTTCCGATGATGGAGTAGAAGCATCAATTGCGGAAGAACTCGCACAACTAGAAAATTTGGTAAGGGGAAACTAAAATGGGCAACATTTCTGAGAGAATAGAAAAACTATCTGAATCGCAACGACTTCTTCTGGCGTTGAAGGAAGCGCGAACCAAACTTGAGGCGGTTGAGCGTTCAAAAACAGAGCCGATCGCTATTATTGGTATGGGCTGTCGGTTTCCAGGGGGTGCTCACGATCCGGATACTTTCTGGAGACTGATGCACGATGGTATAGATGCGATGGTAGAAGTTCCCCATGACCGCTGGAATATTGATGCTTACTATGACCCAGACCCCGATGCCCAAGGGAAAATGTATACCCGTATGGGTGGATTTTTGCAGCAACAGGTAGACCAGTTCGACCCCCTGTTCTTTGGGATTTCCGCTCGGGAGGCGGCGAGCATAGATCCGCAGCAGCGGTTACTCTTAGAGGTGAGCTGGGAAGCTTTGGAGAGGGCTGGAATTGCACCAAAGTCTCTAGTTGGTAGCCGAACTGGTGTTTTTGTAGGTATTGGTCAAAATGATTATGCACAATTGCAACTGAATTCTGGTAATACACACATTAGCGCTTATGACGGCACGGGTAATGGCTTTTGCTTTGCGTCTGGTCGATTGTCCTATATTCTAGGGCTACAGGGTCCAAGCGTATCTATGGATACCGCTTGCTCTTCTTCGTTAGTGGCTATCCATTTAGCCTGTAAAAGCCTCCGCACCGGAGAGTGCGATATGGCTTTGACTGGCGGGGTACAACTGATGCTGTCACCAGGAGCAAACATTTTTCTATCCAGGTCTCATGCCCTCTCCCCTGATGGTCGCTGCTACACCTTCGATGCTGCTGCCAATGGTTTTGCGCGGGGCGAGGGATGCGGGGTTTTAGTTCTCAAGCGTCTCTCAGATGCCGAGGCAGATCGAGACAACATCTTAGCTGTGATTCGGGGTTCAGCAATTAACCACGATGGACCCAGTAGTGGTTTGACGGTTCCCAATGGGTCGGCTCAACAAGTGCTGATTCGCCAAGCACTCAAGAACGCTAAGGTAGAGCCTTCCGAAATAAACTATGTGGAGGCTCATGGTACGGCAACATCTTTGGGAGACCCCATTGAGGTAAGAGCTTTAGGAACTGTGCTGGGTGAAGGGCGATCGCCAGAGAACCCTCTGGTAATTGGTTCAGTGAAAACTAACATGGGTCACCTGGAAGCAGCAGCAGGAGTAGCCGGTGTCATCAAGGTGGTGCTTTCCCTCCAACATAACGAGATCCCACCCCACCTGCACTTCAAACATCCCAGTCCTTACATCAACTGGGATGAACTGCCAGTAGTGGTGCCAAAGTCGCCAATGCCTTGGTTTTCAGGAGAAAAACGGCGGTTGGCGGGAGTCAGTTCCTTTGGTATGAGTGGTACCAATGCCCATATTGTGTTGTCAGAGCCACCCCTCGCTGAAGAAACCGGGACACCGGGACACCGGGACACGGTATCCCCCCCTCGCCCCCTGCACCTGCTGACATTATCGGCAAAGACTCAAGAGGCGCTGAAGCAGCTAGCAATTCGGTATGAAAATTATCTGGCTGCCAATCCGTCGTTACCCATAGAAGACATCTGCTTTACTGCCAATACAGCTCGTTCTCACTTTACCCATCGGCTGAGTGTGGTTGCCTCCTCTGAAGCACAAGTGCGTGAAAAGCTAGCAGACTTCAGGGCTGGACAGGAATCAGCGGAGGTATTTAAGGGGCAGGGCAGCAATTTACCTAAGGTAGCCTTCCTCTTCACTGGTCAAGGCTCTCAATATCTGGGCATGGGATGCCAACTTTATGAAAATGCGCCAGTCTTCCGCGCTGCCCTCGATCGCTGCGATGAAATTCTGCGTCCGTACTTGGGGCAGTCACTCCTATCAATCCTGGCTCCCGAAGATGGAGAAAGCTCACCTCTCAACCAGACCGCTTACACTCAACCTGCTCTATTCGCCCTAGAATATGCTCTTGTGCAACTATGGAAATCCTGGGGCATTCACCCTGATGCGGTGATGGGTCATAGTGTCGGGGAATACGTCGCCGCCACGGTAGCCGGAGTCTTGAGTTTGGAAGATGGGCTGAAACTGATTGCCAACAGAAGCCGCCTGATGCAGAGCCTACCTCCTGGTGGTGAAATGGTAGCAGTGTTTGCTGATGAAGCTTCTATACGTGCAATTATTGAAATTGATAATAAAGTAGCATTTGCAGCTTTTAATGGACCGCGAAACACGGTGATTTCTGGCGAAGCACAGGCAGTCCAAGCAATTTGTGCTGACCTAGAGGCAGCAGGAATAAAGACGAAAAAGTTACAAACCTCCCATGCTTTCCACTCACCGCTGATGGAGCCGATACTGGCTCAATTGGGTGAGGTGGCTGCCACAGTAAACTACACCGCTCCCCAAATTCCCATCATCTCCAACGTCACCGGAGAGCGACTGACGTCGGAGGAAATATCGCCTGATTACTGGTGTCGTCATTTACGCTCCCCCGTAGAATTTGCCAAAAGTCTCAAAACACTCCATGCAAGTGGTTATGAGGTGTTTGTGGAAATAGGACCAAAACCAACCTTGTTGGGGATGGGACGCAGCTGCTCACCAGAACAGGTGGGAGTTTGGCTACCCAGCTTGCGCCAAGGACAGTTAGATTGGCGGGTATTACTCCAAAGTTTGGGCGAACTATACGTGCGTGGAGCAAACGTAGACTGGTCGGGTTTTGACAGGGACTATCCGCGTCGGCGTGTGGTGTTGCCCACGTATCCCTTTGAACGACAGCGCTATTGGGTAGAAAAGGCTGAAAGTGAGCCTCAAGCAGAGTTGTCATCTCAACAAAAAATTGAGACATCAATCGTTAACCTCTTGCACCAGGGAAATATAAAACAGTTAGCACAGCAGCTAGAGGGGGCTGGCAATTTTTCAGAAGATGATATGAAAATATTGCCTCAACTGCTAGAAGTACTGGTTAAACAACACCAACTGGAAGTAAAATCTGCCGCTATTAAAGATTGGCTCTACCAGGTAGAGTGGCAGCCTAAGCCACGGCGGTTGCAGGCTGTGCTACAGGAAACCCAAGTGCGCGAACCAGGAAGTTGGGTAATTTTTGCTGACGATGGTGGTGTGGGACAAGCCCTAGCAAAACTTTTACAACAACGCGGACAGAATTGTATTCTGGTTTACAATGGGCAGGCATATCAAAATTTAGAAACTGCAAGTTGGAGCATCAACCCCACCAGCCCTAGCGACTTCCAGCATCTATTTCAAGAGGTTTTAGGATCTGGATTGCCACCCTTAAAGGGAATAGTCCATCTGTGGAGTTTAGAGGCAATGCCACCAGATGCGCTGACTATCCCAACTCTTGAGTCGGCTCAAAACCTTGGTTGCGTCAGCGTATTGCATTTGGTGCAGACGCTGATCGAACACAATGACTTAGCCTCATCCCAATTGTGGTTAGTGACTAGGGGGGCAGTACCAGTTAAAAGCGATGTCCCCTTGGCAGTTGCTCAAGCTCCATTGTGGGGACTCGGTAAAGTCATTGCCCTGGAATATCCCGAATTGTGGGGAGGAACGATCGATTTAGCGCCTGAATCCACTTTTGATGAAGCAACAAAGCTGTTAGCAGAAATTGAGGATTCTCAAGGAGAAGACCATCTTGCTTTTCGGAATGGCGATCGCTATGTCCCTCGCTTGGTACCCCAGCAACTGCCAGAATTCAAACAAGTGGCAATTGTGTCGGAAGGCACTTATTTAATTACTGGTGGTCTGGGTGCTTTAGGACTGAAGGTTGCTCAGTGGATGGTGGAACAGGGGGCTAGACAATTGGTACTAACTGGGCGTCGTGCTAACAATGAGGCGCAGTCAATCCTGAGGGAACTGGAACAAAAAGGAGCCAAGGTTTTAGTCCAAAAGGCAGATGTATCTAATCAAGAAGATATGGTAAGGGTGCTTGAGACAGTTCAGGCTTCAATGCCACCGCTACGAGGGATTGTTCATGCTGCTGGTATTCCTGCCTATGAATTTATCAAAGACATAGAGCTTAACACCTTCGAGGCTGTGCTGCGCGCTAAGGTCGTGGGAACATGGATTGTGCATCAACTGACGCAGGAAATGAAGTTAGACTTTTTCGTGAGCTTCTCTTCGATTGCATCAGTGTGGGGTTCCAAGGGACAAGCTCACTACGCAGCAGCAAACCACTTCCTTGATGTGTTGGCTCATCATCGTCAAGGACTCGGACTGCCTGCCTTAACTGTAAATTGGGGACCGTGGGCTGGCGGTGGCATGGCAGTAGAGAAATTCAGGATGTGGATGTCTCGAATGGGTGTAGAAGGATTGCAGCCAGAGTATGGGGTTGCAGCATTGGGATATCTGCTTGGAGCAGGTTGTGTGCAAACAATCGTGGCTAATGTCGATTGGAGTTTATTTAAAGAAGTATATGAAGCAAGGGGAAAACGTTCACTCCTAGAACTGCTTGAGGGGCAACCACAAAAACCGCAACAGCAGTCATCGGTGCAACGGTCGGACATTTTACCACGATTGTTGCAGGCTCAAAGTGGCGATCGCTTGGATCTCTTAGTAGTCTACCTGCAAGGGCAGATAATTAAGGTGTTGGGGTTTGACGAATCGTTAATTTTAAATCCGCACCAGGGCTTGTTGGAATTAGGTCTTGATTCTTTGATGGCTGTTCGACTCAAAAACGCGATCGCAACTGACTTTGAGGTGAATGTGCCTATAGAAAAGTTTATAGATGGCTCCAGCATCGTGCAACTGGCAGAGCTATTACTTGAGCAATTAGCCTTAATAAACACAATGCCATCCGTACCCCCTACCCCCGTAAGTAATGATTTGGAGGTAATCAAACTATCAACAGAAGTCCATACCTCCTTTGTTGCATCAGCAGCTACATCAAGCCAAGACAGATGGGTAGAGGGTGAATTATGAATTTAGTTGAGTTTCTTCAAGAGCTTTCGGCAAAGAATGTAGAACTATGGGTTGATGCCGGCAAACTGCGCTATCGAGGTCCCCAAGATGTATTAACCCCAACATTATTAACCGAGATTAAGCGATACAAGGAAAAAATTATACCGCTGCTGCAAAAGCGCATTGAAACTGCCAAAACTAATCCTCTTTATCCAGTTGCACGGAATAAACATATACCACTATCGTTTGCCCAACAAAGCTTGTGGTTCCTACAGCAGTTAGAGGTTGATAGTGGCTTTTACAACATCTCAACGGCTGTGCGTTTTGAAGGTCGGCTCAACGTCGCTGCCCTAGAATACAGTCTCAATCACATCATCAACCGCCACGAAACCTTACGCACCAACTTTAGAATGGTGGATGGTAAACCTTTTCAAGTCATTCACCCCACCCGCTCCTTGACACTGACAATTGTGGATTTGCGATCGCGCAGCGTGTCCTTCGGACAATCGCTAGCTGAAAGTGAACGAGAAATCTTTTGCCAGCAACTAGCAACAACAGAAGCCCAACGCCCATTTGACCTAGCAAGTGACCTTTTAGTGCGGGCTACTTTGGTAAAGCTAGGAGAAGCAGAACATATATTGCTGCTGACAATGCACCATATTGTTTCTGATTGTTGGTCAATGGGTGTACTTATGCGGGAGTTAGCAGCAGTCTACTCAGCCGTTTGCAATCACTTGCCCTCACCGCTACCGGAGTTACCAATTCAGTATGCCGACTTTGCTGTGTGGCAGCAGCAGTGGTTGCAAAAGGAAGTATTTGCATCGCCACTAGCTTATTGGAAGCAACAACTTGAGGGCGCTCCCGCTTTGTTGGAACTACCAACGGATCGACCGCGACCTGCAAATCAAACCTACCGGGGGGCAACTCAAACATTCGCACTCTCCAAGGAGCTAAGCGCGGCCCTGATGGACTTGAGTCAGCGACAAGGAGTGACCTTGTTCATGACTCTGTTGGCAGCATTTCAAATATTGCTGTATCATTATAGTGGGCAGGATAATATCTGCGTGGGGACACCCATTTCTAACCGCAATCGCTCTGAAATTGAGGGATTGATTGGGTTTTTCGTGAATACGTTGGTATTACGTACCAACCTTGGGGGCAACCCTAGTTTTACAGATTTACTGTCGCAAGTACGGGAAGTAGCGCTCAGTGCTTATGCACATCAAGACATTCCCTTTGAGCAGGTAGTCGAGCAATTGCAGCCAGAACGTTCTTTAAGCTACACACCACTATTCCAAGTGATGTTTGTGCTTCATGTGCCGATACCTTTGTTGCAATTTGCCGGCTTAACGTTGAGTCCATTGCCAGTCGAAAGCTTCACAGCGAAGTTTGATTTGACCCTATCGTTGGAGAACAGCGCCCTAGGATTAGGCGGCTCAATTGAATACAACACAGACCTGTTTGATGCGAGTACCATCACACGGATGATAGGGCATTTCCAAACTCTGCTACAAGGTCTAGTCGCCAATCCCGACCAAAAGCTGTCGCAGATATCACTGTTAAGGAATTATGTAAAAATAACTTGAACAATTTCTCCCTGAATCCGATCGTAGGGGTATAACTTTTCATGGTGTAGTGCGATGTTCAATAGTGATGTGAGACAGAGTATTCGGGATAAATACCAGTCGTTGTTGCCTTACTTGAATGAGAAAACGCGTCGCATTTGGGCAGCCACTGAAGCTCGTGCATTTAACCATTGAAATCCTTGATGCGCCATTGCCGGATTTCGCCCATCGATGCTACTAACTGCGTCACCTTGCCGATGCCTGGAGTCTTTGCCAATTGATTAAACGTTATTTCCGCCGCACTTAGAAATTTTACCGCTGCATCCGCATTACCATTGACCAAAATGTAATTTGCCTGCTGCCGTAGGTCTTGCTAAGCCCGGTCTTTGACAATCAACCGATAGTTCATGCCTCGTCCGCTGTCCCTGGATTGTTGCGACCCAAAACAGATTCCCGCAAATTTTGCCAATAGTCCGGTGTTACTTCCTGAGAATCAGAATTAATGCCTTCGAGCAGCAGCGTCTCTAACTTCGCTTGCGCCTTACGTTTCTGGTCTTGCTGCACCAAATCAATCAAATATTCATCTATGCTGCTGTAAGCACCTGCCATTACCTGTGCTTCGACATAAACGCGCACCTCATCAGGTAAAACAATGTTGATATTCATAAATTTTAAAGCATAACTGTTCTGATTTTCTGATTTTATGTTAGTGAAATGTGAGATGTACTAAGGATGACTTTCAATACTGCTCGGTTAAAGGGAAAAGGTGTAGAAACTTGATATATAAGGATTTTTTCCCTTTAACCTTTACCCCTTCCCCCAAAACCTCCAAGTATTGGCATGACTTTGGAAAATGGCAGCTCTCGGTAAAATGTTAAAATATCTGTTTTCTTGACCTTGTATGATAATAGTTGTGCAATTTGTGGTGCAAGCATCGTGAAATATTCCAAATATCACGCTCTCGGAAACGATTATCTCGTCATTGCTCCTGAAGACTTAGGGTTTGAGTTAACCCCGGAAAAAGTTGAGCGGATTTGTCACCGGAATTTTGGAATTGGCTCAGATGGAATTCTATTTGGTCCGCTTCCTTCCAAGGATTCAAGGTTTGCCTTACGCATTTTTAATCCAGATGGTAGCGAGGCAGAAAAAAGCGGTAACGGATTAAGAATATTTTCTCGCTACTTGTGGGATAAACACCTTGTAGGCGAAGAGGAGTTTGATATCGAAACACTTGGAGGGTATGTTAAAGCCTGTGTTACCGAGTTTGGCAAAACTGTTCGAGTCGAAATGGGTCATGTTAGCTTCCAAAGTGAAAAGATTCCTGTTATGGGGGAACCCAGAGAAGTCCTCCAAGAAAGCATTACAGTTAACAATCAAACTTTTAGCTTTTGTGCAGCCACAATCGGTAATCCACACTGCGTTATACTACTTCCTGAAGTCACACCAGACCTAGCAAAGAAGTATGGCTATGAACTGGAAGTCCATCCAACATTTCCCAATCGCACTAATGTTCAGTTCATGAAAGTTATCGATCGTAATAATATCCAGATTGAAATTTGGGAAAGAGGAGCAGGTTACACTTTAGCTTCTGGTAGCAGTAGTAGCGCTGCTGCGGCTGTCGCTCATCGTTTAGATTTATGCGATTCATCGATCGCAGTTCATATGCAGGGAGGGGTAATTGCGATAGAAATTAGTGATGGGTTCTTGGTGACAATGACTGGTGCTGTTACTAAAGTCGCTGAGGGAATTTTTTCCGAAGAAATCTTTGAGTACTAATATCTTATTTTTTCCGTTTTCCATGTTCTACACATAATTGCATCAATCCTCTTAAATGCAGTAGCGTAAAAAGTATCTAGTAGATAATCTACCGCCCTAAGCCCGTATAATAACCACAGAGCGCCCTTTTTTTGTCGTCGCAGTTTTAGTTTTCAAGCGTTCGATAAAAGG
>QQTW01002645.1_pt1 | contig 13093 bp, 15 predicted proteins | sample 1904831 | NCBI WGS metagenome assembly QQTW01 (sample SAMN09435610, study PRJNA476489) | Subsurface metagenome, whole genome shotgun sequencing project. | reverse complement strand
TAAAAAGGTCACGCGTCTGGGGAAATACACGTTCACACACACTTCCTCACGCCTTGCACGTTCCATCGATGAGCTGCTTGGTCTATCATCGTCTTCACGGCTGTCACACCAGATTCCTACCAGCTTTACATATCTATCATTAGTCTTTTTTCTTCTCGATATTAGGTTAGGGCTGGTCGAGGAGATAACCTTCAAATTAGCGTTGGTGTTTGGTACTTGTGCTTGCTTGTTCAGCAGCGCAGCTGAAAGCTGCCGCTACTAATATTACATTTATGCTGGCTGGTATTTACGTAAGGGGTAGAATATAACACAGGCGCATTCTTGCATTAGCAAACAGTGGTCCGAGCCTCTCATTGTACTACCAGATCTTGAAGATCAGCTGCGAGGTTGCGATACCAAGCATGTTTGTAGTATGTGTGTGGGCTAAGCAACTGGTGTGACAAATCAGCAATTGAGCCCCCAGTGCGCAGTCTTTACGTTTATCAAGTCAACATTTCTGTACCTTTTAGTGCTGCATGACCTAAGGACACTGATCAGAGGTCGATGTTGTGGCAGCTGGCTACGTTGCCTCGGCATAGGTTCTGCATTGGAGTGATGTACCCCAGGAAAGGTAAAACGGGGTGGAATACTACGATGAATATCGCGCATGGACCAGCCGCGATGATCCCCTGTTGGAGACTCGCCACCTGGATCTTGCTAACCCTGAGCTAGTCCTTATAGTTACCGGACTGGCAGCGGTGTACCCCACATCGGCTCCGAGAAGGAATTGGTTATCGAGTCCGTCTTCAGTGGGTTGCAATCGTACTGGTGTGTGGGAGATTGGATGCTTGGATGCTTATCTATGATATTTGGTCGACTATTTACAGTTACATCTCCTCGATTGCAACGTCTATGTCTCCCTGCCTGTACAGGATGCTATTATGGTACAGCAGAGCTGATACATGGTCATCCTCCGGTGTCTGTACCTGTCCGGCTTCGTGCTGCCTCTACCGAGGAAGTTCGGTTCCTTTATCTGAAGCACTCTAGTCTACGAGTGGGTGGCCCACGCTAATGTATCCCACGTTTCAATGGGCGGGAAGAACTAATGGTATGTGAGTAGTTCCCTCGCATCCTGCCCACCTCAGGGGTCGTTTATTGGCTTCTCAGCAAACAAGGATGAGCGCGCTTTTACTCCGAATAGGCAATTGTTATTCAGGAACCAAGCTTCCGAAAGTCTAAGCTTGACGTCTCATCCCCATGCTGTACTTGTTAGATGAGAAAATTCGTTCGACTACTGCCTCCTAGTCAACTTCTAGCATCAGCATTAGTGACATTTCAACTCTCTCCTGGTCTCGCATTGATTGCACTATTCTCTTGTGCTGCCCAGTGCAGATCACTAGCCGCGTGGGCGGGACACTGGCAGAATGGACTGGGTTTGCCCTTCTCGCACTTCGCTCTCTTGCAACGATGGTTAATAATAACGCCTCCATTTCCGCGGGACATCTTTCATCGTTGCTGGTACCCTGATGCCACTTGGTCTCGTATGCCTAATGTTCAGCGCGTCGGGTTTTTCATAAGTTCCTCAACCTCGATCGGATGAATCTTCCATGACGAAATCGTAGCAACATGGCCAATATACACGGAGATCAACCCCTCTCATCTTTGAACTATACCGTCCTCATACCATATGATCGTGATAACGGTGATCCGAATGGCGGAGACCCCCTCACGCAAGACCTGAACGTCTACTACCAGAGTGGAGATATAGCATGGATGCTCACTGCGACCGCACTGGTGCTTCTTATGATACCTGGTGTAGGGTAAGCTACTTCACCGGCCTATAGGACATATCTAGAGCCTGTCTCACATTTGGTGATAGCTTCTTCTACTCGGGCCTGGCACGTCGAAAATCCGCCCTCTCGCTGATATGGCTCTCAGTAATGGCCGCGGGTGTCGTATCCTTCCAGTGGTTTTTGTGGGGTTATTCGTTGGTCTATTCGCATTCAGCCGGTAGATTCCTGGGAGACCTTAGCAACATCGGCTTTCGTAACACTCTCGCTGCACCCTCTATCGCATCAAATAAACTTCCCGACCTCCTCTTCGCAGTCTACCAAGGAATGTTTGCTGCAGTCACCGTGGCTTTGGCTGTGGGTGCAGTCGCCGAGAGAGGGAGATTACTGCCTTGCGTGGTGTTCATGTTTGTCTGGTCAACTGTCATATACGATCCCATTGCTTGCTGGACATGGAATCCGAATGGATGGAGCCTTCGAATGGGTGGACTGGATTTCGCGGGAGGAACGCCGGTCCATATCGCGTCTGGGGCAGCTGCATTGGCATATTCACTCATGCTGGGCAAGCGACGAGGACACGGGACGCACGAGCTGAACTACCGACCTCACAATGTTGCCAGCATCGTGCTTGGTACCGTCTTTCTGTGGTTCGGGTGGTTTGGATTCAATGCAGGATCGGCACTATCTGCCAATATGAGAGCTGTAATGGCCGCCGTGGTGACCAATCTTTCTGCGTCAGTGGGGGGCGTGACATGGTGTCTCATCGACTACAGATTGGAAAGAAAGTTCTCAACGGTGGGCTTCTGCTCAGGCGTCGTTGCCGGACTTGTTTGTATTACTCCAGGCTCAGGATTTGTTCCTGCTTGGGCGGCTGTTGTGTTTGGTGTTGTGGGCGCGGCAGCTACAAATTATGGAACGAAACTGAAGTATTACATGCGTATCGATGACAGGTAAGCTTCATCTCCAGGTTGCTGCTTATCTTTCTAACTCGCTATAGTCTCGACATTTTCAGCATTCACTGCATTGGAGGCTTTGTCGGCAATCTTCTCACCGGTCTCTTCGCAACGGACTACGTTGCACACCTTGATGGCGTCACCAAGATCAAAGGCGGCTGGCTCAGCCAGCATTACATGCAAATTGTCTACCAGCTGGCGGATTCAGCGGCAGGCTTTGCTTATTCATTTCTGGGTACTTGCCTCATTCTGCTGCTCATTAATTTCGTTCCTGGACTGTATCTCCGAGCGCCTGAAGAGGATGAAATAATGGGCATGGATGAAACTGAGATTGGAGAGTTCGCCGTAAGTCCATTACTCCACGTTCCTCTTTGACAAATTGGTGTCCTGACCTCTGCTAGTATGATTATGTCGAGCTCCTGAGAGATGTTGTCCATGGTGTAGAGGATGACAATAGTTCGGCATTACCGATGCTGTCCATGTCTCTTTCGCGAGAGAAGCACATTTATACGAGTGACGGTAGCAGACCTTACAGAGCGATAGAGCTCGAAGGTGAACCTCTGCGGCATTCCGAATGATGCAAAGCACCTTTTGCCCGTCCGATGTACATATAATGTGGGTGGCCCAATCAAGCCCTCATTCTTGATTTCAGTCGAGGTTCCTTACGCAAGCGAGGAGTACCGGGGATTTTGACTTAGATGGCTGTATCAACACAAACGCTCTTCGGGGATATTTCTTTGTTCCTCAATTTAATAGGGCTAGAAGAACACATTTGATAGAACTTGAGTATTACTCTCACAGAATTAAAGAAGATACCCAGAAGCCTTCTAGATACCAAGAAAGGTGTGACCGGAACCTTATGTTGGCACGCCTCGTTGATAGTTAATGGGATAATCACATACATAATGACCCCCACTTCTCTGCGCGTGGTTTTCAGTCCAGTCGCTCAAAACCTAAATTCCTCGTCCACCCACACCCCTCTACTTGCAATGGATGACACCCCAGATTTCCACGAAACGGCTCAATCTGGCTTTCCTCGATCTCCTTCCGAGTTCGACAGCGACCCACGAATCTCCTTTTCTAAGCTTGAAGACAAGTGGATCCTAGAAACAGAAGAGGGACCAGAATACGAGTACATCAATGGACTGAAGAGATGGGTACCAGTGGTAGGCACCAAACCATGACCCACCACCTCTGTTTTCACTCCCCAGATCATCCATCACCATGGAGGCTCTGTCAGTGCCCTTCATCTATCTACATACTCTCAAACACCCCATGGTCTCGAGCAGAAACCAGAAGAAAGGGCAGATTCTAACCAGAGATCTGGTATCATTGGCGAGTACAGCTGGACCAGTCGTTATTGGAAGAGCAGAGCAAAGCCTATCAGGTTGAAGGTGTAGATGAGGATGTGCCGGCTGCCGCTGCCGCACCGAGGAAGAGAAAGAAACAACACGTCAACGGTGAAGAGGTAAGTCTGGCTGATACTTCTCCGCCCCAGGATCCAAGTTTATATGCTGAGACCGCGACCTAACCAAAACGGCTATGCTCCAGGATCAACCAATCCAAAAGCCCAAGAAAGCCCGCATAAACACAGCTGTCTACGTAACCTCGCTGCCTTCCGACTCCAGGCTCGAAGAGATCAATTCCGTCTTCTCCAAGTGCGGCGTCATAGCCGAGGAGATCGATCGCGGCCAGCCCCGGATCAAAATGTACGAGAACGACCAGGGACAATTCAAAGGCGATGCATTGATCGTGTATTTTCGACCCGAATCCGTCAATCTGGCGATTCAGATGCTGGATGATACGAGCTTGAGGTTCGGGGATGCGGAGAGGATGAAGGTGCAGGCGGCGGATTTTTCGTACAAGAGCCAGCAAGAGGCGCCGGTGAAATCAAGTAAGAGGGATCAGAAGAAGGTTATAAGAAAGACGCAGAAGCTGAATCAGTATGTACCCTGGTTACAGCTTGAATGAAGTGGACTGACGCCTTTGCAGTAAGCTTGCCGATTGGAGTGATGATGAGATCTCTTCACTTCAGGACACGAGTTCGAGGTGGGACAAGGTCGTGATTTTAAAGCATATGTTTACATTGCAGGAACTCGAAGTACGCTCGATTTTACATTCACTCTTCTGCTACTTCTCCCTTCACGGCCCTAACTGAATCTATTGACGCTTCAATCTAGGAAGATCCCGCCGCGATCCTCGAAATCAAAGAAGAAATCCGCGACGAGTGTTCCAAACTCGGCGAAGTCACCAATGTCGTTCTCTTCGACAGGGAACCGGACGGGGTGGCAAGTGTGCGCTTTGCTAATGCTGAGGCCGCCAAAGCATGTGTTAGGGTACGTTATTTCGAGTCCTCAGTTCGCCCCTTTGCTGAGATCGGTTGTAGTTGATGAATGGCCGCTGGTTCGACGAAAGGCAGTTGGAAGCTTATGTTGCGGACGGCAGCGAGAAATTCAAGAAGAGCGACGAGAAGAAGGGTGGCGACGTGGTGGATGAGAACGGAGAGAATGACGGTCAAGGGGACGGAGCAGGAGGGGAAGGCGAGAGGTTAGATAAATTCGGCAAGTGGTTGGAAGAGGAGCAGAAGAATAGCAGTAAGAACACCTAGGTGGCAAGAAATCTAAGGCAGTCTGGTGGCCCCCTGACTGGTCAGTAGTTGTGTCAATTGATAGACTGATCGGGCCCGGCCGTTGGACACCAACAGCGTTATGAAGAAATAATCCCCACCCCGATGCTTACAGCATAACTACCTACAACTACGACGCCATCGACACAGCCATCAGCATCTCAACCTCCTTCCCCCTTCCTCGCGAAACACTCTAGATGAGAAGAGATTCGTACTCGTATCCTTTCACACACACACATGAATCCCCTTACCCATACCCATACCCACACACACATATATATATCTATCCTTTGGCACCTCAGCAAACCCAGACGAAACCCTGAGAAATCATTCCCCTTTTTCCATCCCCAACCACGGGCCTTGAAGAAGAAAGAAGAAAAACACCTCCTCCCCTGAACCGCTATTCCGTATCGTCCTTGACAAATCTCTTGGTCTCTCTCCCTTCCCCCTCTGTTTTTCTCTTGGGGTTGGCGGCCCCCCTCCCCTTCCCCTTCACGGGTTTATTCAATCAGCACATTCCATTAGGATCCGCATTATTCCACTATTCTACTATTATATTACTACACCACATTACATTACATTACATTACTCAAGATACGTCACCTACTTCCGCTGTGGAATGTTGGCACTCGCCGTATCATGTCGTGTCGTGTCATGTCGTGTCGTATTGTTGGGGTTCCATCTAACTCACGTTAAAGGCTAAGTCATATGCACAATAAGAATATGGAGAAGGTGTGTGGATTTGTTGTTGAAGCTGGAGTGGGGTTCTGAATGCGATTGTGATTGCGATGAGGACTGCTGTCTCTCTGGTAGGGTTGGAGAAGAGAGAAGAAGAAAGGGGGAATGGTCAAACAAAAGCTAGTTTACGGTCCTTCGAGTGCCGCGGTCTCTCGGTCCAACGGTTATACAACACGGCAAGCAGCCAAAAGGCATGTGCAGATGCTGAGAGGTTCGAAGTACCTATTTAGAAAGGTAGGATGAATGAGATTTTGTGTTAGACTACCTCTTTTCCGGTAAGTTGCCTTGAGAGCCGGACTATTGCATTCGCACTGCAGTCGATGCCCACACCAAGGAGATTGATGTCTAGAAAAAACAACAGGGCATAGAATAGCACGCTCATGTAAAATTGAACCATTCGCTGCCATTCTTCCTTCATTCACGTCCAACTTCTCCAGTCAATTGAAACGATAAGGCATGACTGAGATGAAGATTGACCACCAATCGTCAGTACTAACAAGACCAAGAGAACGCTTGATCTATTCCTCAGCCTCGACTGGCTCTTCCTCGGGATATTCCTCCTCACCCTCGGAGATGCTAGCGTCCTGGTATTGCTGGTACTCGGAGACGAGGTCGTTCATGTTGCTCTCGGCTTCAGTGAATTCCATCTCGTCCATTCCTTCACCGGTGTACCAATGCAAGAAAGCCTTGCGCCTAAACATGGCCGTGAACTGATCACCAACACGCTTGAATAACTCCTGGATAGCAGTCGAGTTTCCAACAAAGGTCGAAGACATCTTGAGACCACGAGGAGGAATGGAACAGAGAGCAGTCTGAACATTGTTGGGAATCCATTCGACGAAGTAGCTGGTGTTCTTGTTCTGAACATTGCGCATCTGGTCCTCAACCTCCTTCATACTGACCTTGCCACGGAAGATGGCCGAGCAGGTCAAGTAGCGACCGTTTCGGAAGTCAGATGCAGCCATCATATTCTTTGGGTCGAACATTTGCTGGGTAAGCTCCGGAACGGAGACGGCACGGAAGTTCTGGGAGCCACGGCTACTGAGAGGAGCGAAGCCAACCATGAAGAAATGGAGGCGAGGGAATGGGACCATGTTGACTGCGAGTTTGCGAAGATCGGAGTTCAGCTGGCCAGGAAAGCGGAGGCAGGTGGTGACGCCAGACATGACAGCGGAGACAAGATGGTTGAGATCACCATAGGATGGTTCTTGGAGCTTGAGGGTACGCATGCAGATATCGTACAGCGCCTAACAAGATTAGTATGTTGCTGCCTTCAAAAAAGATTAGGCGACATACCTCATTGTCGATACAGAACGTCTCATCAGAGTTCTCAACGAGCTGATGGATGGAGAGAGTGGCATTATAAGGCTCGACAACAGTATCAGATACCTTTGGCGATGGAACAACGGAGAAAGTAGCCATCATGCGGTCTGGGAATTCCTCGCGGATCTTAGAGATCAACAAAGTGCCCATACCAGCGCCAGTACCACCACCAAGAGAGTGTGTTATTTGGAAGCCTTGAAGGCAGTCACAGCCCTCAGCCTCGCGCCGAACCACGTCCAGAACCTGATCAACAAGCTCAGCGCCCTCAGTGTAGTGACCTTTGGCCCAGTTGTTTCCAGCACCTGACTGTCCAAAGACAAAGTTGTCGGGTCGGAAGAGTTGGCCAAACGGACCAGCGCGAACGGCATCCATAGTGCCAGGCTCAAGATCGACCAGGACAGCGCGTGGAACATATTTGTTGTTGCTAGCCTGGCAAGAGTGAGATGGAACTTGGATTGGCTTCAAGATGGACTTAGACAAACCTCATTGAAGTACACATTCATGCGTTCCAGCTGAAGATCGGACGTTCCATTGTAGCTGGGAATATGTTAACAATGAACAAGATTTGCTCATGAGGTTAAAACCATACATGCCGGAGCCATCCAGGCCATGTTCGCCAGAGATTTGTTGCCTAGGTACGTGTGAGTATCTGTTGTTAAGTGCAGGTTATGGAGGAGTGAAACGTGGGCATACCAAAAGGCAGCACCAATTTGGTTGCCCTTTCGATTGTGTCAGTAACGAAAGCCGTCAAGGTTAGAGCACGACATACACATTGGCCGGTCTGAAGGTGAACCTATAGCCAAAAGAGTGGTCAGCTTTTCTCCATCTAAGACGAGGCCGTTCATGATATGGACACGCAGACGCGTCTGCATGAGCAGCAACTCACAATTTCACGCATGATGTCAAGGTCAATAGGAAGTAGCTCAAGGTTGTAGAGGCAGGATAACGGATGATGGCGCTCGTGGAAGATGAGCTACTGAGTTACTGAGTTTGAAGGTAGAAAGGTAGAGGTGTATGTGGTAAGCTTATTTGATCAGGTTGCGGTCTGAAAGCAGTTGTGGGAGACGAGCAAATCAACAAAGTTAGCGTGGTGCCAGTTGCGTGGGTAGTCAAGCGCCGCAGGAACCACTTGAAGTTATGCCAAGACCTTGCCGGTAATCACAGCTAAGTCACATGATCACTCCTGAGGGGCCTCTGGATGTCCAATCAATCAATCAATCAATCAATCAGACAGGATAACTTGTGGTCGTTGCAAATACTCAAGTATTGTGCGTCAAGGTCAGCAGCACACAATCTGTATGACTGTCGTCTAACCTTGTTACCATGAATACTTTTGTTGCAATCTAAACGCCTCCAAAAATATATTCCGTCCTTTCATCCATTTCCCAAGCGCAGTCTTAAAAATTTACTCATTAGAAGGATACGTCACGCTTGCTGTGCTCAAAAACTCCTCCTTCATCGCGCGCGGACTCACAAACCTCGATAGAACGTTTACGCTCCCAGCTTTGTCATTCGTTCCACTAGCTCTGGCACCACCGAATGCCTGTTGTCCTACCACAGCACCAGTACATTTGCAGTTGATGTAGAAATTCCCTGCAGAGTTTCTCAAAGCCTCCTCTGCGTACCTAATGGCTTCTCGATCTTGGGCAAACACGGCACCGGTAAGTCCATACTCACTGGTCTGATCAACCGTCTTGCAAATATCTTCAAAAGCACTTGCTTTTGAATCATCATAAACGTAAATCGTCAAGATAGGTCCAAAGAACTCGGTGCTCATATTTGGATGCGAAGGGTCCTTGGTCCTGTATATAGTGGGGTGGACGAAGAAGCCTTTGGAGTTGTCGACCGTCCCACCCAACACTAATTCCAAGCCATCATCATTCTTCGCGTCCTCAACCACTTTCGACAACTTATTGAAGCTTGCCTCATGGATTACAGGACCAATGAAGTTGAAAAGCTCCTCTGGAGGTCCGATCTTGAGTTTCTGTGCCTCTGTGACCAGCAACGACCTAAAGTCTTCCCACATTGAAGCTGGCACATACGCTCGAGAACAAGCACTACACTTCTGGCCCTGGAACTCGAACGCTCCACGGATGGTGTTGTTCACTGCGTTCGGAACATCTGCGCTCCGATGCACCAGATGGAAGTTTTTCCCTCCAGTCTCCCCCACAATACGTGGGTACCCCTTGTATGTACCGGCAACAATGCCCTGCGCAATCTGTCCATAGAGCTTTCTAAAAACAGCAGTGCTGCCAGTATAGTGAAGTGCAGCAAAAAGAGGATGGTCGAGGACAGTCTTGGTCACCTCCTCAGCATCACCAGGCACGAATTGAATGACCCCAGGTGGTAGACCAGCTTCAAGCAAAATTTGATGGACGAGATAGTTCGAGGCCACCGCGGAAGGGCTAGGCTTCCAGATCACCACGTTTCCCATCAGAGCAGGCGCACCGGGGAGGTTGCCGCCAATCGCTGTGAAATTGAAGGGACTGACGGCATATACAAAACCTTCGAGTGGCCGATATTCGAGTCGATTCCACACGCCGGATGAATTCAATGGTGGCTGCTGGTTGTATAATTCCTCCGCAAATCTGACGTTGAAGCGGAAAAAATCGATCAATTCGGCCGCAGCATCAATCTCTGCCTGCCACGCATTCTTGCCCTGCCCAAGCATTGTTGCTGCCATAATCTCGTATCTATACTTCTTGCTAATGAGGTCTGCAGCTTTCAAGAACACAGCAGCTCGATCGGCAAATGGTAAGCTTTCCCAGGCTGGCTTCGCAGCTAGTGCCGAGTCGATTGCCTGCTTGATTTCGGCTGATGAGGCATTGGAATATTTGGCAATTGGAGTCGAATGGGATGAAGGGTTATTTTGTGTCAAGATGTTGGACGTTGTCACCTAACCGAAAAGGTCAGAGACAGTCTTCTGGGATAGGTTTTGCTGAGAAACGTACTGATTTCCCCCCCAGTACAAGCGGGATCTCGAGAGGAGCTCTCTTCTTGAAAGCCTCGACGGCGGCAGTAAGCGCTTCCCGGTCGGCGGAGCCTTTGGCATAGTGTTTCTGAGTGAGATTAGCCAATTGAAGATTTCAACAAGATATGAACCGCTTGTTAGCTCACATTTGGCTCGTTCTGGATATTGGGAAGCTTGAAGGCTGCGATTGTCGACATTCTGGACTGAATGTTGTGAATGAAAGGGGCAGAAGAACGGTTTGCAGATGTAGTAACGCTTGAATTAATGCTATGTGATGACAAGAAACTTCGGAAAGCACCAAACATATCCAGAATTGTTATTTATTCTCAAGAAACGCAACTGCTGCAGTTGATCAGGTGCAGCAGTTTTAGTTGATGAGAGTGAACCAGGATCGTCACTGGAACTTTCAATGAGTTCCCCGGCTACCAGCGGCTTCGGACGGAAACGACGAGGGGCGCTCGACAGTCTTGGCCGACATATGGAAGGGCAATCGTGATTCTGAATTAATGATCTGCGATATGTCCACAAAAAGCTGTCGTCTGGATTTCGCTTGCTTGTTCTCTGTATTCTACTAAGTGTAGAGAAGATTGCATCAACATGATATGCTTTCTATCAAGAGCTGCATGCTGCAACAGCAAGCAAGCTAAGAGGAAAAGCACACAGTCTTTATCGTAGAACAGCAAACGGACACCCGCCAGTCCTTTCTGTTCGCAGTCTTGCCTTTGTCTCGCTCGCTGCCAAGGTGCCTTTGCCAACGAACGCGTTTGGGCCTACGTCTGGTACCGAGTATCCCTTGGGATAATAAACATCGCCATTGTCTCCTGGCAGAGGGAGACCTAGGAGCCGCGATGGCCACGAGGACGGACCCCATCGGTTCCACAACGTTGGTCTGACATAGAAAGGATAGGCATCGTATCTTTGCATTGCTCGTCGACCTTTGCTGTCCTCCTTGTCGTCTACTAAGCGATATCGCATGAAGCTTGGCCTTGGTAAAGCAATGTACTTCATAAAATACTTGCGAAGAGCAAGGACCACGTCGAGAATTCGAAAGTAGATGGGTGGAGGACGAGGATACCTAGCAATAATTAGCAGCAGATATGAGCCTGAAAGGTGCCGACATACATCATAGCATTGCGCAATCTGTCGTCCATCAACGCGCTGACGGCATGTCTGCCCATTGGCTTCAGAAAACCAGGGATGGGAAAAAGCAGCAGAGTGGTAGTCTCGTTGGCGGTCTGGTGATTTTTCTTATTCGGTACCATGTGCTTGATTTCATATTCCTCGGTCCACTGCCCTATCTCCTCTAGCCATTGAATGCCATCGCTGAATCCTCGCTTTGCTGAGGGCAGGTTTCCGTAGTCGACTAACATCGCATCGCCCATGCTCTTCATAAAAGTCCCCATTGCACATTTCTCAAGGTCGGAAAATTCTCGCCAGTCGTATCGTTTAACCCACTTGATCGGCTCAATAGCAAACAAGGCGAGTGTGTAGAGCATGTCATCATTGAGGATTTGTCCCGAATCCCGATACACGCCATGCAGATAGTTCAGACGTCCAAAGGAATCGATGACACGTTCTGAAGTTGGCTCGTTACCAAAGATTTCAGCAAGGAGGACTACGGTATCTACGTATCGCTTGCCGGCATTCTTCGTTGTCGAAAGCTGGGCTGTCTTGACAAGCAATGAGGATATGGTTGGAATGCCATAAGTCTGTGGCTTTCTTTAGTTCATCGCACCGTTTATTGCAGAAGTCGGATTACCTTAAACAGTGCGAATTGTATTCCTATTTCATGAAATAAGCGTGAGATCTCCACAGCAAATCCAAGTCAGACATAGTACCTTTCTCGAACATGGTAGGGAACTCAAGTTCCGCGAGATTGTTGAAGATTTCCCAGGCTTCCTGGTCCGTCATTTTCGCCAGATCTTGTCTCGTGTGATAATTATATTTCATCTTCATTGTGATCAATCTTCGATAGCGGAGATACTGTTGCAGAAATGGATATCCAAGTAGAAGAGCCAACAGCCACGGCAAGCCTCGGAGAATCCGAGAGCTCTTGGTGACATAGGCCAAATCTGAAGTGCCAAAGGTGGTTGTCATGTTATCCATATTGATGTCTTGAGATTGAGAAGGCTAAACAGCTGTTCGGCGAGTTGAAATCGTTAAGCAGCAGGAAGGTGAGTCGGAACCGTACAATTATCCTCAAGCTTGACAAGTACATGAGTGCGGGATTCAATGTGGCAGTTCCTTGTGGACCCGGCCCGCTTATAATACGAGGAAGAACTGCTTTTGAGGTGTGAGCGTCCTTGACTGCCTGTTGCACAACACAAAGATACAGTATGAGAGACGAAAACTGGTCATCCCAGCAGCAAGCTGAAGAGCAAAAGTTACTACAGTAGTAGGCATAAGTGCTGTTAGTTCAAAGCTAGAAATTCTGTATCTAACGGAGCCATCACGAAGCAGCACCTTACTTCGAGAGTATTAGACTATTTAAGTCCAGGGTACAGGCCGATCATTAGTACCCCATTGATGAGGGATCAAGACTTACTGGCGAACAGAAGAGCGGTAGATTCTTGTATTTAAAAACTAGCTGCTACTAGCTCATGCTAACCGATACTTATGCCTCTTACCGTTCTCGTAGCTGTTGAGGTGCTTGAGTGTCAAATGCGGAGAATTGGAGTTTGTCGCTGACGTCGTTCCTCTCTGTGTGATTCGC
>QQTW01002644.1_pt1 | contig 13097 bp, 18 predicted proteins | sample 1904831 | NCBI WGS metagenome assembly QQTW01 (sample SAMN09435610, study PRJNA476489) | Subsurface metagenome, whole genome shotgun sequencing project. | reverse complement strand
CTACTCTACATCCTCTCCTCAACAGTCCATCCATCGCACAAACACGAGCTCGACGTTGGGCGCGAATGGCTACGAAGATGGAGGGCCGGCGGTCAACAAGAGGGAGCAGTTGTGGAGGCAGCGGTGGGCGAAGGCGGAGAAGGTGCTCGCTGAGAAGGGGGTTGTGCTAAAGAGTTGGAGAGTGGGAAGTGATATTGTGGACGAGGCGGAAAGGTTGATCAAGGAGAATGCTGAATTGGATGGGAAGGGTGTGGAGGGGAAGGTGAAGAGCGGGTAGTACAGTGGAGCAAAACACATCTTTAGCACACTTTCATATCCGTCATCCCAGAAGCTGACTTGAGGAATCTTGTTCGTATCTAGGGTTACTTGTGGACAATCCGAGGCCCAAACATATGATGCAGAACATGTGCACCGCCCTAGTCTGCTGAGTGCAACCAGACGTTGGCTGATCAACAATACGCATTGACGGCTTGTGACGGCTAGAAGCTATGTAGTGGCGAATGGTCGGTTTGGCGAGCTGTGGCCGGGCGCTGTTTGTAGGGAAACGTCATGGGCCAGGAATTCGACGAGGACAAAATCCACGCTAGCAACTGGACGTCAACCACACCTCATCGACCCTGACAGCGCTCCAAGACAATGGCTTCGCTCCCGCTCCCGCGATCAGCTCTACGCTCGCTGTCCCGGGCTGCCCCATCGCTCCGCTTCAACGCTCCTAGAGCCGCCACGCGGTGTCTGCACGAGAAAGCAGCATCGCCCATAACAGCTTCGCCACTCCGCCACAGACCAAGCGCAGGACATGGAAGCCAAGGACGACAGAACGCAATCCCCTCTCTTGGGCGACGGACAATGTTCATTCAAACTGAGCCGACGCCCAATCCAGACGTAAGCCGCGCCGTAGGGTAGCCGCCGAGCAGAGCTGATCCTACCAGGCCCTCAAATTCATACTAAATCAGCGCGTCATCCCAGAGTCGATATCGTCCGGCTACCTCGAGTACCTCACACCGCGCTCGACACTCGCACCCCCACATCCTTCCCCGCTCGCCGCATCATTACTAAACATTGATGGCGTCATGTCTGTGTTCTTCGGCTTAGACTATACCACCGTCACCAAGGACAGCGCCACGCCATGGGTGCACGTGAAGCCCGAGGTCTTCGCTATCATCAACGAGTTCATGGCCAGCGGGCAGCCCATTGTTAACACGGTGGAGGACCGGGCGGGCGAGAGCGGACAACACGGCACCGAGGTGGATAGCTTGGCATACAACGAAAACGATAGTGAGACTGTCGGTATGATCAAGGAACTCTTGGAGACAAGAATACGACCAGCAATACAGGAGGACGGTGGCGATATAGACTTTCGCGGTTTCAGTGATGGACAGGTTCTTTTGAAACTGAGGGGGGCCTGCCGGACCTGTGACTCGAGTACCGTCACGCTGAAAAACGGGATTGAGAGCATGCTTATGCATTATATTGAGGAGGTCAAGGGCGTACAGCAGGTCATGGATCCCGAAGAGGAAGTTGCAATGAAGGAATTTGCTAAATTCGAAGAGAAATTGATGTTGCAGAAGGGACCGAATGCGGCGCCTTCAACGGTAGGGAAGGGAAGTTCAGATTACGCTGAGGGCTGAAGAGGCACATTTTTTGAGGAGAAAGAGCTAGATCAGATAGACGACGGAATGATTCATACCAGCAAGGTTGCTGGCAACGCTGGGCGAACGGCATGTACAAGAGATGCAAGGACTTGAAGTGCCGTCTTGGAACGAGGCGTCACATCATCTGCAGCGAGGTACTGATCCCCAATCCCCAATCCTTGTCCCCAGCCATGCCTCTTCTCCAGTTCGTAGTATTGCACATTATCTGCAGTGGAACCAGCTATATCAACATCTATCCACGGGGCAGACGATGTAACAATGTGCACGCGCCATCGTGTTTGGTATTGAAAGCCTAGAGCTTGCCAGGAGCCGGACGGACCCGGAGCTTGACAGCTCATCAATCGACAGGCTCGACATGATTCCTTGCGCGCCTTTTGACGACAGAAACGAGAGATTGGCGTACACGATGGATAGCAAATCTCAAGTCAAGGTAACCGTGGGAGAAATCGCGGACTCGCGCCGGACAGTTTGACGACTCGCAAGCGTGTCAAAGCGTGCCTGGCCCGGTGTTTATGTACACACTTGGGCAAATACTGGCTGTGATCAACGGCACATGCGCACAAACGGCTACCATCTGGTCATCAACGGCACATGCACACAATCGTCTGTCGTCTGGTCGTACCGCAACGTCTCTTTCAAGCTTTTCGTCCTCTGCCGTCATCGCCACTCCAAGCCCTTTCGAAGTCGTTCACCTGCTTGTCACGTGGGAATGTGAGGGTGCCTTCGGCATCTACGGCCCCTACATTTGCTGTCAAAACGACATGCAGCGTTGGGAACAGCAAGCACTGGACCTCCTCCAGGACCATCCCATGGCAGGCGCCACCCTACTGGCCCACATGGAAAAGCACCACGTCGATGGCTACACAGCCTACGCAGACAACAATCTGGGCATCAAGCTGCTCAACTTGGCTCTCAAAACGGAAATCAACGAACGCATCGCCAACGCTCTACGCGCTCCTCCGCATCAAGTCCCGGCTCGGGTCTATGCCTTCCGTCAATACGTCCCCCGTGGTACCCTCGAGTTCACCGATTACCCTGCTACGACGCAAACTGTCATCGACACGTACCCCCGCTACAGGACGTCTTCCAAGGGAATGGCTTCTCGGCAGTTGACACGCTTTCGTACCTTCTTAAGCGTCATCGAGGCGGACAGGTATGCCGAGCAGTACCTTTGTGCGGCGACGGACATGGTGGGCCCGTGGAGCGTGTTGGTAGAGGTAGACGGAGTTGCGATTGCGGCGGTTGCGGGGGCCGATAGGAGGGTGAGCGAGATTGTGACCCTGTCGAAAGTCGACGTTGGCTTGGGCCGTGATGTTGCCGCATGATGGGTTGCCGCGATGGGTATTCAACGTTGCGTTTGGTGTTGCGTCTGTCCGTAGCATGTGCATCGACGTCGGCGCCACGGAGTTTTCTGGCGAAGTAGCACTTTCGGCGCAAGAAGAGAGCTTCATTCTTCAACCGCACGCTGGTCGCAAACTCAACATTGAAAACCATGATTCTGCCTTGATATACGGCGGCAAAGCAACTTGTAAACTTGGTTCGCTCCATCTCTACAGTATGTACGGCATCAAAGTGAAGAGGCATTCCGCGAATAGGGACGGCCCTGCCGTGGCACCTGGCGCCGGCAGAATCCGCTTTCTTTACCATTCCCCTCCCTGACAACTGGCTGCGCACCTCTAATCTAGATGGGAGTGTATGGCGGTAAAGCCATTCCGTATCACTTCCAAGCCGCTTCTCCCAAACCACCGACAAATCCGATCAAGAATATCGTTGCCTACAGGAGATAGGTCCGGTTTCGGTGGCACCACTTAGCTCGCTCTTTGCGCTATGTTAGCCGCTAGATTTTCGTCCTGCCCACGGTTGCTCACCACGGAAGCTCCACCGTCGATCGCTTGCATGGCCTTCCTCTTTGCGTCTGCTAGCCACTGTTGATATCCTTGCTTTGTGACCGTGCCCAAGAGCTGCGTGCTCGTGCCTTCCTTGACCCCTTGCTTCCGTGTTGCTTTTTGCCACCTCGGTTTCCTGGTCACGTTTCCGTTGACGCTCTCCCCCTTAGCCACCTCCCTTCCGCGTCCCATCTCCGGAGCCGTGTGAGCCTTGGCCTCCGCGTCCTCGATTTCACTTTCGTTCAGCTCATCGGGCTGGGGCTCCACGATTTGCAGGATAGACCGCCCACAGGACCGGGGGAGCCGACGCGTACAGCTCATTGTCGTTTGGTACGGTGGGTCCTCCGGTCGGCGGAACGGCCCTTCGTCGCGCTTGCGGAAGTACGGTACTCGAGATTGCGCCCAGTTGGGGTCTACGTGTGTCGCAGCCACCGTCTCACGGGTATCGTTCCGGATCTTCGATTGTGGGAAAGGCGGATGCTCAGGCATTGATGTCTTCGGCGGCGGTTTGACCGTGCGCCGAGCGTTCGCGCCCGCCTCCGAAGCGTCGGTTTCGAGAAGGGCTCGCTCCGCCTCGCCGCCCATGATGGGATCCCACGTCTCGTTCCCATGCGCGTTTATCGGTTGTGTTGTCTGAGCAACGGCCCTGACCGTCCTCGCACCTTCCTCCATTGTCAGATGGACCTGCTCATACTCTCCAACTCCAAGATGGACCTGTGTCTTGCCCTTCGGGATATTCTTTTGGGCATTGCGTGCATCGCTCTGTGCAGCCGTGAGTGACGCGCAGACACCGATCGCAGCAGTGCGAGAGACAGGCTTGACTTGTTTAGGGCCCGCAACTTGTTTAGGGCCCACACAGTGGTGGAACTCGTGAAAGCCAAGTTCGGGCTGGCACAGAGATGGCGACTTGAGAGCGACCGGGAGAAGCATTGCTGACCGAAGTGGTGAGATGTCGGACTCCCGCTGACGGGCGTTGCGCCCGTATTTTGTAGCGTGCGGAGTGTGTTGTTTCTGCGATATGGACACAAAAGCGGCAGACAAACTCAAGAAACAGCAAGCTGCAGAGTTGATGGTGAGTGGTCAGGCGCTGGGTAGGTTTGCTTTACTTTGGTGATTTGGCAGACTGCTTAGCGCTAGTTCGTCCTTCACTCTGTGTCAACTCCATCGTCTGTCTGCCACGAACGTCAGTTCCGGCGAAGGGAGAGTCAATTAGAGGCAAGGAAGGTGAAGAAGTGACGCGCAGGTATGCGATGCTCGTTGAACCGAAGCCGTTGTGAGTGTACCGCTTTTCCATTTACAGTTTGAAGCAGCCTACTGACGCCTGACTCAAGGAGTTCTCCTGCTGGTAAAGTCGGTCCTCTTACCAACGATAATGCCAGACCTTGAATGGACGTTGATGCGAAGAGAACGCTAGTCCGGATAGGTGTAGTTAGTAGGCTACCACGCAATTCTCCTACAACAACGCAGCGAAAGTGCACGCTGGATCATCGCTATTGCAACCCAAACTCGTTCTATTGTGTTGAGGCCTGCATCCTTAGACGTGTGGGTTTCCATGGTTCCACCATCGCACCCACGTGCCGTCCGCCAGCTTCGAGGGAGTGCCAAGGCTCATGATGTCATTCCATGCGCGCGCCGGCTGCAGGTACATAACAGCGCGTGTAGCTAGCCTTCAGTCTCCTACCGTTGCCATAACACTTACCCTCACTTCAATAGATTGAAGATTTACACACTCCGCATATCTTCCGTGAACACACGCGTCTATCATGCCTTCAAGCAAAGGAAAGCCGACTGACCCGAAGCTGAGGGAGAATGTGAAGGAAGATATCAAGAACGAGACAAACAAGGACGGCGGCGGAAAGGGCCAGTGGAGCGCTTGGAAGGTATGTTGATGGCGCGTTGATCGCATTCCCATGCCTTCGAAAGGCGGCAGTTTCGACGCGACGACGACGCGACTTGCACCCTCTCTGACCTCCTCCAGGCAGCTAAACTCTCCAAAGAATACGAAAAGAAGGGAGGTGGCTACGAGAACGAGCCCGGCTCAAAGAACGAGCCCAAGAAGGGAACTCCGCAGCCCAAGACAAGCGGCAAGAAGAAGGCGGAGGAGAAGAAGGCCGACGTGGAAGAATCGCCGGCCCCCGACGAAGAGGAAGACGAAGAGGTCGAGAAGCCGAAAGCCAACACCAGCAAAAAGGCGAAGGCGGCCGACTCGAAGAAGACGGAGGGGAAGGCCAAGAAGGCTGCCCCTGGCAGAACGAAGAAAGAGACTCCGCAGGCTGAGGGGACGAGGAAGAGCGCAAGGGTTGCTGGGAAGCGGAAGGATTACGGAGAGGAGGGAGGGGAGGAGGGTGCGGCGAAGAAGTCGAAGAAACGAAGTTGATGCATTCGTCCGGCCATGTCTTGTTCGTCTACGAATGTCGCGAAATGCACGAGCTGGGGTGATTTTCTGTTTGTATGACCATCCGGATCGACGTTGCTAGAGCACGCTCTTCATCGCGTCTAGTCGTTTACGTACCCATAATTATGATGCCGCTTTATGAAACGCAGCTCCACACAAGTACTAATGCACTTTCGCCTGGCATGACGCGACGGAACAGCGATGCGCAACAAAGTGGCACTGGTTTATTAAGAAGACTAACAACCGGTCTTACGAAGCCGACGGCACTAGTTCGCCAGCTCCTCGCTAATCTCTGGTACAGCACCAAAGCCGTCTCTTCTTTAGGCAGGTATCTGCAGTTCGCCTGAACATCCATCTACGTGCTATTCACGTGATCCCATACCGTGACAACGATCGGGCGTGTGGATATGACCATGATACTCTTAAGGTGATGCATGGACGCCAAAAGCACAACTCATGCCCTGGCGGCGACATCATAGAGGGACTTATCAAACGTCCCAGCCCGGAGTCGCCGTCTCAGGCTCCTGTTGGTAAGCGTGCCACAGCCTACACCCAAGGCACTCGGGCTGTGCCGGGCGATGGCGATACTGCCGCCCTTTTGTTCTATTCAGAAGGCGTTGGATTGGCGTCTCGCCGGCATGCCCTACATTCGATTAGAGAGCCCGCGTCTCTTGTTTCATATGGTGCGGAGCGATTGAAAGTGCTTGCCTTTGCAGCTAGTCTTGGCTCGAAGGCCAGACTCAGGTGGAGACGTGAACATGCAGTGAAACAGCAAGTAGATCAGAGAAGTAAGTGGTATAGCAGAGCAACGGGGACGAATGTTTGAAAACCGTGCATATGTGTAAGCGGGCGAAATCGGCGGCAGTCCAAAAACCCCATTCCCGGCCCACGTTCATTTGCGTCGGCCTGCCTTCGGGGCTTCTCGATCTAACAGCGTGGCAGGGGAAAGAAAGGGAGACGAGCATGAAGACAGCGGCGAGACAGAGGGGCTAGAGAATTCCTACGAAAGAGATAGGTCGAGGCGAAGTTAGTAGCTGGCATTAAAATGGCATGCTACGCAGCCTGGTGGGGTTCACGGATGGAAATGGAGGACTGCGAGGCCTGGACATCGTGCTTTGCATAGGTTACTGCAAATCAGTCGAAGAAGCTCATCTAAACAGTCCATGTTGTTCTTGTTGTTCTCTACAAGGACCCGCTTCAGGAGCGATACCTGTACGAGAGCAGAGCAGATGAGTTCCACGCCACGGCACGTCGACTCTCCCAGCATGCCCGCAGGTCTAGCGTTTCAAACAACCGCCAGCCTCCCAGCCGCATACGGATGCCTAGGTGAAACCGCCCAAAGCCTCCTTGAAGATCTTGAGCCCCCTTTCCAACACCTTCTGCTTCTCCTCCAGCCTCTCTCTGTTCCTTGACACCTCTGGTGCCTCCGCCGTCAACATGCCGATCTGCTCATCCGTCAACCCCGCGATGACGTGGGGCGACAACACGTTCGAGCTGAGGGTGTCGACGAGATGACGTTCGACGACTTGCTTCGCGATGCAGTTGATGAAATACTTTAGTTCGTCGGCGTAGTATGCGACTTGAGAATTCAGCGCGTCTTCAGCGGAGAACTTGTCCATATTCTGCTCAATGCCAGAGTGCATGTTGGACTCCAGTTCCTCGGGCTTGATGTAAGTTTCCACATTACCGTCCTCTTTTTCCCAAGATACTTCAGCGGCTTTGGCGATCCTGGCAAACTTGGACTTGCGAGACTCTTGGATGTTGGATGTAAAGTAGTCTGGTAGCATGTCAGCGAATAGAAGACAGTTCGAGGGAGAATGATTCGAAAAACAGAACTTACCATTGTATGTCATAGGGTGACGGCCCTTGTCTTCCATAATCTTATTCAACTCCTCCTCGGCAGCCTTCAGCGAGTTCTCGAGAGCGATGTCAACGCAAGAGTCGGACAAGCGTTGTCGGATATCGCTTGGTGCAGCCTCTTCAAAAACGACCTTGACGAAGGCCTTGCAAGACTCCGAGACCTTGAAGATGTGCTGATGAGCTAAGGTGTCCCAGTGCGTGGACTGCTCCCAGAAGAGTTGGGAGATAATCAGCGGATTGAAATTACCAGGCAGCTCGCAACCGCGGGATCGTTCGAGCGTGCGCTGGACCCATTCAATGCTCTCGTCACGCGTCATCTTGATAGGGCATGGGTGGTCATCTCGATCATCGTCGCTGCTGTCGTGTTCATCGTCGCTGGTGTCGTGCTCAGTTTTGGTGTTTTCATCCCTTTTGCGAGATTGAATGGAGTACTTGTGGCCACGAGTGTGCATCAATTCCGAAAATTTCAGGTTTAGATGCTGCACAACGGCACGGAAGCGGCGAATGTTCTCCAGGGAGTCCACAGCAGCCTCCATGTTGACAGGCCCAAAAAAAAGTGGAATCGTACTGGCCTCTTGTAGCGGACTTCAAGAGATCGTGAATCCGCTGGCCGATGTCGGTGAGAAACATCCGCTGCTCCATCACAGTGCTGCGCTTGACTCCAAGGTGACTCAGCTCTTTCGTAGTATGTTTCAGTTTCTCCATGAGCTCAGCCTTAAGCTGCGGAAGCTCATTCTTCAAGTGGTTGTGCAGCAGCGAGCTGAGGCGGGTACGCAGTGTTTCGATGCCCTTGCATGCGTTAGGAAGATCAGCCCAGGCGCCTTTGGAGAACAATTGTCGCTCGGCAGTGTTGCGCTGGACGAAGGATCTGCCTCCTTCAAGCTCGTTCCGGTTCTTGACCATGTGCCAGCCGAGCTCAAATATGATATCGCGGTTTTGAGCAAGTCCCAGCCAATCCCGTTGATTGGCCGTACCATCAGTCAAGAAGTCGGGTTTGGTGATGATACCCAAGGTACGCTTCCCCTGTGGGTCGATAGTGCGAGCGTGCTTCAAGACAATCTGGTTTGCATAGCTGGAAGGCGTCAGTTTGATCGTCTTGATCCTCTGTCCTGAGTTTCTTACTCGTTTTTGGCTGTGATGACACACAGGATGACAGTCCGGATATTCTTCATGTATTCCAGAACAAGATCAGTGATGAGCTTCACATCCTCATCGGTTTGCATCTTGTTTGCAGCGTGAACAAGTCTATAAAACAACGCTCTGTCAGCTTGCATTCTACAACATAGTGTGGCGAGCGGAACAGTGGCACGTACCCTGGAAGATCAACCAAAGTCCTAGCAAAAGTTAGCTGGTTAACCTATGTAAGCAGAATGCACGAATAAAACTGACAACTGAGGCCGCGTAGGACCACTGATCTCAATGGTAAGGACATCCCTGGCAAAGGCTCTGCTACCATGGCCAATCTCCTCTAAGCCCATAGCCTTCTCTGCCTTCTTGATAATGACGGGAAGCTGCGTGAAGTCGGTGATCGTCTCATTGAATTGGCGTAATTCGTCCTGCTCGTGATCAGGCCGTGCTTTGTCGGGATTGATACGAGTCGAAATGGAGGAATGCGGAAGTCTACGCAAAATGATCTCGGTAGCAAAGCGAGTGCATAAGTTCTCGTTGCGAGGGAAGTTGATCTCGGTAAGCGCTTCGAGAACGGAGCTCTTGCCTAGAGGATACTGCATCAACAAGAGAGCCTAGGCCAAGATGGGGTGAACTTGCCAGATGATTGATCGCCACAAACCACGAGCTGCGGAAGCTCAACATCCCCACTAAGTCCCTGACGTCTCAAGTCATCCACAATGTCCAGGATCTTCCGCTGTCCATCAGGCTGCAGCGCCTCTAAGGACGTTGTCGTGATGCCATCAAGGTCAACCGGAGTGGAAGGCTCCGATGCGTTGGACAAGGAACCGTCACTGTCGCTCATGTTGGTCGTATGCTTTCTGTTTGTGAAAAGAAAGGGCAGTCTTCGAACTTCAGCCTGTCCGGGAGTTGAGAGAGAGAAGGTTGGGGAGATGTGAAATGTGGGTGAGAGGAAATGCAGAGCTTTGTGGATCAAGGTAAAGGTGAAAGCGACACCTTTGAGAAGGTAGCAAACATATGATGGTTTGCTGCCGAAGCTTCCATGCAGCTCGAAGTGGCGTGTGGAAAGAGAAAGAGGCGATGCGCGTTCACTTTGCATCAAGCCAAGCCAATCACAAAGAACCAACCCCTCTTGTTTGGGTAGAATGGCACAGGCCTTTCTGTATATCGATGGCGCCCACAACTTGGGTGCGAGTGATTTCGTAGGTGTTTATACGGCGTTCGTTTCATGGCCCTCAGTCATGCGGAGCGGTTGGTGCTTCTGTCTGTGTGCATGATGCAAGGCAACTTTTCATTCCCAATGTGCTTGCTTTTTCTAAGGCAGTTTGTTGCAATGGGTGGAGTCGATCTCTACAGAGTGAACGCGCTAGGCTGAGACCAGAATAGCGGATGGCTGAGCTTGACAACCCGCCGTGAGAAATGCAACGACCAGCTGATGGAAAGGGGTGGCAGTAGGCAATGTAATGTGAAGGTGGCGTAGATACTGCCCATATACTCATACGGTTTCGCCGAAGAATATGCTTGTGCCTGCCTATCAATCAACCAGGTACTCAAGCCACAGACCGTCGTGGAAAGTCTTTTTCACGCTCCCATTTTGCCAAATGACGCTGTGTTCCTTGCGCCCGCCGGGAAGTTTCTAGTACTCAAGAAAACGGCCTTAACGGCGCGGATGTCAGCCTTCAAGGCCTCGGCTTGAGCATCCTTCCCGTCTTTCTTTCGCAAGCCATAGCTCTCGCCATAGAAGCGTCCCTTGCTGAAATGAAATTGGTTCTGCTCGCTCATCTCGCTCAGATACGTGGTCAGATCGGACAAGTTTGTTTTCAATGAACTCGAGGAGGCGGTCTTGTCGGATGCGATGGCGCTCAGCTCGCGAATATGTGAGGTAAGCATCTTAAGTCGGTTCTCGTGGCCAGTCACGGCATTTTCATCTTTCTCATCCGGAGATGGCGATGGTTGACGCGAGAGCGAGGGAGTGGTCTGGGTGCCAGCATCTCGGTGGAAAAATTCTGTAGGATCTGAGTCGGCCTCGGACACATCATCGATGAGATGCGAGATGTTGGGTTTCGCATTGGTTGCAGGGTCCGCCGACGCGGCATCTTTCAGAGACTTGTTGAAGTTCTCCAGCATTTCCAGAGCATGGGTGGCAAAGTCATGGCGTGATGCGGTCATGCTGCGTGATAAAGGCGTTACGATGCATCTTGACAGGCTGTACATGGTCGCGGCGAGGGCTCCGGTTATGTAGGCGGCGTTGACTAGGTGACCGATGGTGACGAGTGGGGGATTGTGTGCCGGTTGTGCGAGGAATTCGGGGTATGTCACGATAGGGGGGATGGACGGTTGCGGCGGCGGGGAGGGAGCCTATGGAAATCAGTATCGGTGTTGATGGGCCTATGGGAGTGGCGAGGTCCCCCTACATCGGGGGCGCGCACAGTCGGCCATGCTCTCTCGCCAGCTTCTGTCCTGTCCGGCGGTGCATCCCCTGCCATCTGGGTGCCCATGAGCTCCTCGACCACCTCGGGCGTCACCCCTTTCGATTCGAGGAAGGCCACCTTCTTCTCACGCGGCGCCTCGCGGATGGCAGGGTGTTTGAGAAAGCGCTCGGTCTGGCCCGGTAGCAGCGTGTCGTCGGATGCCTGGTGCTGAGGGTCGGGGTCGGACGCTGCAGGCTCGGCGTGCTGGTCCGATGGCGGCGGTGCTGGGGAGGGTGCATGGGAGGGCATGCCCGGCTTGGAGGCCATGGCGGGCGGTGTTGTCGAGTGCGTGGCATGGCAGAACGAGTGAGGTATGTGGTATGGAGGTGGCGTGCAAGTGCGCACGTGGAGGCGGAAGCCGAGGTCTGCGGCCAGGCTGCCACCTTTCCCGGCGCACCCCCAACCCACGGCAGCATCGCTTCCCCTTCGCCGTCCCACTGCATGGCGGAACGCTCGGCCAAGCGCGTGCGGCGTCGTAGCACGGATTACGAAGACGAGTCCGGCGGCGATGACTGGGCGGCGCGGAGAGACCGCCCGAGCAGCAACCACCCACGCAAGTATGTGGCTGGTCCAGGCACAGGCAGCGGTTTCCCATTCCAGCCGCCGTGCGACGCCCCCAATCCAATCCATGGCTTCCAGACGCCCCTCCCCATCCCACCACCCCCACCGCTGCCACCACCACCACCAGCCATGCCTCGCCTGCGGTCGCGCGCAAACCTAACAGCCCCCAGTGCTCCCACGGCCTCCTCGACGCGCCCGCGACGCAACACCGCCAACCACGCTTCGCCGACGGCTGTCGTCCAGCGCTCCTCGCCGGAGACGTCGCGCCACTCCATCCACCTCACCGTGAAATCCTCCCCAGGGAGGCTCCGCCAAGCCACCGGCAATGCCGCCACGGCCGCCGTCAGCTCGCGCAACATCGTCTCGGGCAAGCGGGCGTCGCGGAGCAGCCGCGTAGTCCGAGAGATGGACAGCGATGACGAGGACGCGGACGAAGAGGAAGCAGACGAGGCGGATGCCATGCATGTGGACGACGACGAAGACGACGAAGACGTCGAGGGAGACGACGACGACGATATGGATGCCGATGGCGACGAGGAAGACGACCAAGACGCGACACCGGCCTCCCGCATCGTCCTCTCGTCTCACAGGAGCGCCCCAGCCAAGCCCAGCGCTGCCCAAGAAGCTGTGGAAGCCAAGGAGTTGGCCGTGGACGAGGACGAGGACGAGGACTTGTCAGAATTGGTCTCGGATTCGGAAGGGGAAGACGAGGATGCCGAGGGCGAAGACGACGACGGCGAAGCAGAGGACGACGACGAGCTGGCCGCAGCAAATGACAACGAGGAGATGGACAGCGGCGAAGACATGAGCCGCAGCCATACCCCGGATCTGAGCAAGATGACCCGGCGACAACAAGCTATGGTTGTGCAGAGCGCTGACGCGAGCTTGATGGCCCTGTCGAACGGTATGTCATGGCATCTCTGCTTCCATTACCTGCTGATCACTTCTACAGAGGCACAAAAGAAGAAGCACCTCACCGCCGAGGAGCACGCTATGCGCCGCGCCGAGATGGCACGCCGACGCAAGAACCTCAGCGAGAAGCGCAATGAAGAGGAGAAGGTCGGTGCCAGCCCTAGAATTCCACGTTCGATGGCAGCGTAACTTTCCTAACCTAAACAGATGGACAACCATCATCCCGCTACAG
>QQTW01002643.1_pt1 | contig 13097 bp, 10 predicted proteins | sample 1904831 | NCBI WGS metagenome assembly QQTW01 (sample SAMN09435610, study PRJNA476489) | Subsurface metagenome, whole genome shotgun sequencing project. | reverse complement strand
CATTTGCAACAAACGCGATTGTTATAGTCTTTCCTTTCTTCGTCTTGCTGCCCTTTTTGCTTCTTACCTCGAGTTGCTCCTCATTGTCTGGCCTAGCCTCGGCTAGCCCACTGCCCTTATATAGCCACATCTAATATAGTCGAAGTCGAGGTTAGCTATGGAAAGAAGAGATAATCAATCCACTCATCCAAAGCCACTGGCTGTCCCATGGTGCTGCTAGCCGCGATGAAGAGAGGCAGTAGAAGAAATGATCGACACATCATGTAGCTAGTTCGTCAGGGCAATTACAGCATATAAGGTCGAACTTATATGTGGATATCAGCAACGCTATTACCCTAGCATTGCTAACTTCTAGCCTTGATACCGTCCGTACCCACTGGCCAACCAACACCTGCATCTCATGAACAAATGAATCTATTGAAGCTACTGCGTACAGTATGCTTGTCCAAAAGCATAATCAGTCCTCTTGAGGGTATCCTTTCACCGTCCGAGACGCTGTACGGTACAGTAGCTCTAGTGGCAAGTGACTACCGTCTATCCTCCTCTTTTCCTTTGTCGTAGTATTCACCGGCTCCTTTCAATCCCGCCCTGATATTTGTCTTAGAATAGTATTCTTCTAGAAGCAGCTTCTGTTTACTTTGACGATAGTAAAAAGCAATCAAAGTCTGAGTAGTCACACAACCTTGGACGGCCGTATTGATCTCAGAATAGTATTCCAGAAGCAGCTCTTGTTATCTCGACGATGCTTATTAGAAGCAGTCGGGGTCTGGATAGTCATAACCTTGAAGGACCATATTGCCCACATTGCCCCCCCCTGCATGACCCGGCCCGAGAGTGAAGGTAATATGAACCCCTCCCTCCCAGTCTCTCTTCTTGACAAGCGTACAATCAATCATTCACTCGTAAATAAACCAAGCCCTTGGGAAGCCCATGTGCAGTCTTGAAGTTTGTGTACAAATCCCCGTTTGTGTACGAAAGTCCACAAATCTCATACAACCCCGCGGACGATATCAGCTCCATTTATTAAACGTATCTTACGAAGTGAATCGTCGCCAGAGGGTATGTAGCTCATATACATGAACAACTCTCTCTCTCTCTCTCTCTCTTTCTTCCTTCCTGTCTCATATCGGACTCCTCCCAAGATGGAGCTATATAAAAACGGAAAACTCGATATATCTTTAACTCGTTCGCTCTGTACAGCATAGCATAGCATAGCAAAGCATCAACTCCGACGTACCATGCCTTGTAATCAACTGCCTTACTAACTCATACCACGCATGCGTACTCCATGAGGTAGATCATCATCTTCCCATCCATCTACCGTTTCAATCCGGGCCATGAATGGATGATCTCAAACTTATCTCTCGTTCGTGCTATACCTGTTCTCCATTCCTTTCACTACTCTCACTCCTATCCCCATCCCCGTCCTCGTCCATGTCCTTCCTCTCCATCCATCTCTCCATGCTGATATAGGGATTCCAGTCTCTTTTGTGTACGATAGTACTTCGAACATCCTCATCCAATCTCACCGCAACACCCTCTCGAACTGTACCCCCCCGACTACTCCCCCGTTCATAGCATTCCGAACATGTCTCTTGAAGTTCTCCCGACTGGCTCTCAGATCCTCGCTGGCTTCTTTATTCAATGGATCGGAGGCGTTTGGTTCAAGAAAGAGAAACTGCGTATCCACTTAATTAGCCAACCATTCCATCATCAAGGCCGGAAACATAGGAATCCGTCACTTTGGGGAGGAATCTGCTAGAGTAACAGATTCCTCCGCAAAGTGATACAATTTCCACCTTGAGGGAGGTTATCCACAATGAGACAGAAGCATCCGCATGATCGCATAGAACGGTACGGTAAAGTAACCCGCCACCCCCTCCCTCTCACCGTACGTCCACCCCATCCGGCGTACGGTAAGTAGAGGCGGCTACCGTACCGTACTGCGCGATACCATCCCATCACCAATCCGAATACATATAGATTTCCACAAGGTGATGTGAGGGGAAGTAAACCAACCAACCAAACCACGAAAGGGAGATAAAATCCGACCACCCAAGGATTTCCACAAAATGACGAATCGCTCACAACATGGCCCGCAACCAATGAAAATAAATAAAAAAACATACCTGCAACCCCACAATCACCGCATTCAGATTCAAAACCGGCTTCCAATCCTCCCTCAGGATATTCAAACAAACATTCCCCTCGAGATCGATATTGGGATGATAGATCTTCTGGATACATTTGACTTTCGGCGGTTCATGTGGGAAATTCTGATTGATGCGGAAGTCGAACCGGAAGCGGCCTCCTTTGTAGAAGCCTTCGTCGGGGTCGATGGTTAAGTTGAAGTGGAGGATGTCGTCGGGGTCCGGGAGGTCGATTTTCATTGTGGAACCGAGGGATAACTCGGAGAGATCTATATATTCATTCATTTTAATCAGTCATATGTATCGTATAGTAACTTCGATGTGGTTCATTTGGTTTGGATGTGGTTGATGATGTGGATGTGTTGCTCGTTGCTCGTTGACTGGTAGTCGTTGGGATGTACATTGTTAGGAAGAGGAGGAGGACGAGGACAAGGAGCAGGAGAAGGAAGATAAGGAGGATGAAGGGCTTTCTTCCTCAGAGGGAGGAGATATCCATTCAACAAACATACCCTTCTGTACACGTAGTTGAGCAGCCGTCACCTTCTTTTTCTTCTTGTTCGATCCACCACTACCCCCGGTGGAAGATCCTTCGGCGTTGGCAGCAGCTTGTTGCTCTTTTTTCTGTTCCTCACATTCAACATCAGTCTCTTTTGATACATAATCGTTCAAACGAAGACTGCCTCGAGAACTCATAAGAAAGGGGGAGTGGTGGATGGAAGACGTACCATGGACCATATCTTCAACATGGTGATTGATGAGGTAGGAGAACTTGGAAAGAAAGGTGAGGGGAGAGAGGAGAGGAGGAGGTGACCTGTGGACGTGGACGTGGACTTGGAAGTGGAAGTGGAAGGGGTCGTCACGGATTATGAAACGAAGTCTATGATAGATGCGTCACAACACGACGGGCGGGAGGCAAATGAGTTGTTCGTATGTAAGTTACTCATAGGGCTGATATGATTTCACGGTTCTGTCCCTCCCGCGGCGCTACATATGAACAGCATTAACGCTCACGATGTGATATCGACAGGAGCCGCATGGGTGGCAAAGCACGTCGATTTGTAATAAGTTACGTTTGATGCGTTGCCACCAGAACAAGTGTGGTCATGGCTTACGAATGCTGGGAAGAAGTGAAGATGGACCTGCTCCTGTGGTGCGTATCCATATGGAAATCCTCGAGGAACGAAAAAATACAAGTCTAGAAGAATTCAAAAAGTGCAGACCATCATCGATCATGATAGCCAATGGATGGAAGACACTGTAAAACATGCAAGTTCATTCAATCTTTCGATGAAAGCGGATAAGCATCCCTCCCCAATGTCCATCCATCTGATCCCTCCTCGGTCAAACAAGGCAACGATAATACGACACGCTATGGGAAGCACTAGAGCACCATCACCACCACCATCACCACCGCAGAGAAATGAGTCGACTGCCGCTTCTTGGAATCGCCCTGGAACGGCCATGTACGTCCAGCTAGCACGAACGCATGGACCATGGGCCACGGACTATCTTAGCGACGTGCGAAGCAGCACATCAGACCGGATCGACCGAGGAACCAACAGCAGCCGAGGAAACGAATGAGAGCCAGACCGGCCGTGGCGTAGAGCAGAGCACCGAAGAACGACGCGGTCCGCTTTCGTGCATTTGTCTATATAGAAATTAAATTATTAGCATGGATGTAACCGTGCGAAAAACCAGAGAAATCACCACAAAGACTCACCGACAAACCAAACTGGTTGAAGCTATCGTTGGTGATGAAGATGGACAGCAGCGTGTTGGAAAAGATCCAGGCACCGACAAGTCTCGTACGGAAGCTCTTGTACGAATCTTCCAAACTCTTCTTGGTCTCTTCCTTGGGCGGAATGTACGGCGCCAAGGCACGCTTGACCGTCATCTCGAACTGACCATCGATATCCGCCTGAGGCTTGTCGGGCTCCTCAATCACCGCCGCTTTCCCGTCGGCCGCTTTGGTCGTCTGCGCCGACGGCAGCGCGTCGGCTTTATCGGATCCCTTGGTCCCCCACGACACGTCGTGCCAGTTGCTGAAGGCGTACACGTTCAGGATGTTGACGTACGACGACATGGTCAACAGATACTGTCCAAAGGACGAGAACATGTGCCAGGGATCGAGATACATGAAGGACGCGACGAAGTACAGTCCAAACGTGGCCGCCAAGGCGAGCACGACCTGGCCAGCTGCTTTGGTGAAAAGTCCCGAGGCGAATTTCGAGGGCGAGGATGCATCCAGCTTGGCCGCTTCGGGGTTGGTGAAGGCTTTGACGACCAGAAACATGGTCAGGATGATGATGTACATCTGGATGACACCGAAGACGACGAATGAAACGATGTACGTGTAGCGGGAGCTTTATACAGAGTTAGTGAACGGGCCGAATTTAAGTGGGGAAGGAATAAACATACCCCTTCGGACGGTTGCCCAGCGCCAGGATAAACTGCGCAATGACAAAAGCCAGATAGATGTATTGCAGGATGGTGTTGACGATCGGCGAGGCCCGGTTTCCAAACGGCCAGGCCTGTTGATTGTTGTCGTTGTTGGGCTTGCCCACGAGATCCATGATGACGGACGTGGTCAACCAGAAGGCGGCTAGTGGGGGATATTAGTTCGTCTGCGATGCGAGTAGACGGCTCAATCAAACGAGATATACTCACCAAGCGAGAACCAGGTCAATACCAAAGTGGCCATGTTGTACAACAGCTGGATATGGAAGAAGAACATGCGCACGATGTTATGCCCACTCTTGTACAGCCGACCAAAATGCATGAGGGCGTAGATGCTGGCGGCAAAGGAACCATTGAGCCAGCGACGACGCTGCGAGATGAACTCGGGCGCCCCCTCGGGCACGTCCGTCTCACCCTTGGAGGCCTTGACGTACGTCAGGTGCCATTTCGAGCCGGCCTTGGCGACGAGCTCGAAGCACAGGATACGATCCTCGGCCAAGAACATGTTCTTCTTGAAGATATTCATGCCCTCGATACCCTTCTTGCCAAGCTGCTTCGAGAGCGTGTGGTCGCCGTGGAAATACTGCTCCAGCGGACGACCCATGATGGCGCGGAAGCGGTACGCGGAAAAGGCGCCCGGCAGCACGCTGACGTACCCAAAGGAGCTCTCGAGCGGCTTGTCGAGGATGTTGCTGATCTTGTACTCGAAATTTTGCGCCGCCACGAGCGGATTCAGCAGCTTCTGCCAGCCCTTGCCCAACATGGCGTGGATCTCTCCGCAGGCGCCTCCGAGGTCCTTGTCGTTGTAGAAGGCCTCCCACAGGGCCAGTAGCGACCGGGGCCCGGGCTTCGTGCCGGCGTCCAGCAAGATACACACCTCGGGATTCAGGATGCGACCAAAGGCGTTGAAGAGCCAGCGGTGCGAGTTGATCTTCTTGCTGTTCTTCTGCTTCAGACAGAAGATCATCTGCACGGGCGGCAGCGCGTTCGTGCTGTCGTCGTGCGGACGGATGAGCTGTTGATTGGCCGTGACTGACAGCTGGGTCGTGTACTCGAACTAGGTAATCCGTCAGCGGCGAGAGATAGACGATCAGATGTAAAGAAATACATACCACATGGGCCATGGTCTCGCGGCCGTCGACGTCGCGCTTCATCACGCCATCCTGATAGATGCCGACGGTGGCGAGCACGTCGAGTGTCTCCCGATCGCAGGGGTCGATGCCGTCGAACACCAGACAGACGACAATCTTCTGCCAGGCCGGCCCACCCTTGTTCCAGAATTCGGACTTCTTGAGGTTGACGATGTCGCGAATGTTCTGCATGACGCCGTGCAGGGTGCGGGCCGTCAGGACCTTGTCTTCGTTGTAGTAGGTGATGGCGATCAGCAGCTCCGTGTGACGATTGTACATGGCCGGGCGCAGATTGTAGCCATTCTTGAGCGTGAAATCATTGGGATCGCACGTCGCCGCCGTGTCTATCTTCGGTATCAGCTAAAGTTCTCCACGGCTACAACAGAGTCTACACCACATACATCGCATATGGGTAAACTCCTCGCTGCCGCCCTCGAGCTCATTGCGGTATTTGCTCTGGACTGCATTCCGAATAGCGCTGGGCACGGGATAGTCGACGCTGAGCACCGAGCCCTGTAGCTTGACCTTACGCGTCGCGTACCGACGCAAACCATTACCCCCGGGGGCCTGGCGGCGTCGCCATGCCTCGGTGGAGCTGGTCTCACTGCGCGAAGGAGGCCGGTTCAGGAAATCAGGCTCCATACCATTCGGATCCGAGCCGACGGTGGATCCAGTGTAGGCCTCGGACGGCGGGGCATTATACGGATCGTTGTAGGGCGTGACGGTGGCGCCTCGGTCGTTGACATAGGTCTCGGTCAAGCTATAGCTGGAGACGGGCCGCACCGGGGGCGTGCCCACACCGCGATGCGGGTCCTCAAAGGGTCCACCCTGGAAGTGGCCATGATTGGTATCCTGGAGCAGAGCACTCTCGGCCTCATCTTCGGGCAGATTATGATATTGCTAGAAATATGTTAGCATGTGATCAGTTTCCAAGGTTGATTCGGATGCATACGTGGCCCGGAGGGAGTTCATGGAGTTGATGCTCATCATACGGTCCATGACCGCCTGGTCCTTGCGACGCCATCGTGTGTCCTCACCGATGGACGGTTAACTCGATGATGGAAGAGGAAGACAACGTCGATAGCGATGAAGAGGGAAATGTAGTCGATGCGGATGATGCCCGAGTTGATACGAGGATGTTGTCCTGGATGGTCTCAGGTGTTCGGAAGGAGCCGAGGCGGAAGAGTTGGACGATGAAGTGAATCGACGTTGTTCGGGACTGAGCCGCCAGGGCTCACGTCGGAGGCACAACAACAACAACAACAACAACCAACAACGTACGACGACGGGAATACCAACACACGAGCACCGTCGATACCACGTCAACCACGATCGTCGTGGCACGTTACCAGCGACCGATGTGAAGCGATGTGGGGAGGGATGAAGAGCACGTCGTCGATGAGGATGGTGAATAAAATGAGGGGTGAGGTTGAAGAGTAGAAGAACGGCGGTTGTCACCGGACACACACGCACCCAGGGACGGGAAAAAGGAGGTGGGAGATGGGAAAGGGCTGAGAATAGCAAAAAATGCAAAAAATGCGCCGCGCGCCACACACACGCACCCACAACACAGCCCGAAACGACAGGGACGCGAGTCGCTTCCAGACCCAAGGGAACGAACAAATGGAAGGCGAGAGACTGCCCGCAAAAGAATGCCTGGGTCACAAATTCGTCGATCGTCTGCACGCGCACGCCGGAGATGAGGCTCGGGGCTTCAGCGGCGACCAATGAAGTGATGGAGTCGGTTCTTTCAGGGTCCTGTCCGCATCCGTCACTTGTGAGAGGGCTCGGCTGATGCAACGCTACCGTCTCGAAATTGATGAAACGAATGAATTGAGAGCAGAAGGAATGACGGGTAATTCGACAGCGGACAAAGGATGGAAGGATATTTGACAGTCTTGGAGTGGTTTTCTTATTAGGAATTTATCTCATTAGCAACCATTAAGAAAATTTACATGGTAGACAGTTTTCGAGCTGGTGGCATGAAGGATGTTGAGATGGCTATGCATGGGTGGGATGCATCCGGATCTCGTGATCGGTGTGGCTGCGCACCGCCACATATGCAGTGGCTCAGTCAGCGACTATGAATAGTCCCCTTGGGCGAGTACGACGAACGAGTCACGTGCCTGAGCTGGTTGATGGATTATGTTAGATCAATGATGCTTATCATACCGAGAGCCTTGGTTCCTAATGCAGAACAGATGCCGTACTAATCCAGTCAAGCCCTGATCAGATTGCATGATCAGTCTGAGAGACCGCTGCGGTCAGCCTGCGTGGCGTTACGGGGCTCACGTTGGACTTGGCCGCAACCAGCGTTGAGTGACCAAGGCGACCCGGTGGCGGATGGTTTCCGTCCGGGCGGGAACCCGACCTGTCGCGATGGTCGACGAATCTCTGGCCACCTCACGTGATATTGACTCTACCCTGTGTCCAACACCATGCTATACTCAGTCATCACAACTGAAAGGTAGGATTAATGATTTTTGTAGATATTATTTGATCTTAGCGTCATCCCATCATTCTTCAACTATCGTTATCGGTCGTGCGAGTCGTCCTTGAATCGAGCCCTGAGTGACTGGCTGGGCTGCTCCACCTAGTAGCTTGAGAGCACGTGAGCTTTCTGCGATACTTTTCCCACCGGCTGAAGGAACCTTGCTCGTGGCGCTTGTCTCTACGAGCAGCCTCGTACTCGATGCCCTCGTCTCGGGTACAGCGTCGAGAACCGTCCGGCCCCTGCTTTTCAACGGTGATCATCCGCGCACGATGTTCCGCTTGATGGTGCGCCGCAAACTGCGTGGCTCACCCAATCGAGCTAAGCCCGTTCAGAAGTTCCTATACCGGCTGCCACCACTTCTCCACGTCCTTAGGATGACTTCTTTTGATCGTGCTGCGCCGGCTGCGCCCTCTTGGGCCGTGCTCCCGTTGGTCCACGCGAGGGTCCATGTTGAAGGGCTCCATCGGGCGGGTCTTGCGTGGCCGCTGGGCGTGCGCTGCCTTGATGTTCATCTCGGACCGAGCGACTGCATGAGGCAAGTGTCAATGGCTCGCTAGAAACATATTGAAGGAAACGAGAAGGAGATGCTGAGGCTGCTAAGAAAAGCTGTACTTTACTCTACGATACACATTTCTTCAATCGAGGCACCACCATCTGCTTGGTCGGTTGGTGGACGTCCGGTCGATGCTCGGGCTCGGCTGGCTGTTCTTCTGGTTTTCAATGTTGCATTTTTTTATTTTGGGCCGCTGAGCCAATCAGGAAATCCTGTCCGGGACCGTCACCGAGCGAAATGATAAGAAGCTGAGCAGCGATTGGTGCAAGTGAGTAAATTGCGGCTCGCTTCGGCCGCTAATGGCGCGGCTCGCATTTTGAATTTGATTTTTATTTGCGAATTTCCTTTTCGCGTTTCTCGGATGGCGGCTTGGCGCCGAGTTGGAAGGCCCATGGATTGGATGGCATTGCATCGCATCGCATGGGCCAAAGCAAGACATGGATATGGGCATGAAGATGGGGCCATGGGGGCGCCCATCTGCTGCCCTGAAGGCTGGCTGAAAGCGCTACGCCAACGTCCGTCACCCTTTTATCCTTTTCGTTCTCGTTTCCCGCTTCGCAATCCTTCGTGCTCAGGTCCCAGATGAACAAGACGACGAGGAGATGGAGAATTGAGGATGAAAAGAGTCGAGGAATAATTGGAAGAAAAAACGTCCAACATCGACCTTCTTTGGCGCACTTCGAGTTGGAACATTTGGAGACTGGCATTGCTTCATCTTTCTACTCGTCCGTCTTCGCATCGAACTACTGCAGGCCAACCTCCCTTTCATCTCCCACGCTTCCCGTCCATCCGTCCATCCATCTATCCATCCTTCTCCTTCTCCTCCCTTTTCGTTCCTCTCCCGGCCCGAGGACGAGGACGAGAACGAGGGACGGCCCACGAGTCAGCCAAGCCGCACTCTCTCTCCCTCCGTCTTCTCTCAGCCAAGGGCTGACCTGCCCTGACCTGACCACCCATCGCACTACACCACACACCACCAACCAACGGTGTGTTCGTCCGTTCCATCGGCCGTCCATTCGTCCCCTCTTCTTGGTTGTCACCCGGGTCGAATAGCCAGGTCGTCGCCCACGTCGATCCAAGGAGACCTGCTGCGAGTCCGTTGACACCAAAAAAACATCTCGACAGCCCCCATCGTCATTTACCCCCTTGGAGATATCCTCGACGTCGAGTCGAGTGATCCTCTAGTCGCTCGTTTTTTTGGTATTGTTGAGGAGAGTCGATTGGCATCGTCGGTGCTTGCCTGATTTCAACTCATCGTCTTGGAAGTTGTCGACGAGGGAAGCGATTGAAATCCAGCTGGAGATTATTATCGACGTGAGGGAGGTGACGTGGCGATTGACAACGAACACTCGAGGTCGTCAGACGTGGCCTCGCGAGCTAAATGGAGGGCATCAAGATGTGGCAGTCGGGTCGGTCATGACGGGCTCCCCAACCACGGATGATGAATGCTGATCCGAATGAACAGACGCCGAGAGCGCCGTGCGCACCCTCTTCCGACGATGCGTCTACTGTGAAAAGGGGACGCCGTCGTGCCCAGAATGTCCCCTCGGCCAGCAATGCTCGATGCAGGCCGAGACGTGCAACACATGCGCCCACACCTTCTGCATCAACTCCGCCCAAGCCTCGACCTCGCCCAGCGAGACGACGCGACGGAAACCGAACGTCGGTGCCATCGCCGGCGGCGTCATCGGTGGCCTCATCGTCATCGCCGTCGCGACTTACTTGATCTGGCGCTGCTGCATCAAGAGCCGACGACAACGGTACGAGGAGGAGCTCCGACGGCAGCAGGCCGAAGAGGATGAGAAGTGGGCCAGCGAGGTCGAGGCCTCGGAGCAAGCCCGGAAGTCGACGCTGGCTCCTGGGTCGGCGGTGCGCGGCGACGAGCGCACCTCGGTCCATACCGTCGCCTCGTCCGCCTCGAGCGTGTTTACGCGCGCCTCGAATGTCATCCAGATCGCCTACATCCCCGGCGTCACGAACCGCTCGCCTCCATCGACGCCAGGATTGCTGGTGCCGCCCGTCCCACCGCTACCAGCGGCCACCTCGCCCAACTCCACTGTGTCCCCGGCCACCACGCCCAACGCCGCCGACCCGGACCGACACTTCTTCATGCCCGAGATTCGCGACTCGACCTATTCGGCCGCGACGGAATCGACGATGCAGCGCGAGAGCATGGCGGCCAGCCTGGGTCGCAGCAGCGTCGCGACGACCATCTATCGGAACAACGCCATCGTCAACCCCGTCCCCGCCCAGACGGTCATCCGCGGGAAGGCGGCCGTGGTGAGCGTCAAGTCGAGCAATCAGAGCAGTCCCAACGAGAGTCGAACGCCGACCCCGCCCATGCCCGTCATCGACTACGAGCGGTTCGGCCGGGCGAGAGCGATGTCGGGCTCGCAGGCGGGTGGTGACGACAATAGCATCAACCCGCGTGTCCCGCCCAGTCCGGCCTTTTCCGTCGGATCGACCTTTCTCAGCGGCGCCGCCAACACCGCCATGGTGGCGACGCCCCGACCCATCAGCGTGCGCAAGCCGTCATCGAAGAAGTCGATGCGCACGAGCGATGGCCTCCCGACGTTGACCCCCTCGGTCAGCTCGGCGTCGAAGCACTCGCGGGCGCGACGACCCGATCTCGCGGCCCGAGCAGGTCTGCTGGACGACGATGACGAAGAGGATGACGAGCCCGGGGCGCGAGCGCGGAAGAGCATGTTTGGCGTCCAACATCAGCGTGATTCGGCCCGGACGGTGATTGAAGACACGCCGGTGTTGTCGTCAGCCCATCGATCGCCGTTTAGTGATACGCAGGCCATCTCCCCCTCGCCATCATCGCCATTACTCTCCAGTGGACGTGTCCCAGACGACCACCTCAATAGTACCAACACCAACACGACGACCACCAGCATCAACACGAGCCCCATATCACCTTCCTCATCATCTGCTCCGGATCCGGCGACGACAGTGTCATCGGTGGATAGTACCGGCCTCGGCATGTCTTCCGGGATCACCCCCTCGCATCATCATCACAGCGGGAGTCTCAGCGCCGTGATTGAAGAAGCTGCTCGACGAGCCGCTCGACAGCCGACGCACGGCGGATTAGGGTCGTCGAATAATCGCGATCCCAGTCCGTTCAGTGATGCCAACGCCGTGCGAACTCCGTGATGTTTCCTATCATCCATCCTTTCCAAGAGGATCGCAAGATAGGTGGTATCGCCGGAAAGGAAAAGATTCAACCAAGGGAAGAAGTGGGTTGGCAGCGATGCTTTAGGGTGGATAAGGCACCGTGGGTTTTTTTTATTTGTTTCGGGGCTCAACCAGGAATGGGAAAAAAAGGAGTACGGAACGGATCGTGAGTTGAATTGGATGAATGTTCCTCGACTTTTTCTCCATCGCTACGATGTTATAATCTCTCGACCGGACCGGTTCTGCATTCCTTTACCCTCGGTGTTTGTGATTCTCAAATGGAGTTTTTAATGGGGAATTGGACACCCTGGAGCAAAAGGAGGGAGGAAATTGGATGGACGGATGGATGAATGGATTGATGGAGTTCGAGCATGAATTTCTACTTCCTGTTACCGTCACGATGGGACTCAGCTTTCTTTAATTCTTACGTCTCTATCTCTATTACGCTGGTGTGCTCTGTATTTGTATATACCGTACCCTACCCTATCGAGATATACTTACCCACTACCGTTTCTATCCAGATTGCCTATCATCGGCCCTAGCTACCTATTGTCAACAGGCTTGCTTCATCCCTCCCATCCATCCTCTGAAGGCTCTTTACCGGCATCATGCTATCCTAACGAAATCAATCGAACAGACTAGGTCATCGCTCTGAGCATTCAAACATTCGGTCCAAGGTATCCTTCCTCCAAACCAGAGACGTCAGTCCTGGAACGCCAATCAACTACGATATCATCCTTAGTCCTATTACCCATTCACTTCTCCATCACCCGCTGCGCTCTCCTGTTGCTTTGTCCCTCATTTCAATTTGACACCGGTAACGAAACGAATAAGACGTAGCTTATATATATGGTGGGAACATCTGCATCTACCGTCCATTATCCCACCAATTCTATTTCTCTCGCCCTCTTTTCCCTCCGATTCTCTCCATCCCTTTCCTACCTCCCTTCTTCCTTCTCCGTCCCTTTCTGACCTCCTTCTTCATTACTCTCACCTTCACTTCTTAACATCTCAGCTTCTCATTGACTACTAAGAACCAACTGAGGCCAGTCAAGCGGGTAAAGATGATCCCTTTCCCTCCCCATCCCTTATTGAACTTTTCCTACCTTCCCTTCCTCGCAATTATTTCTCGAAAG
>QQTW01002642.1_pt1 | contig 13098 bp, 16 predicted proteins | sample 1904831 | NCBI WGS metagenome assembly QQTW01 (sample SAMN09435610, study PRJNA476489) | Subsurface metagenome, whole genome shotgun sequencing project. | reverse complement strand
GGCAACGCGGGCGAAGGGGGAGTGTTTGTGATCGGAGCGACGAATCGGCCGGATCTGTTGGATCAGGCCCTACTGAGACCGGGGCGATTCGACAAGATGCTGTATCTGGGCGTGGCGGATACTCACGATAAACAGCTCACGATTTTGGAGGCGTTGACCAGAAAGTACGTGCCGATAGTCTTCTTGCTCGGATGGATGCTTGCTTTGCAGCTCTTTATGATCTTACAGCAGTATGTGCTGACCATTCTCTAGATTCACCCTATCCCCTTCTCTATCGCTGTCCAGACTCTCTTCGAGCCTGCCCTTCACCTACACCGGCGCCGACCTGTACGCGCTCTGCTCCGACGCCATGCTCAAAGCCATCACCCGGAAATCATCGCTCGTCGACAGCAAAGTGCGAGAACTCAACGCCGCACGTAAAGCATCTGGCGAGCCTGAGATCTCCGTGGCGTACTTCTTCGACCATTTTGCCGCTCCGGCAGATATTGAGGTCACCGTGGCAGAGGAAGACTTCGTGGCGGCAAAGAAGGAACTCATTCCCAGCGTCAGCTTGCAGGAGCTGAGCCATTATGAGAGAGTTAGGAAGGAGTTTGAGGGAACGGGTGGTGGGGATTCGGGGAAGAGTGGTGAGGGAGGTTTGTTGAATGGGAAAGGGAAGGCTGTTGGGAAGAGTCAGCCACCCAGGGCCTTCAATGGTAACACCGGAGACGCCCATGGTCATCGAAACCACGAAGATGCTCAGGATGGCCTTGCTGCAACAAAAGGCGGAGACGAGAGCGATGAAGAAGATGGTCACATCGTTCGGACGAGCCATCTCCAGCTCGATAATTCATCCACGCGCAGCAATGATCCTAAGCCACATACGCGTCCGCCTGTGAGCAATGGAAGGGTCAAAGTGGGCAGCGTTGCCAGCTACAAGGGCAAGGGAAAGGGCAAGGCCGTGGTGCGAGATGACGGCGGATTGAGCAACGGTGCGTTTGGAGATGAGGCTGAAGCGGACGACGAGTTGTACACTTGATGCTCGCGGTGGTTCCATGGGCGTTGATACTGGCATCTATCGGTTGAGGCGACGCTTTGTTTGGTCCTAAAGAATGGCGCGCCGATATATGACTCGAGCGATCTGATCGCGCATTGTAAAACCCTGTGGTATTTGTAACTTATAGGCGCGAGGAGGCTTGCAGTCAAAACGTCAAGGTCATTGCCTGCGGTCGAAGCCAACGACCATTACCAAAACCCCTATCCACCGTGCAGTTGTATCTCGCTGTGAAGGTTTCCCAACGCCCAAGCCGCGAATTGAGAGCGGACAAGCAGACCCTTCCAGGCCATAAACAAATGCGAAGCTAAAAAAAACCCCCGCCCAACCACAGTATCGCCCAACCATAAAGCGGACATGTTCTATACTCATGACCTTCATCACATCCCCACCCAGTCCCGTCCCCTCTACTTCCTCGTCCGCAACACCCGCCCCACACTCGCCTGTCCAGCCGCCGCAGCAGCAGCATTGCCGTCCCTCCGCGTCACCACCGCCGCCGCCTTCCGCCCTGCAGCCGCCGTCGCGCCAACAACCTTGCCCGCAATGCCCCGCTTGGCCGGCACACCAGCCGCCGCGGCCTTCGTCGGTCTTCCCCGCGTGACGACCGTCGTGCCGGCCGACGCGTTCGATGTGTTGCTGCCGTTGCTCGTCTTGCGTTCCGCGGGCTCCGCCACCGCTCTCGGTCGCGCGGCTGCGCGCGTCGTCCGCGCCGTGGCTGCGAGTCTGGTCGTGGCGCGCGCTGCGGCGGCGGCGGTGGCGGCTTTGGTCCGGGTGGGTGCGGTTTGGACGGCGTGGGCTGCGGGAGAGGTTGGAGGGAGGGGAGGGAGGGGTTTTAGGGGAGAGCCGGGGCGGCTGGTTAGGGTGTTGGTTGCGGAGTTGGCTTGTTTTATGGGTGGTCGTGGGAGGGTGCGGGAGTTGTGGGATTTGGGCGATAGAACCTGTGACGGGTGGACCTTTCGAGACCCAGTGCGTGTTGAGCGTGTGTTCGCGGCGTTAATGGGAGCTGAGATGGTTGCTGCTGCGGTCTTTGCGCGTTTTTTGGGGAGATTTATAGCTGCGTCCGTGTTCTCCTTGTCCGAAGCCGTTGACATTTCGGTGCTGGGTGATGTTGTTAGACCCTGACATTCGTAGTTACCACTGTCCAAAATGTATGGGCTTACCTGGGCCGCTTCATCCCCCGTGATGGAACGGAACTATCGCTCAGAACCGTTGTGATTTTCGGTCGCGGTGGTGCGTTCTCCAGTTCCGAGCTCGCAGCACTCGGCGTAGCATTCCCAGCCACTTTGGCTGCCGACACTCTGTCCGAATACTTGCTGATCAGATCCTGGATGTTTGCGGATCTGAGCCCCTGAGGGATGCGGTTTATCCTCATCTCTAGACGCGACCTGAGGCCTTGCGCATGCAGCATGTATTGGGCTCGTAGTTTCCTTGCTCGCTCGGTGACTACAGAGCGTGTTAGCAAGAATCTGCCTGCGGAGTCCGAGAACTTACTCTCGAGCTGCAAGTTGTCGATGAGCGCTTGTTTTTGCGCCTGTGTGAGGATGGGCTTTCGAGTAGCGGCAGGGTCTCCGATTGGAGTCATTGTGCGACTTGTAGCGTTTGCTTGCATGGTGATAACGGTGAGATGACAGATCTGACTTTGTTGGAACAGAATGTCGTGGAGTTGAAGAGTTGTTCTGGTTGATATCTGGTATTGTTGCAGCTTCTTGAGTTCTGAAGTGTGTAAACAAACGCGGAGCCGCGGAAGGCTTGGCACTCTTGGCGGAACTTTCGACCAAAGCTCCAACGCCTCATCAACCTGAGCAAGCTCACTTCCATCAACCGCAGACTATCTCGCTCCTCCCCCGCCTTTTGAAATCAGTCAAGCCTCCTTCAAGCTTTATCATCACCCCGTCCATCCATCCCACGCTCTGTCCAGCCTCACGTCCGTTTCACCCTCAAGATGGTTCTTGAGGCGACTATGATAATGTACGCCTGTCAGTTCCTGTCCGGTGGCTTCCACTGACCCACTTTCCAGAGTCGACAACAGCGAGAGCAGCAGAAATGGAGACTATGTGTATGCCTCCGTTGCCATCTTCGTTTCACATTTCTGTGCTCATCACACCGGTACAGACCCTCACGGTTCAACGCCCAAGTCGACGCCGCAAGCATGATATTCGACGCAAAGTCACAGTCCAACCCAGAGTCATCAGTCGGTCTGATGAGCATGGGAGGCCAGGGGCCCGAGGTGCTGACCACTCTGACGACGGACATGGGCAAGATTTTTGAGGGACTACATCGGACGAAGATCAGAGGCTCATTACACCTCTCGACGGGCATCAATATTGCGGCAGTAAGACCCTCTTACTTGCATTCCATGAGCGAAAACTAACTACATGGCACAAGCTGGCGTTGAAACATCGGCAAAACAGGGCCCAACGACAGCGCATCATCGCATTCACGTGCTCGCCGATCGAGGAAGACGAAAAGGCCCTCGTCAAGCTGGCGAAGCGCCTGAAGAAGTACACCATCTCGGTCGACATTGTGGCCTTTGGCGAGATCGGCGAGGAGACCGTCAAGAAGCTGGAGGCGTTCATCGAGAACGTCAAGGGTGCCGAAGGATCCCACTTGCTCGTCGTCCCGCCGGGCCCGAGTCTGCTGAGCGACGTCCTTATCACCAGCCCTGTGCTGGCAGCCGAGGCAGCCGCCGTACGTCCGGACTTGAGGGGCGCGGCGGCTGAAGGTGGAGAGGGTGGCACGAACCAGTTCGAGTTCGGAGTCGACCCGTCGATGGACCCGGAGCTGGCGCTCGCGCTGAGGATGAGTTACGAGGAGGAGAAGGCGCGGCAGGAGCGGGAGAAGAAGGAACAGGAGGAGCGGGAGGGCAAGACGGAGCTGTCGGGGATACCCGAGGAGGCGGAGAAGCAGCCGTTACTGAACGAAGAGGGCGAGCCGAGTTCAAGTGGGCAGGACAATGAGCAGGGAGACGCCGGCAAGAAGGGCACGGATGGCGATCCGGATAAGATGGACACCGCTTAGACTCGTGCGGTCCACGTTTGTCTGTCGAGCGTAGTTAGCGAAGGCTTGTCGTGGCATTAATAGATGTAGCTCTTGCTAAGGCGTGATTACGAAGAACAACATGCTGCGCTTGACTCCAGATATGTTGTCTCATGAAGCTTCTGATGAACATCACAAGACCACGGGGTTGCTGCCATCCCAGATCCAAGCCCATCAACCCCTTCTTCATCCCCTCGTCTTCACCCACCCATCCAAGCCCCGATCAAATTTCTCACATCTAATCGGCATCTCGGTCGTATAGAACGGGTTCTTCATGACAAAGTCTGCATACAGCTCATAAATTCGCCGCACCAACACATCGATATTCGGCTGCTGCGGCTCCGTGAAGAGCAGAAACTTGGTGCCCGTCGCCGTCTGGAAGCACTGCAGTCGAAAATGTGTCGACTCGAGCACTTCAAGGCCCGTCGCGCGGGGTCGCAGGGCCGGGCTCGTGACGGACGAAGCGGCGGGTTGAGGCGGCGGGACCGGCGTGAGGGCCCGGGTTATCTCGTGGACGCTGTGGGTCACGGACGATCAACGGTGTGAGGATTAGGTGGGTGAGCTGTTAGTTACCCGTGGAAAGTGCCGGCGAGGATGAGCATATCATTGCTGCTGAGCCTGTTGAGGCCGGAGTGGAACTCGCGGTTGTAGACCAGGCCGCCGGCTTTGTTGATGATGAGAAGGGCGAAGACGACCCTGATAAGAGCATCGTCAGTGGCTTTCGCGCGCCTGGGATCGGCAAGGGGCCACACATCTTCACTTCAAGTTCCCCGTGGGATTTATGGCAGGTACAGTGGCATTTACATTAGGGTGTGGGGACAGCGGCCTTGTGGGTTTGACAGCCACAACGATTCATTTATGCTACGGAGGGAGCTCTCAAGAAGAATCCCTCGAATGACCCGGATTTACTAAATTGAGGCCATACAAAAAGAGTGAACCCTGGCGTCGCAAAGCTCTGACGGTGCCAGCGCTGACCTTGTGGAAGGATCAGCCCCCAGTAAAGGCACTCCTCTACGAGTCAGCGGTATGCTAGAACGCCTCCAGTATTGAGAATCACCAACCTGGCGGATTCCTTTGGTAGCTCTCTCTGTACTCTATCTTGATTGATAAAGCTCTTCTGTAAGCTCTTCCAAGAATTGCCGGCATTCACTCTCAAGTGCTAGTAATCCTGGGTGTTTTTTGGTACAGTATCTGTGTCATTCATGAGGAATACAGTGACCATATATAATTCCTCGACGAGCCATGCCTCTTACAGTGAAACCTCGCCAAGCTAATACAATCCAGGCACTTGATTTTGCTGATATTACCGAGGTATATTTGCTTGGCGATTTCAAGCCACCATCCTTGGCATACATCTAGCCCTATCTAGAATTAGATTTCGTCCTTTTCCAGCTCTGCAGGCGCCCCAGGTGCCAAAACTAGAACCTAAGAAGCCCACTTTACCCCCCCCACCCCCCATGTAAGTACCTCTCCACGTTAATTACATGAGAAAGTACACCTCGCCAAGGTAATATCCTCCCAAAAATGGTGATATATCAGGGTGGAGAGGTGACAGGGGTTTTTGTATGGTGGCGTAATTCAGGCAGCGAAAAAATATTACGCTGGAGAGGTTATTAGCTTGGCGAATAATAGCTTGGCGAGGGTTCACTGTAGTGATAGGAAACGATAACCGGTAAGTCGACAGATACAGGCACCGATATGATGGACATATCTGCTTGATGTGGTTATCCAAACCCAGGTGCCGCTGTAAGGCCCGTCCGACTTCGGAGACAGATCAGAATTGAGGTTCCAGCTGGTGGGGCGAAACGGTCCAGTCGAGACCTTGTGAGAAAATGCGGGCCCTTGACTCGACTGTCGCGATCTGCGTTTCTTTTGCGGGGTGCGCCACCGGCATTCTTTCTCCGACTTCAAGCCCAAAAGCTTCGACCAGAGAGAAGATTCTTCCTGCGCACCAGCATTCTTTGGCGTCCCCCCTTGGAGAATGAGTCAGGTCTGGTTCCAAGCCCTTGGAAGGATTCTAAATACACCAGCAGAATCGGGCCGTTTAACGATCTTGCTATGATAACAAGACGGTTCTTGTAGTACTCCAAAATTCAATTAAAACAATCCAATGCTTCGTGCTTTTTTCCGAATCCTCGGATGACAGCCGTTGACAAGGGTAGTCCTGCCGTCAAGCAGCTGGATGACGGTGCTTTGCATACAGGAACATTCTTCATGGCTGGACGAAATGTATCCATGGTTTCGTTTTCAAAGGCTAGAGACTGCCGGTCCGAAAAAGCAAAAGGTAGTTTCCAAGTCAAACAGCTGGCGCACTCTCTGGCATGCCGCCCTGACCGATTCCTTGCATAAATGATGGATGGAACCGCTTAGTTTAATGGCGACTGAGCTACTCGCCTCAGGCGCGTCGCCGTTCGTGTATATAACCACCCTCTGCAGGGTCGGCGCGCATGTAGAAAAGTCTTGCAATCCAGCAACCCGGAAAATGGTCTCGCTCTTCGCCCTTGACGACGCCACGCGACAGGCTCTACAGAAGGATGACCGGCGTCCGCTCGTGTTCGCGGTTTGCATCCCGCTCATGGTGGCTGCTATATCTGCCGTTGGGCTACGCATTTTCGCTCGGCGAATAGCCAAAACATCGCTCCGCGCCGAGGACTGGGTCATCTTGCTTGCACTGGTGATGCGTGTTTCTGGTTTCTGCGGTGCTATCCGACTGACAATGTTGATCAGGTTCTCGAATGTACTCATCTATCTGTTGTGATGGCCTCCACCAGCGCCGGAACGGGCGTTCGCTTTCCATTATTGTTGGAGAACGGTGTTGTTGGAGTACGGGGCTTCCTACAGGTTAGCGCATGAGTTGAAGAGAGTCTCCAACTGCCGAAAGCACTCTTGCTGACTGAGCTCTCTGGTTGATATAAACAGTTCGCCCTGACGGCCGACTTTCTTTACATTCTCTCGTCCAACACAACTCGGGTGTCAATCCTCCTCCTATATCGTTCATTGTTCAGTGCTTCCAGAGTGTTGTGTTTGTGCGTATATATCGTCATCGGTTACGTCGTCTGCCAGTCGACGACCTTCTTCCTCCTCAATATCTTCCAATGTACACCAGTCAGTTTCTTCTGGACGCGGATACCGCCGGGATCGTGTATCGATAGGTCGTGGCTCTTCATCTCCGCCCTGGCGAATCTTGTTGCGGATCTCTTAGTCCTCGGTCTCCCGATCCCGGTGATCTGGAGTCTGCAGTTGACCACACGCAAGAAGATTGCAGTGTGTGGAGTGTTGTTTCTCGGCGCAGTGTGAGCTTGAGATCGAACCAGGTTGCGTACTGCATCTGTACTGACCGTTTCACAGGTCTTGCATTTTTGCCATCTTGAGATTGCCAAGCACAAGGAAAGAGAATACCGATGTTGGGGTTGACCATAGCTGCAAGTCGATTCCTCGGCTTCATTGTCTCTTCGGGCTAACGTCTTCTGGTAGATGCCAAAGTCCCTTATCTCATGTACACGATGGCCGAGTGCAGTCTCGGTATCGTCTGCGCGTGCATCCCACTTATGGGGCCGCTCGTTCGAAAATCAAGGTGGGCTACGTACTCCAGAGGATACTCAGCTTCCGGTCCGAGGCAAGTTCCTCGACGCGAAGATGCTTCGGGTTTGAAGAGCCCAACCAGTGAGGAATACCACAAGCTCGACGACTTTGCATTGGCGAGTAAGTGTTGAAGGCTTGGGCTCAGCTGGATTTGTTTTTATATGCGACCGGGATACCCTGAAACGTAATGTTTTGAGCAGCGCAAGGGTGCTTGCACGGATCTCAGTGCCAAGTGAATGTTGATATTAATGTTCTGAAAGGACTTGTGGTCTCATGATGTCCAAATGTAAATATATCGTCTTTCGCAGAGCGATTAGTGCGTTTAACTATTTCAGATCCGAATGAGTAAAGCCATACTTTCATGATTGAAGACAGAGAGATCCACAGCTGACACCGCCAGAGAAAGAGAAGTTTTCACATGAGAGGTAACCACTTGATCATCAATCCAGAGTTCGATGCATGCGTAAGCATACAGTGGCGGCCGGTTAAATGCCTATTACTGCCTAAATCGCACTGAGGGCTTCACCTGTGTGTATTTTAGAAAATGCATGACTCCGACATAGGTATGTAATATCAGCATACCGTAGGGCGTTTACTTCTATAGCCGTCGTGGATGAGCCGGAGGGTTTTATCCCGCGTCTTTTGATAGACTGGGTCTTCCCCTCCTACAAGAATGTAAATAGCATCCCGACGTGGACAGAAGTCTAAAACGGCGGGGAAATAATGATGATAGCCGTCGTAGGGAAGCCCGGAATGTCGTGGTTGTTCATGTCCTTCAATGCGTTGATATCACCGTCCGGGGCAGATCAACAGAAAGCAGGAATTGTAGAGGCGCGCTCTATGGTTATGGTGATTGCTTATCCTTATTAGTAACAATGCACTCTCGATTTTAGACTTCTAAGATGTAGGAAATCGTATTTCGCTGCTAGCTTGTCGAGGCGCTCGAGGATGGCGGCAAACGACTGACGCATTTCTGCTTGAGTTTGAAGTGGCGGCGTGTTCGAGATCTTAGCGACTTCGGCGGAGCTGTATTGGAAGCATCGATGGACTTTGGCATAGTCAGGTTGTGGTCCATGTTGCTCGACTATTTCCTCTATTGTATGCTGGTTGTCTTCACCGAGGTCTCAGAAGGCTGGTGTTCTTGGTAGCTTTGGACGAAGTGAAGTGGACAACCGATTCACTCCGCCGTAACCTTAGGCAGAACCAGGCTGCAATCATGCCAGTTGCGTGTCACTACAGGCGTCAATGTCGAATCGCATATTAAGCGGGTAACACTAACCGCTGCTGGGCGCCTATCATACCGAATTATTGGTGAGCATCTGTCGTTTGGACCCTCTGCAAATCTTGCCATAAATAGTTGAGAGTGAATGGGACTACTGAGCGGTCGGTTTTCTGCCGCTTGGCAAGCTGCATGAAAGTGAAGGCTACAAAGAGCGAGCAAGCGTCTACGCCGTAGCGCTACGCATAATAGAAAATTCATTCCAAGTCAAGCTCTCATGAGAGACTCATTGCCTCTCATTAGCTGTACATACAGACTCTCACTCTTCCATCGTTCATGAGCAATGGCAAATCAGTCCATCCTTCGTATCACCCGCGTGAGTAGAACCAGCCTTAGTACTTTGATGTCATTGCTCACCAGGTATTCGTGACGATCTAGGAACTCGCCGAAATCCAAAAGGGATCAGACCTCTGTGAGAGCCACCTGCGATCAGGGAAGCAAGAGCTTACCAGAATTTCGTCTTCAGCCATAGCAGTTGCCTGCAAAGAGGTCGACGTCCGCCATGTTCGGGCTCTCATCATCGGTCCACCCGACACTCCGTACGAGTTTGGATTTTTTGAAGTACGAAGTCCTACGGCTGCGCCTCTTTCTTTCTGTACTGATGAGCAGGCAGTTCGCTGTGAAATTCAGCAAAGGTACTGTGCAGTAGATACGGCCTCTACGCGAATCACGATCTGAACTGTACTCATTGTGGGACAGACTATCCCACCAAATCACCACAGGTCAATGCCATGACCACCAACGGCGGAAGATGTCGCTTCAATCCTAACATTTACGCTCAGGGTAAAGTGTGCCTGTAAGTCTTGGCAAACCCCGGTACATGCTCAAACGTACTTCTACAGCTGCTTATGAGCGTGTGCTGCAGTTCCATATTGGGGTGAGTGGGAAGATTAGTGCTGGAGTGTCCTGAAAGCGACGCTCACGCGTGTAGAACCTGGCGAGGCGAGCGAGGCGAGGAGTGGTCATCCGCACAGGGCCTGGAGTCCATTCTCATATCGATCCAAAGTCTCATGTCCTCAAACCCATATGAGAACGAGCCTGGCTTCGAAGATGCAAAGGGCGAGTTCGACAAGAAGAATCAAGTGGCGTATGCTGCGAAGGTATGATGGGCTGAGTTGATTGACCGGACATGGACGTTGAGACAGGGAACAGATACAGCACGAGACTTTGCGTATATCTGTCGTACAGCGGCTGGAGGACTACCTCAACATCAAGAGGCCTGGGGTTGCGACCGAGGCACCGCCCGTCTACGCTTATGATGCCCAGGCAGATATCGATGCAAACGCAGCAGAACCAAGCTTCGAGCCTTTTCAGGATCTGTGCAAGCGCCGATTCCTGTGGTACTACGATTCTTACATGAGCACGATCGAGAAAGCTTCGGCTCGAGTGGAGGTTGGTCAGAAGTTCGAGAGGATGCCCTTTGAGGGCGGTGGCAATTCCATGGACGGCACATTTCAGTACCCCGAACTGAAGACACGACTGGAAACCATCCGAGAGACTCTGGATCGCGAGACCGAGGGATGGGCGGCGGAGGGTCGCACCGCGGTCGAGAAAGAGTATGGGATCGCGGCCAATCTGCAACGGCAGTACGAACAGATCATCGAGTATTACAAGAACGACGACAGCACCGCATTGGATCTGGAGCTGATCGACGGCAATCCCTTCACGTGGCAGTTGGTGCTCTTCGGCCGGCCCATGACTAACCTGGACGGGGGTCTGTTCCACATCAAGGTCTTCTTCAGCCCCCGCTTCCCGGACGAGCAGCCGCGCGTGAAGTTCGAGACGCCGATGTTCCACCAGCGCATCTCCAAGAGCGGCGTTCTCTGCTACTTCCCGCAGCGGTCTGACGACGTCAAGTCGCACATCGATGCGATCATTGCCGCGCTCGAGGAAGAGTCTCCGGCTTACGATCCTCGCACCCTCGTCAATCCGGACGCGGCGAAGCTGTTCTGGGGCTCGTCCGAGGACAAGAAGTTATACAATAGACAGCTGCGCAGAGCGGTGCAGCGGAGCTCAGAGTAGGTGGTACCTGCTGCACAGCCGACGACGGACAATCTGTCTAAAACAGTGCCAATGGCTCTCAAATACCGTCTGCCGGTTGAGCTCTGCTCCTGATGCCTTTCTCTTCAACTTGCAAGCACTCTTGGCGTTTCTCGGCTGGTTTGCAGTTGGTCTTTCTTCATGCTGAGAGTATAGGCGTCCTCGGATTGTCTGTACCCGATCAGACTTTGGGCTAGATGGCAGTGCTCAGCGAGGTGCAACGAGGCGTTCCGATTGCATCCTACACTTGCAGATTGATAGTTGAGTCTCCGGACAATAAAATGGAGCAATCCACAGCACGGAAACCGGTCCTGTCGTTGCTAACGTGCAAACTTGTAGAGCGTTAAATTTCAACGCAATCTTTCCAGCAAGATTTCGGGCAGAGTAAAGTAGTTTCATGAAGTTAGATAATTGCAGCGCTCCTATCATCTAGTTGATGCAGGGTCTCAGCCGTTTGAGAACCCCTTGGTCCGAGCTTCTACCGCTTTACCGTTGTCGTTGATCCGTTGGACGCCGGTGGACTTCAGGGTATCACGAAGACCAGCAAGCCATTCTTGCTGAAGAGCTGCACCGTCAATTCTCCAATGGCAGAACCAAAAACATTGCGATCGCTTAGACATGTCCTCATCGTCGGAGGCTGCGGCTTTCTCGGTCACCACATCGTGAAACTCCTCATCCAGAAGAAGCTGGCGTCCCAAATCTCCGTCCTCGACCTCCGCACGACTCAAAATCGACAGGACGGCGTCACCTACGTCGATGGCGACATTACGGACCTCGAGTCCATGAAGCAGATTCTCGGACGGCTGAAGCCCGACACGGTGATCCATACTGCGAGTCCGCACTTCGATCTCAGGAAGGAGCTGCTGTATAAGGTGAATGTGGACGGGACCAGGAATCTGTTGAAGGCGGCGCAAGCGACCGGCGTCAAGGCGTTTGTGTATACGAGCTCTGCCAGTGTCATATACGATGAGACCGTGCAACTGGTCAACGCGGACGAGCGATGGCCGTTGGTCGTGGGAGACCGGCAGCCGGAGTATTATACCTCGACCAAGGTGATTGATGCACCGAATATCCTAAAATGCAATGCGAGTCCATCGCTAATTCTATCTACATTTTCTAGGGCTACGCGGAAATGGCCGTCATAGAAGCCAACCGCCAACCGTCCACCTTCCTCACCTGCGCCATCCGACCCGCCGGCATCTTCGGCGAGGGCGACGTGCAATTCATCCCCCAAGCCCTCCGCACACTCCGCCACCGCCAAGACCGCTTCCAGCTGGGCGACAACTGCAATCTGTTCGACACGACGTACGTGGGAAACGTCGCATGGGGCCACATCCTCGCGGCGGGCGCGCTGCTGCAGAGCCACGCGATGCTGCCGACGGTCCCGCTCGACAGCGAGCGCGTCGACGGCGAGGCCTTCTTCCTCACCAACGACTCCCCCGTCTACTTCTGGGACTTCCTCCGCGCCGTCTGGGCCGAGGCCGGCCACAGCTCCCAGCTGCGCGACGTCTGGGTGTTTCCGAAGCCGGTCGCCATGGCGCTCGCGACCGCGTTTGAGTGGATCTTTTGGCTGCTGGGACGCACGCCGAGCTTGACACGGCAGCGGGCGCGGTATAGCTGCATGACGCGCTTTTACTGCATCGACAAGGCGAAGCGCCGGCTGGGGTATGAGCCGATTGTCGGGCTGGAGGAGGGTGTCCGGAGGGCGGTGCGGAGCGCGTTGGAGAAGGAGAGGCAGGAGTCGGAGAAGACCAAATAGTGGTTCTGCTGTTGCGCAGCGATCGAAGCGCGGGTATCAGCGAGATGTCCACCATTGCGGTGTCGTTCTCGTAGGGCCGTGAGGCCTCTCGATGTTGTATTATACTGGCAAGTCATCCATCAGGCCAACACATTTATTAGGCAGGCTCGACTCCGTGCCCATAGATATATCATAATTCCTTCGGTTTCATGGGCTGCACAAACCAACTTCGTTGGAGTTCCAAAGTTTCCGCAGTGTGACCTCCGCCCAGCGGAGCGCCAAGATCCGCCCGCCAAGATCCGCCCGCCAAGATCCGCCCACCAAGCGTCCCGCCCCGCGTCAAAGCTTAGCTCCTTCAAGATCCCAACCTTCACCCACCACCCAAATATC
>QQTW01002641.1_pt1 | contig 13098 bp, 14 predicted proteins | sample 1904831 | NCBI WGS metagenome assembly QQTW01 (sample SAMN09435610, study PRJNA476489) | Subsurface metagenome, whole genome shotgun sequencing project. | reverse complement strand
CCACCCATGCAAACATCTGAGTTGGCAGCGAAGCCGCCACAGAAGCCTACCAACACGGAACCGACCTTGTCCGAGACCTTTGCGTCTAAAGCCCGAATAACGGACTCACCACCTCCGCAGTCGCTTAAATCAATTGAGCCATGGCCATCGGAGTCCTTGTTTCCGCCGCCATATCCATTTTATCATCTTGACGCCGAGCACGAGGCTTTGGACAAGCCTTCAAAGTCTCCCATACCGTCACGGGCCGCGATGGATCTTGATGACGGCGATGCAAATGCGGGATCCGGCGCCACCAGTGACAAGGAGGTCTTCGAATCGTCAATGGATAAGACTTTCCAACGCTTCGCCGATCAGTTGTCCCAAAATCCAGAACAGGTGTTGCGGTATGAGTACGGTGGTATGCCGCTACTGTATAGCAAAACAGAAGCTGTGGGGAACAGATTCGCTCACCGTCACCAGTCTGGCACGAAAGAAAATGTCAACTTGCCGAGAAGGGATGGCACTGGTATACCCCGTTGCAACAATTGTGGGGCCGGACGCGTGTTTGAAGTACAGTTAACTCCACATGCGATTACGGAATTAGAAGCCAATGAGACTGGACTCGATGGAATGGAGTGGGGTACTATCATCATGGGAGTATGCAGTGTCGACTGTGCGCCTTATCAGTTGGCAAAAGGAGATGCAGGGCATTTAGAGGAGTGGGTGGGTGTACAATGGGAGGAGATGAGCAAACAAGCCTGAGCTTGACTTTATGCATACGCTTGGTACGGGTGGCTGATGCCAGTAGAACTCTGCGCCCACTACCAGCCGGCATTGAGAAACATCTCATGGTGCAGGGAGTTCGTCCCTATAGGATTTTGTCACACCGCGTGCGTGCACCTGCGATCGTGTAGATGGCCCTATGCGCCTTTCCTGCCTGTGAGGAAAACCCGGCTGATGTTCAACCCCGCTTGGACGCTGTGAAACGCACGATTTTTGGCAAAGAAACAATCGCACTTGACCATGAGCTCATGCCGGTTGCTCATATGCTCTTCTTATCAGTCTGGCGAACTCTGCATAGACGCGTTAGATCATGACCTGGTTCAGTACATGAATGAAACACTCACGGTCAAACTTTATGTTTTCCCTGACGACGGTTCCTTTCGCCTCGTTCTCTTTGTTCAAAGGCACCTTTACCATGCCGCCGTCAATCTTCCAGCCACATACTTCTTCAATGAAATGCTCGAATTCTCGCCCATGCATGTTCAACCAAGTTTGCAAGACACTCCGCTCGATTTCCCTGATTGCTTGTCCGACTGTCACGGCAATCCTCACCCTCATCAGCTCCTCAAAGCCACTGACATCGGCGACTAGGTCTGCGTAGAGGTCATCGCTGTCCAAGGTGGCCCAAAAGGCGGAGTAATCGGCGGTTTCCAGCAGATTCTTCAATACATTGAGTTTCTGCACGGCTTCGCTTAGAGGAGCATCGCCAGCTGCCGGATTCGATGTTGCAGAAGATACAGGTGAGAGAATGTGAGGGGGTAGAAGCGCCAGACACAAGCTGAAGTCTGGAGATGGGAAGACTGTGAGCGACTTGACTAGTATGTTGGTAATTGTCTCATCGCGGGTCAGAGGCGGATTGAACTGGTACCTATCGGATGAGCTTGTCAATAGGTGTTTGAAAAAAGCGTTCAAGCAGGTAGAGTAAGTGTATTGGACGCTCAGATAGAGCTAATAGGAGTAACATCACCAAGGAGGGGCTTGTGGCTCCCTCCAGGTCAGGTAATAGGAAACGTTGTGGTATATTGAATCATCATGTAAGTGTCCCGCATGTGCAACATGCATATATCACAGGATATTGAGAAGGAAATGAACCACGCACAGCTTCAGCAGGGCCAGATTCGCATAGCAGTCGTAGGTCTGGTTCTCGCACTGTTGCGTCACATAGTCCTGGAAGACTGCTGTCGTCTCTGGATTGTATCGGTCCAGACCATTGAGTATGGAGTCGATATGCTCTGGTCGATCCGGAGCCAAGTCGAAGGCAATGCCCATCCTGACCGTTGCTCGTTGGTCAGTTCGTTGTGTTGATTTCGACGAGGTTGGTGCGGCAAAATAACATGCCCGACGGGCGGTGACCATCGCCGGCCAGCTTGCTACTACGGAGTACTCCGTACGGAGTACGGCAGCCAGAATTACATATTACGTTTGCACGTGTTTACTCTATCGTGAAGTGCACGAAAAATGCTTTGTGCAACAGCCATCACCCGAGTATCTGAAATGAAATATTTGAAAAAGATGGCGGTTCTGTTATTACACAGTTTACAAGTCAATCAGCGCGCTTCTCTGCCTCCTCTTCCTCTCCTTCATCACGAGGAAAATGTACTCCCATCAAAGCCATCATTGTCCCAGCCGGGCCTGCTGCTCCACCCTGAGCTTTGAAGCTCTCCAGTAGGTTTTTTGCCAGATTATAGTCCATTTCGGTTTCCTTTTCCTGTATTTCCTGAGACCCAGAGGAAGGGTGCTGATCCTTGATAGCACTTTGGTTCATAGGTGCAACATTGAGATCAAGCGCGCCCAACTCTTTCAGCTCATGCTCCATATCTCGCATAACTTTTCGCATCTCCTCCACCTCAAGTTCCGTTTCTTCGTCTTCATCCGTGTCGATTTCTTGCACTCTGTTATCAGATATATAGTCGACGGGTGATGAGCTTGACGAAGGGCGATCGTCGGGCATCCCCATCACCTGCCGCATGATATCTCCAAATTCTTTTTCGTCAAAGGATGCATCCTGATCTTCGCTTTCAGCGTCTGTGCCGCTTTCGTCGTCATCATAGTCCATTTCGTCGAGCTCCTCGGCTCCTTCGATTCCTGCATTGTCGTCGTCTAGGAAAGATTGGAATCGCTCAACAATCTTGCGTAACTTCTCCTCTGCAATTTTGTCACCAAATCCAGGCATGTGCTTCGCTCCACCCATCCTATTCTTCCCGGACAATTCCCTGTCGAAGGCCTCGAAATTAATGTCCAGCCAACCTTCATCATCCTCCGACTGAGGCCATTGAGAAATTGCTTCATCTGAAGGCAGTTCGTCCTCTCCTTGTTCCAATTCATCTAAGAGAAGTTTGATCTCTCGCACCGACCTTTTGTCCTGATTTTGAGGATCAGCAAGGAGCATTTCAAATCCACAAGTCACTTTCATTCCCATGTAAAGTCTGGACTTTTCCTTGGAGCTAGAACTTTGTGACATGCAATTTGCCCACGCCGCAGGAGGCGGGAATTCTTGGCTTTTCAACTGCGAGTAGCCGACTTTGGTAAACTTGGCGCCCGCCGTGACCAGATCATCGGGAGGAAATTGCAGAGTACCCGCCTTCTTTCCATTCAAGGGTCTCAGAGATATCGGGTCACGAAGGTAGAAAGCTTCAACCGCCGGGCTTATGTGTTCAGGCTTTTCGTGCAGCATGAAGGCAAGCCTTCTCGGAATTGTGATCAATGCACTGTGCATGTTGTCCGTTATATCGCTAGGGTAGTTCCTGATGCGGAAAAATGCTTCTTCTTCAACAAGCGGAGAGTGAATGAGCTTTTTGTCTTGCTTAGACAGAAACATCAAAGCCTCCGTCAACTTAAGGGACCTAGACCGTGGTTCCCTCTTCCCAGAAGAGCCGGTTTGGTCTGCCAGAGGGATTATAAGCAGTCGGCCACCGTTGATCCATACCTACAGTCACACCTTAGATGTCGTTCTGAGTTGAGGGTGGGCATCTACCGACCCTATTTTCCGCGATTTCTGGGTTAAGCCACTTGGGCAGAGCCTTTGCTGCCTCTATGAGTAGAAATTCTCCGTCAGAGTCGAATACTCGAATCCACGCATCCGGAAACTGTATGCTTAGCGTTCGCAACAAGTAGACGATGACCCACTCGTCCGCCAACGAGTCGCCGTAACTCGATATCCCACCAAGGAATGGTACACCCTTTGAGTCCGCCTGAGCGGATGTTTTTGAGCCTTGTTCGTCGCCTCGATCGTTTTCCTGTCGCAACTCGAGACTGAATCCTTCCCTCTGCCATATGTAACCGGCCAACAACTCTGCAACGAGCTTGTGCGCAGCTGCCTTGATCTCCTTTAACCTCTTTCTGACCTGCCCTTCTGTGCGGAGCTTCTCATCTACGACATATACTGCGTACTCAACACAGTCGTCTGGTAAGTGCTTGGGAAAGCCGTCAAACCCTTCGCCGAACCACTTGAATCCTTTCGAAGTGTTTGCGTTCATGGTTCAGAAAGGATGACGAAAGGAGAAAGATTGCCAAGCAAAGAGTTGCTGTGACCAAGGCTTTAGCTCCTCGCTTAATCAGGCCCCGCCAAGATCCTATCGGTAAACAAACGACCTCGGGAGCAACAACAACGCGTCTTGACGCAGTTGAAGAAAATCGTTCATTCTTTAAACCTGAACAGCTCCATGGATGAAAATTAACCAACGCATTGATAGGCGAGATGGCGATTCCCTACAACGAGACTCCTCGCACCGAGGCCGGCGAAGTGACGCGCCTCACCCAAATGGGCGACTTGGACTTTTCCATTGAGCCATCTTTCCAGTCGCCGTCTAAAGAGAAGAACGACCTTCTAAAACAAATGCGTGGCGCTCGCGGAACAGGGCTGCGCACACCACGGTCTCGCGCAGTCCTCGGCGACGTTCGAAATCCTCCAGCACAGAACGAGTTCACGCCACTTCTCAAGAGCGCGACTCGGAATCGCAAGATCAGGCGGGATGGCGAGTTGAAAGACGGTGGAACAGTCGGCACACCCGCAACGCTCAAGGCAGGATACAAGTCGGAGAGTCCAGCGCTCCCGGAGGCGAGTGCGTTGTACGGTGATCACAGCTTTAGCTCGGCGATGGATCCTGATGGTACATCACTACCACTGGAAGCAAGCAGTAGTGCTCTCTCGACACCGAGGCCCCCATTCTCTCAACGGGGTGACGGAGTATTAGAGGGTGGTAACATGATTACTTTGCGAGAGCAAGAAGCCGTGAGTAACATTTGGCTGTCAAGTACCTGATGTTATCTAATATCATACCTACAGAAACTCGAAAAAATTGACAAGGAAAACTTTGGCCTGAAGCTCAAAATACACTTCCTAGAGGAGAACTTGAACAAAACCGGCAGCGAGTTCAAACAAGCGACGATAAGAGAGAACACAGAGCTCAAGGTGGATAAGGTCACTCTGCAGCATGAATTGAAGAAGTACCGGAAAAACCTCAGCCGCGCTGAAGAGGATTTGGCTCAGTATCGGTCGGAGCTGCACGAGTACGCCGAAAAGGTCCGGCGAAGGCACGCCGATGAGGGTACGCAGGAAGCGCTGGGAGAGCTCAAACGCGTGGCTGAAGACCGCGCGGCAGAAATTGAAAATCTTAGGAACCAGTTGAATTCGGCAAAGCACAGCGACGCGGAATCGGAGAAGCTGCACGAGGAGATTGGCGATCTAGAAGCGGCCCTGAGAGAAAAAGAGCGGGTGATCGACAGTAAAGAGGAGGAGCTTGAGAATCTGAGAGAGGAGCTGGAGCATGGAGCAGACGGAGATTGCACGGACCTGGACGACAGAAACAGAAAACTTGAGGAACGTAATGAGGAGTTGAACGAAGAGCTCGAACAACTGCGTGATCAACTTCGCGAGATGTCTCAACAGTTGGAGCTGGGCAACCACGAAAAATTGGAAAGCTTGCGCGCGAAGCTTGAATCTATGGAGCGTGAACGAGATCAAAATGCGCGGATGCTTGAGGAGAAAGACGACGAAGTCCAAAAACTTGAAAGACACCTGCAACTCATCCATAAAGAGAAGGTCGAGGAGGTGCAAGCACTGGAAGATAGACTAAGCGTTGCTGAATCAAGCGGTTCTAATCAAGTGCAACTCGCTCACCAAGCAGTCCGGCAGGCCACAGAAGAAGCCAGAAGGGTCAGACGTGAGAGAGATACAGAGGTGGAATCGATGCGTATGCAAGTTGAAGCCTTTGAAGAAGTTCAGGAACGACTGGAGGAATGCCGGCGTGAGCTTCGGGAGAAAACAAAGGAGGCAAACCAGCACAGAGAAGCTGCCAACATGCGCGAAGACGAACTGAGCCGGCTTCGTGCCAAGCTGACCGAACGGGAAGAGGAGTTGAGGCATGCTCAAGACACACGACTTGAGCGAGATGCCGCTTTGGAAGAGCTGGAAAAACTTCGCCTCAGTCTTCGCCGTCGAGAGTCGGAACTGGAAGTCCTTCGCAACACTGCAGACGAACCGGACTCTCAACTGGAAGCAGCGCATCAGATCGTGCGAGAACGCGATGAGGATCTGGATGCTCTGCAGCGTACGCTGCAAGAACAGAGCGCCAGAGTCCAGGCGATTCAAAAAACGGCGGATGAGCGGCTGCAATCTCTCACCGCCCTAAGAGAGGAGATGTCGACCACGAAGCAGATGCTGGAGGACGAAATACAGATTTGGGAAACGGATTTCCATGACGTCGAAGAGGAAAAGCGAAATCTGCAGGAGCAGGTAAAGCGGATGGGGCAAAATCTTGATACACTGCAGGACTTGCGGAACAAGCTCGATGCCGCCGACTCCGAAAAACTACAGCTCCAGAGGGAGAAAGTTGCCTTGCGTGGTGAAGTATCAAAGTCCGACAGAGTAAAAGCTGGCTTACAAGCTCAAATCGAAAAGCTCGCCGAGAAACTGGAAAGCGCGCAGCGTGCACTTGATACCCGGCAAAGTGGAGACTACGAGTATAAAACTTTGAGCGCCATGCTTGAGGCCGCCAAACGCGAAGCGCAAAAATCGCAACAACAAGCTACAGAGAACGCAGTGAAGCTGGCAGACTGCGAAGCTAAGCTCAAGCAGCAGCTCAAGCTTGGCAACGAACCCACTTCGTCGTCTCAGAGGGAGCTTCGTGAACTGCTCAAATCCGCGACACTCGAAAAGGAACAGCTTCAGCTTCAGGCCGCCCAACGAGACAAAGAATTCGAAGCTTCCATCCAAGAGCTGAACCGAGCCGTCAGGGACAAGGATAAAAAGATTCGAGGGGCGCAACAAGATGCGCAAAGAAGTGTGACCTTGGAGCTGTTGGATTTGAAAGAGGACATGATGGACAAGGAGAAGCGGCACGCGAGTGAGCTACGGGGTCTGGCGAAACAAATCCAATATCTGCGTGCCAGATGTCATCGCGAAGAGGGATTTCGCGAAAGCCTTGCATACTCGAAGCGCTTCTTCCTTATGCAAATCGAGATGTACAATGATTGGTAAGTCTCGCAACCGGCGCGATTTAGAGTACGACACGCTGACCGGTTCCACAGTAATGAACAGGATCTGCGGCTCATTGAAGAAATGGGCATTACACCCGACGAATCCATTCGACAGAAGAAGCACTCCCTTCGAACAGTTGCGTTGATGGTTGTTGCGAGCGTTAGGATGAAGAAGATGCAGGTTGAGTGGAGCGCGAACAAGAAGTTGCATGAAACTCTGCTGCGCAAGCTCGACCAGGTCAGGCGACAGGCAAAGAGACCTGTGCTCTTTTAGGTTGAACTTGAGTCTTGTGGTGAGCTGCATTGGGACCGGAGCGGCTATGGTGGACTGTCTCGGCGTTTCGGGTTGCTTGCATAGCTTGATTTCACTCACACGTCCTTGGACGGCCATGTTGATGAGGATGGGCAGTGGTCATCATTTTTAGCTAGCATCGCGCTTCAAACGTTGGTTGCGCGGCACGATCTACCTGATTTCACTTGCAGCCCCATCTTTCAGGTCTCCTCTCACCAAGCAACGGCCAGCGCATCACAACCATGACTATCGTATCTTGGTCTTCAGGATGAGGTCACAAATAAGTCAAACTCGCTGCGAAGCGGATTGAGGTAGTCTATCCCCGAAAATCTCGTTCTACAAGGTTTATTACTTCTGCTAATGGGTCAACGCGGGCTTGCGGAACACCTATAGCAAGCCTTTGACAACGCTGTAGAGAGATCTCCAGTCTAGCATGCTTCCATTCTTATCTGACAACTCGCGCAACGCTCGCTCACTCCAACCATAACGAATCGTCGTCCGCATCAAAAATCTCTCGAGGCAGAGCGGCGGGAAGATCAACGGTGGAATTTGTGGTACAGCTCTCTGTCGCTTTTTCGTCGTCAAATGGGCAAAATCCTCTTCGATGGGTTCTGCGAGAAACAGCATGCCGTCGCTGTCGTCGTTGTATACCGCCTTGCGGTCGATAGATGCCTACATTCACCCTCGCCGGGAAGTATTCCGTTGGGCCGTCGTCCCAAAAGAATAGGTAAGCATCGGCGTAAACGCAAACCCTTACTCTGATGCTTTTCGGCTCTGCCCTTGACGTTTTCCAAATCCTACCGTCCGTCTCCAACGCCACAAAGCCTTGACTGTTGGGCCAAGTCCTCACGTTGAGCCATTTCTCGGTTGGGGGAAGAAGGTGAGCCCAGCGTCGAAAGAAGTTATTGTGCGCCAGCGAGTCAATGGTATATTCCATTTTCACCTCGTCTTTCTGGTCTTTCTTGACCATGTGCGCGATGTAGAGGTCGTCGCTGCGGACAGGGAAGTTGGCCGGGAAGTGTTCCGAGTAAATCATGGCGGTTTCATTGCCAAAGGTGAAATCGGCCCAATCTGTTAACCATGTGCAGAATCTGCCCATGGCCATCTGTCTTAGCGCCGTCTCAGATGTCTGAGAAGAGTCAGTGAGCCAACAGAGTTTGAAGCTGGAAGCTGGAAGCTGTCTGGAGCAAGGTCGTCTACCTAATGAGTATGAGAAATGGGAATGGCTCGAAGAGATGGAAGGAACCTGACAAAATTGGATGAATAGTGGATCGCGAGATGTGCGAAAAGCATGGGATTATGAATTTTGCTCGAACTCCTATCCGCCTAATGTCGAATGTGCAGCAGTCGAACTTTGAGAAGTTTTGCACAATGAAAGATATAGAAGTGAAGATATCGTAACGAAGAAGGCTTCAAGCATTCATGACATGTTTGTAAACGGCTCTCTTTCCTCGAAGGTCAGTGGTAAGTCGTTGCGCTTAGAGAACGAGAAACACCTGCCTACTAAGGTAGTACGCTCACAGCTGCGATCAAACTCGCATTACCACCCGGTATCGTAGGAGCATACCTGTCTAATTACGAAAGAAGTGGGATGAATTTGCATAATTCTCTTTCCCTCTAAAAGCTACGCATCACCCCACCTATGTGATTCGTGGCAAACTTCGATCACAGTCATTATCTATCATAGAAGTAGACCAGTAGAAACCCACGTAAAACACATTGCATGTTATGCAAGATATGTGAGAAGAGGCAGGCCGAAGCCCGGCATCACACATCAATCCTCATCCTGTCATTGACCATAGCGTGTTGTTACTCCAAGCACGCAATCATTCCAACAATGGCCAGCAGATGCTCGTGCCATAAGCCATGCATCGCAAGAAGGGCCTTCGCTGTATTAATGACCTCTTCGATAGTTTCCGTTCTGAGTAGGTTTCTTTGCGTATCCATTCGTCATGCCAACGGATTGCTTGCCCGAGGCGAGCCGCTCAGACATTAACAGTCTCCATAGCTCAACTATGCCTGCCCGCTGTGCAGGCAGCATGCTATACTGCAGGCTGTATAGATTCTTGCGATGGATTGGTGGTACAAAACGGCCGGTAGCGAAGCACAAAAAGTTTCCAGGGGAGATGTAATGTTTTCGTATGCGATTGCCCAACTGAAAGTACTCATTGAACATTGCTCGAAGTGGCAAGGGTACGGACTATTAACACCATGAGTGACTGCAAGAGCACAGCAGCCTGTTAGACCATCGAACATACCTTGAGAACAATATATGATATAGGAGCTGAGCCAGAGTGTTCCGGGAGATGCGCGGAACGGGTATCTTGAAGATCAAAACGTATGCCCCCTGCGAGAGCAGTCAGTGTGACTGGACGCTTCATCAGGCTCGAACGCCTTACCTGGTAAACGCCGAGAATCCTTGATGCGAAGCATCAATGCAAACAGAGGAAAGTGGTTCAAACAAGCCAGCGCAGTGTCGAGAATCGCCTTCAAAGTGATGATGGCCATCCGTGCAGATGCAAATGTCAGATAGAATACAAATACAGTAGGGAGCAGGAAGAACAGTAGCGTGAAGAGAATAGTTCCGAGGAGGAGCTGGTCTAGGTCATAGTCGCAGGAGTCGATCCGGTTGCGGAGAACGTTACGCTTCTTTCCACGGAACAGGTGGAAGAGAGACATGATTATGGACAGTTGCCAATGCCAGATGCGCGCCGATGCAACGTAAAACGAGTAAATGTCTAAAGTGAGCAACGACGTCATGTCCGAAAAGAGTGACACGGGCATCGTTGCGCCGGCAAAGCTCGAAAAGCCGATGAAGCGGATGATGTGGGGCAATATAGGTCGCAGATTGGACATCCAGCCTTGCAAGGGTTAGCATGAGTGTGCGGCTAACAGGCAGTGCACTTACCAGCCCAGTAGTCGATGACCCACAGAAAAAGATCACCCAAGAATGCAGCTAATTCATTGTTCAGCTTCAGGCCGGCGGGCCAGTCCATCAGCCACGCGATCATCCGGCGGAGTCCCTCTATCGACCATTGTTGCAGAACCGTGTCTACCTGAACAGCAACAAGGTTGGCGTTGTCGATGATGTACGAGCCCAGTGCGATTCCGATAATGACATCATTCGCGACGAGCCAAAGACTGTTAAAGAAGCGTATATACTCCGGATGACTGGTGGTGATGCTCTCCCAATTCGCTTTCCTTTTCCGCAGCGTCAAATACTGGATCGGCCAGTAGCAGAACTGCTGTAAGCGGATATCCATTTGCTGGGCAGTAGCCGATATGTCCTTCAACGCCGGCGAATCTGGCGTAGGTCGCCACTCCAGGATCCTGAGCAGCACCTCTGCGGCGACGCGGTGGGTGACAAGTCCGATGATGAGGAGGTTTATCATCACAGGGAAGAGCCACACGAGAGCCACATGTACCACGAATGCTAGGACATAATCCCAGAGATTAGTCGCCGATTCCACCACTCGTTCACTAACACTCAGGCCGCGCCTGATGCGTGTTCCCACCAGACCGACGTTGCGTTGCAGCAACGACGCAATCTCGGAAGAACAGTTCACTTGATCGATTATCAGAGGCAGCATCAGCTCCTTCTGCGTCCGAGGATATCTGATCACCGAATGCAGCCGGAGTTTCTCCACCAGCTCCATTTTTCGCTTCCGCTCTCGTTCCTCTGCGGCATCGATGCCGTCGAGGGGCGAAATGCCTTTGGCAACCTTGTCGGACTTGTCATCGAGGGTTAGGGACATTGGCGTGAGGGAGAAGTACTGCATTCTTGTCGGCTGCGGTCGGTCAAAGACGATGATCTGAATAAGAATGTCGGACTCTATCGGACAGAAGAGACGCGGAAACCGATGGCTGGGATCTGTGTAAGCTGCCAGGAGCGCTGGGTTGAAAGCGGCGGGCTGAGTGGCTTGATTGACAGTTCCCAGCACCTGAAGTGGTGATCGTCCACATCGCTCGAGAATATGGCTTAGGGGATGAGGGCTGTGGCGATAGAGAGTGCCAGTCCGTAAAGCATTGTCCACGCTTTTCAGCTGTTTGACATCAGTCAAAGAAGCGCCACAGCCGCTTCAGTCACTCACCTCGACCTCTTGAAGAAGAGCAACCACAAAGTAATCGAGCTCTGAGTTCCTCCATCCGATCAGGACTCCAGGGATCGTTGAATTCGGTGTGTCCGAGGGCCAGAAGATGCGCATCAATCCAGCTGAGGTGACCATAATACCATAGTGCCGCGCGCTAGAAGGACCCGCGACGCTTTAATTGCTCCCTTGCGGATATACCGCCCCCTCCCTTTCTGGGGTGCTGCACACATGTTTAGCCACGGCCACGGTATCTGCTTGATGGGTCATGACTGACGAGGTTTATCTCTCGAGCCGCAATCCGCTCGACCGGCAGAATAAGTAGGAAAAATAATGCGGTGAGGATGACAAAGCCTTTGGCGGATCGAGTCTGGAGGCGATTGGAGTCAGTGGTGTTTGGTTGATGGAATCGCTCTAGAAAGTGACAAGGAGTGCCCACAACGACGCCGTGATCCCAAGCGAAAATTGCAAGTTCATAGAGCTGATTCACAAGATCCCACCTCGCAGTGATGTATCCGGCTATGAATATTCCAAGAGTGAGAACGGAGAAGGGGTGCATGGATTGCGAAGTTCGATCAGGCCGGTTAGCGTCTGCGCGGACTCGTGTGCAAGTGCATCGCGTTCTTTTTATTAGCAGATGAGATTCCCTTCACTGACAACTGCTTCGAAGAGATACGAGTACGGGCGCTTCGCAGCAGTGACAGCGATGGTCACGTAAAGGACATTCAGACGCGCATGATGCAGGGAAAGAATGCTTTGTTCGCGGTCTGGGTCTTGGGCATGGATTATGGACTCCGTCACCTGTTTGGGCGTGATGGTCTGTGCATTATCAACCTATCGATCTCGGATGTTAGCGACATGCGAACTGCAACCAAACAGCTTACATGCATCGCGTGGTATCGCGTGCAATGTCTGCTGCTCATAACGCTATGGTGGATCGACAGCCGACCGCATCACCACTTGGCTAGATTCTCGTCGGTGTCGCAATTCGGGTCGGGAATGAGTTGCTTGTGGAAAGGGGTCGAGGCAGGTAAAAGGACCTTGGAACAAAGGGCACGCAACCGGCTCAGGTGTAAAGGCTAACACTGTATTGCTGTCAGCTCGGTCCAAGAACTCTTCGTCAGTGCGGAAGAATATCATCTCGCCACAAGTCAGGCTGTTAAACCCCTGAGCGTGCCTCTGCCTTCCACCATGACCGTCTGCAAATACTTTCTCCAGGGCAATTGCAGGTTTGGCGGTATGAAAGCCATGGTCCCTACCCTCGAGCGAGAATGCTGACCCTTCGAAGATAACTGCAAATTCGAGCATCCTCGGAACCCTCCTCGCTATCAGTCAGCGAACAGATTTGCCCCTCTACAGAGTCCGGGCGAGCGCGGCGGTCGGCCGAGGTGAGTGACTGAAGCGGCTGTGGCGCTTCTTTGACTGATGTCAAACAGCTGAAAAGCGTGGACAATGCTTTACGGACTGGCACTCTCTATC
>QQTW01002640.1_pt1 | contig 13099 bp, 13 predicted proteins | sample 1904831 | NCBI WGS metagenome assembly QQTW01 (sample SAMN09435610, study PRJNA476489) | Subsurface metagenome, whole genome shotgun sequencing project. | reverse complement strand
ATGTTACGGGCAGCAGTTTTGAGGGCGCTGATATGTCTACAAAACTCAAACTTTTGGGGGTAGATGTAGCTAGTTTTGGTGATGCTTTTGCAAAAACTCCTGGTGCTAAAGAAATTGCAATTACAGATACTATTTCTGGAGTTTATAAAAAACTTGTTGTCAATGAAAATGGTAGCCGTTTACTAGGAGGAATTTTAGTAGGAGACGCGGCTAGTTATGGTACATTGCTGCAATTTGTGCAAAATAATATTGCCTTACCACCGCACCCAGAAGATTTATTGATTCCACCGCGAGAAGGAACTGCTGTGGGTATGGGTGTAGAAAGTTTGCCAGATACAGCCCAAATTTGCTCTTGCAATAATGTTAGTAAAGGACAAATTTGCACCGCTATTGCTGAAAACAATTTTGCTGATATAGGTAGCGTCAAAAAATGTACTAAAGCGGGTACTGGTTGTGGTGGCTGCGTACCATTAGTAACTGATTTACTCAAGTTTGAAATGAAGAAGGCAGGGATAGAAGTAAAAAATCATCTGTGCGAACATTTTGCTTATTCCCGTCAAGAACTATATCACTTAGTTCGTAGTCAAAAGATTATAACTTTTGAGGAATTGCTAGCAAAACACGGTCAAGGTAAAGGCTGTGAAATTTGTAAACCTGCTGTAGCTTCTATTCTAGCTTCAACTTGGAACGACTACATTTTGAATCAACCTCATGTAGGACTTCAAGATACAAATGATGCATATTTGGCAAACATTCAAAAAGATGGTACTTATTCAGTAATTCCTAGAGTACCTGGTGGCGAATTAACTCCAGATAAGTTGATTGTTTTAGGGGAAGTAGCTAAAGATTTTGGTCTTTATACTAAAATTACTGGCGGACAAAGAATCGATTTATTAGGCGCGCGCGTCGATCAACTACCGCATATTTGGCGGCGATTAATAGATGCTGGCTTTGAATCGGGGCACGCTTATGGTAAGGCGTTAAGAACAGTCAAATCTTGTGTAGGTAGTACTTGGTGTAGATTTGGCGTACAAGATTCTACAACTTTGGCAATTGATTTAGAACTAAGATATCGCGGTTTGCGATCGCCCCACAAGCTAAAATCGGCTGTATCTGGCTGTACGCGTGAGTGTGCGGAAGCTCAAAGTAAAGATTTTGGCATCATAGCTACAGAAAAAGGCTGGAATTTATACGTCTGCGGTAATGGCGGAATGAAGCCGCAACATGCAATTTTGCTAGCTGAAGATATAGACAAAGAAACGTTGATTAAGTATTTGGATCGTTTCTTGATGTTCTATATCCGCACAGCAAATAGATTAGAAAGAACAGCAACTTGGTTTAATAAGCTTGAAGGTGGAATTGATTACCTTAAGCAAGTAGTTATTCATGATTCTTTAGGAATTGCTGAAGAATTAGAACAAGAGATGGCGCATTTAGTAAATACCTACGAATGCGAGTGGAAAGCTACTATAGAAGATCCCGAAAAACTCAAGCGATTCCGCCATTTTGTCAACTCAGATAGTGCCGATCCTAGCGTGATTCAGGTAGAAGAAAGAGGACAAAAACGCCCAGCTTATGAACACGAAAAATCGCTGATGGGTATTTCGTAAAATTCAATTGAAAACAAAATAATTAGGAAAATAACATGGTTCAATCATTAACTAAGACTGATACCAAATGGATTGACATTTGTGCAGTAGGTGAAATTGCCCCCAATACAGGCGTGTGTGCTTTGGTTGCAGGGGAACAGGTAGCAATTTTTCGCGTAGGTAATGGCGAAGAAGTGTATGCGCTGAGTAACTACGAGCCATTTAGCAAAGCTTTTGTGCTATCTAGAGGTATAATAGGCGATCGCAATGGTATTATCAAAGTCGCATCGCCAATCTACAAGCAAAACTTCGATCTTGCTACTGGTAAGTGTCTAGATGACGACACGGTAAGCGTACCTACATATACAGTTAGGATTATTGAGGGCAGAGTGCAAGTAGCTTGTAACTAAATTATCCTAGAAGGTAAGAATGCCAGGACAAGGAGTTTTGCCATGAGCCAAACTACAACCGATAGAGTGCGCTGGACTACTTCAGACATAGACCTCCTAGCCAGCAATGAAGACAAACGCTATGAAATTGTTGATGGAGAATTGTTGGTGACTAGAGCGCCACATTGGAGACATCAAAGAACTTGTGGCAATATTTACTCAGAGTTAGAACTTTGGTCAAGGGTTAAAGGCTTAGGGCAGACTACTATCAATCCTGGCATTATATTTACAGACAGTGACAACGTAATTCCCGATGTAGTTTGGGTAAGTAAGGAGCGACTAGCAATTTTGCTAGATGAAGCGGGACATCTTACAGGCGCACCAGAATTAGTAGTAGAGGTATTAACCCCTGGTGCAGAACAAGAGCGTCGAGATAGAGAAGCTAAACTCAAACTCTATTCTTTAAGAGGAGTACAGGAGTATTGGATTGTAGACTCCCGTCTGGAGACAGTGGAGATTTATCGCCGCGAAAATGCTGCATTAGTATTAGTAGCAACGCTAACAAGCGATGATGAATTAAATTCTCCTTTGTTACCTGATTTCGCTTGTCCTGTAACGCGGTTTTTTATGTAAACAAGATATGATGCGATCGCCTAGTTCACTGAGATTGTAAAAAGTGATCGCTACAATAATTGCGATTAAGTCATGCTTAGAAGTTGGTAAAAAATTGTTAGTCATAGATTCTTTTGAGCCTTTAACAGTTATTCTGAATGCACACAACCTTGCGTTTGTTGATGATGTAGTTAGGGAGATAAATATTGGACGCTATCAACATCAATTTGAAGTTGCTATCACAAAGTAAGCTAACCATCGCTAGCACACTTGAGAGAGGGCTAGACTATCGATGATATGGAAATGAACTGTAGAATTTAGCTTGCGTCGTGTATTTGGGATAGTTGAAATTGTGTGCGTTGCTAGGCGACAACGCACTCTATGGGAGGAATGCGATCGCCCTAAATTTTAGTAAGAATAGCTTGGGCGGCGGTTTCATCAACGATTAGTCCGGAAATAAGCTTGCCGCGCAAAGCAGCCAAAATAGCTTCTGCCTTTTTCTCACCGCCTGCTACACCGATAATGAGCTTTTGTGCTGGTTGTTCGAGCGGTACGCTGGCGACGCGGCTATTTGTTCCCTGTTGCAGCAAAACTCCTTGGCGATCGTATGCCCAACCTGCAATTTCTCCTACTGCCCCTAGTTCAACTAATTCGGCTACTTCATCATCGTTAATGAAGCCGTTTTGATGTAATGGGGCATTCCAGGCAACGTCACTAATACCGACAAAAGTTACCTTAGCTTGCTCGGCAAGGGTTTTGACAACTATAAATGATCGCTGTGTTTGTAAAAGTTCTCGTTCTTCAACGCTAGTTGCTACTACTGGAGTTGGTACTGGATACGCCTGCGAACCAATGCGATCGCTCAAATGCATTACTACATCATGACGACCTGCCCGCCCGTGATGAGACATGTTACCGATAATCGAGACAGTTTTATGCTGAGGTCGATCCATTGAGGGGATCTGCTCTACCATCAAGCGTAATGTCCGCCCCGAAGAAAAGGCAAGTATAGTAGGTATCTTAGCGACAAGGTACGTCTCCAAGTAGCTAGCAGCACATACGCCGATACCGTTAAATGTATCGCCATTGCCTGCATCGCTTGGCACGACTTCGCAAAGCGACAAATTGAAGCGATCGCGCAATGCTTCAGCCACAGCAATACATTCACTTAAGGGATGATCGAGCCGAAACTTAATTAGCTTTTCACTGACTGCCAAAGCAATCAGACGTTGTGCCGCTTGCCTAGACACATTAAGTTTTGCCGCAATTGCTTCTTGAGTATCTCCCGCTATGTAATAGAGCCAAGCAGCATGAGCCGCCAAATCTAGTTTGCGATCGCGTCGCTCTGCACCAGGTTCTTGCATTATCTCATCTTCAGAATCTATATCTCTCCCCAAAGGAAGACTTTATGTCTGAGCATAAGCCCAAAGAAAGATTTTTTGCTCACTTTATTACAAACTTTTAAAACATTGAAGTTTACTTTTAACAGTTATCTTTCTTGTCCCCAACTTATTGTCCGCCAGTAATCTCCAAATTAAATCCTGTAATGTAGCTTGCTTCGTCACTCATAAGAAACGCCACGCCGTTAGCAACTTCTTCCAAACTTCCCAAACGGCGCATTGGGACTGAATCAATCATTTGCTGCTCGACAAGCTTAGGATTGCTACTAAAATATTGAGATCCTACTGCTGCTTGTAATTCTGTTTGCCTAGTCCACATCATGCCAGGACCTATGAGTGCGGGAGAAAGCGCGTTTACTCGAATGCCATAGGGCGCAAGGTCTTTTGCTGCTGTCTGAGTCATGCCAATAACGGCAAACTTTGAAGCTGCGTAGGCAAGCATATTTGGTGGACCTACTACTCCCGCATAACTTGCTGTATTAGCGATCGCTCCTCCAGATGCTCGCATATGCTGCGCGGCAGCTTTGAGGACGTGAAAAACACCAACAACATTGATATCAATCACCTTTTGAAAGTCATCTTCTGGATACTGGTCAGTTGTGGTAAACAAACCTTGATAGCCTGCATTGTTAAAGACGTAATCAATTCGCCCAAACTGTTCTACAGCGCTAGCAAAAGCTTTGGCAACATCATCAGAACTTGTAACATCGCAACCAAAAGTAGCGACTGAGACGTTGTACTGAGCTAGTTCCTGCGCCACGTCTGCCATTTTTGCAGCATTTAAATCTAAGAGGACAATGTTTGCGCGATCGCTAGCAAAACGATGGGCGGTTACTCTACCAATGTCTCCTGCTCCGCCTGTAATCAAAATAGTCTTGCCTTCAAAGCGATAACTTGCTTTTGCGGTCATTGCTTTTACCTCATATTGAAGAATTATTGCAAATACTCATTGGCTTCTCATTTTTGCCTTGAAGCTGAGTACGATCTCTATTATTGAGCTTTTGCCCAAGCTTGGGGCATAAAATCAATTTTATTCATTTGTTTTTTAATTTTTTTAACATCAAAGGAGTTATGCAGTGCGTATTCTCCGCTTTGCGAAGGTTTTAGTTGCCTTCCTTGCTGGATTGATGCTGGTGCAACTGCTACACGCTTGTGCGCCAACGTCCGCCGCAGAAAAAACTAGACTGACGATCGCCACTGTCAACAACGGTGACATGGTTGTGATGCAGGATCTTTCGCGCCAGTTCGAGCAAGAAAACCCCAACATTCAACTTAGATGGGTCGTGCTGGAGGAAAACGTGCTGCGCCAACGCACGACTACAGATGTCGCCAGCCAAGGCGGTCAATTTGATGTCTTAACAATCGGCTCGTACGAAACACCGATTTGGGCGAGACGAGATTGGTTAGTGCCGCTCGATAACTTACCCGCCAGCTATGACGTAAACGATCTGCTAAAACCCATTCGAGAAGGACTTTCCAGTGAAGGCAAGCTTTACGCGCTGCCTTTTTATGGGGAAAGTTCAATGTTGTACTACCGCAAAGATTTGTTTGCCAAAGCAGGAATCAGCGTTCCCGAACAGCCGACTTATCCTCAGATTCGAGAATGGGCAAGCAAAGTTCACGATCCAGCAAATGGGGTATATGGCGTTTGTCTGCGCGGAAAACCTGGTTGGGGCGAAAACATGGGATTTCTGTCTACCCTAGTCAATACCTCCGGCGGACGCTGGTTTGACATGGACTGGCAACCCCAAATAGATACACCGCCCTGGAGAGAAGCAATAGGATTTTATGTCGATTTGCTGCAAAAGTACGGTCCACCAGGAGCTAGTTCCAATGGATTCAATGAGAATCTGGCGTTATTCTCAACGGGCAAATGTGGGATGTGGGTAGATGCAACAGTTGCCGCTGGGCTATTGTCCAATCCGAAAGAATCTCAAGTTGCTGACAAACTTGGCTTTACTAGAGCGCCAATTGAAGAATATCCTAATGGTTCAAACTGGCTGTGGGCTTGGGCGCTAGCGATTCCTAAAACATCAAAATCGCCTGCTGAGGCGCAAAAGTTTATTGCGTGGGCAACATCTAAAGAATACATCCAATTAGTTGCGAACAAAAATGGTTGGGTCGCTGTACCACCAGGTACGAGAACTTCTACCTATAACAATCCTAACTATCAAAAAGCTGCCCCGTTTGCTCAAATTGTGCTGAATTCGATTCAATCTGCTGATATTACCAATCCCTCAAAGGAGCCAACACCTTATAAAGGCGTTCAATATGTCGATATTCCAGAATTTCAGGCAATTGGCACTCAAGTTGGGCAAAGCATCGCCGCAGCATTGACTAATAGCACCTCGGTAGATAGAGCATTGCAGCAAGCACAGCAATCGACCGAACGTTTTATGAAACATACGGGTTATATCAAGTGAGTTTTTCATGTCTTCTTCATTAGCTGTAAAGTCTAGGCAGGCAACGCCACCACCCGCCCAACGTACTAAAAGGCAGGGAACTACCTTACCTCTAGTTGCCCCTGCGGTTATTGTCCTGCTGCTATGGATGATTGTGCCTCTGGCAATGACCATATGGTTTTCCTTTCAGCGGTACAACTTACTAAATCCAGATGCACGCAGCTTTATTGGGATTGAAAATTTTACGTTCATTCTCAGCGATCCTGCTTTATGGACATCAATCGGTATCACCTTGATTTTAGTCGCTGCTGTATTAGCAATTACGATCGCTCTAGGGACATTACTAGCGGTATTGTTTGACCAAGACTTTTACGGGCGCGGTATTGCGCGGGTGCTAGCGATTTCGCCATTTTTTGTTATGCCTACAGTCAGCGCCCTGATTTGGAAAAATATGCTGATGCATCCCGCTAATGGGTTGTTTGCTCAAATTACGCGGGGCTTGGGCTTAGGAGCAATTGATTGGTTTGCAGATTTTCCCTTGCTGGCGATTATCATCATCGTTTCCTGGGAATGGCTGCCCTTTGCGCTGCTAATATTGTTGACGGCAATTCAATCACTAGACCGCGATCAACTAGAAGCGGCGAGGATGGATGGAGCAAATGCGATCGCTTTGTTTCGTTTTGTCGTGCTGCCGCATTTAAGTCGTGCTGTTGCGGTAGTTGCGGCGATTGAAACTATTTTCTTTTTAACTATCTTCGCAGAAATCTTCGTGACTACAGGTGGCGGACCTGGACTTGCAACTACTAACCTTGCTTATTACATCTTCCTCAAAGCCTTGCTGGAATTTGATGTCGGCGGTGCTTCAGCAGGTGGATTGATTGCTGTCCTGCTTGCCAACATCGTCGCGATCTTTGTGATGCGTAGCGTTGCTCGTAATTTGGATACCTAACAATGAATAACTTACAAAAGGTATTTTTTGTAAGTTATTGGGGAAAGGTTAAAGGGTAAAGGAATCTCACCCAATAAACGCAAAACTGCTCTCCCTTTTACCACTTTTAGAGAAAGTCTAATGGCACAAAACACTTCTTCTCGCTGGTTGCTGACATTACTTGGCTGGTTTGTAGCGCTGGTTTTGTTTTTCCCGATTCTCTGGATGTTTATTACCAGTTTTAAGACGGAAGTCGCGGCGGTTGCTACTCCGCCTCAATTGTTTTTCCAACCCACGTTGGAAAACTATGCTGCTATTCAATCACGGGCGAACTATCTCAGCTATGCCTTTAACAGCGTAGTAGTTTCGGTTGGTTCAACTATCTTAGCGCTGCTATTTGCTGTACCTGCCGCTTATGCAATGTCATTTTTTCCGACTAAGCGCACTAAGGGAACTTTGGTTTGGATGCTATCAACTAAAATGCTCCCACCTGTTGGCGTACTCGTTCCCATTTACATTTTGTGTCGCAATTGGGGATTGCTAGATACCCGCATCGGTTTAATTATCATTTATACCTTGGTAAATTTGCCGATTGTGGTCTGGATGATTTACAGCTTTTTTAAAGATGTTCCCAAAGATATTCTTGAAGCCGATCGCATGGATGGGGCAAATACCCGCCAAGAACTGCTGCACGTCTTATTGCCACTAGCATTACCTGGAATTGCCTCTACTGCATTGCTGTCAATCATCTTGTCTTGGAACGAAGCCTTTTGGAGCTTGAACTTGACAACGGCTGATGCAGCCCCGCTTACAGCGTTCATTGCCTCATTTTCTAGTCCACAGGGATTATTTTGGGCAAAACTTTCCGCAGCATCTACGCTGGCGATCGCGCCTATCTTGATTTTTGGTTGGCTCAGTCAGCGGCAATTGGTACGGGGGTTGACTTTTGGAGCGGTGAAGTAGAGACAAGGGAGATTTGAATTTGTTTGCAGTTTATTTTCACAAACAACACATTTAGTTATGTCAACAGTTACTTTAAGAAACATCCATAAAAGTTATGCCGATACTGAGGTAATTAAGGGTATCGATCTTGATATAGGCGATCGCGAATTTGTTGTGTTTGTTGGTCCTTCTGGTTGTGGTAAATCAACTTTATTACGAGCGATCGCGGGACTTGAGGACATCACCTCTGGCGATTTGCTAATTGATGGCGTGAAAGTTAATGACGTACCGCCAGATAAACGCGGCTTGGCAATGGTATTTCAAACATACGCTTTGTATCCGCACATGACGGTAGCTGAGAATATGGCGTTTAGCCTGCGTCTGGCGGGTGTTCCCAAAGCCCAGCGTTACGAAAGAGCGCGCGAAGTTGCCCGTATTCTGCAACTAGAACCACTATTAAATCGCAAACCAAAAGAGCTTTCTGGTGGACAACGCCAGCGAGTAGCTATTGGTAGAGCTTTGGTACGCAAACCTAAAGTGTTTTTATTTGACGAACCTTTGTCAAACCTCGATGCTGCTTTGCGGGTGCAGATGCGGCTCGAACTTGCTAGTTTACACGATAGCTTGCAAGCCACAATGATTTACGTGACGCACGACCAAGTAGAAGCGATGACGCTGGCTAATAAAATTGTGGTGTTACAAGGCGGAATTATCGAACAAGTCGGATCGCCCTTGGAACTGTACCACCATCCCCGCAATCTGTTCGTTGCTGGGTTTATTGGTTCGCCGAAGATGAATTTTCTTTCCGCTACAGTCACCGCAGTTAATGACTCTGGAACAACAGTTACACTTCCTGGAGGAGCGATCGCAACTATTCCAGTTCAGCCTAGATTGTCGGTTGGAGACACAGCCACGCTAGGGATTCGTCCCGAACACCTAAAAGTAGATCGCCACAACGCTACGCTTAACGGTGAAGTGCTAGTTGTAGAAAGATTAGGCGGCGAAACTTATCTGTACGTCAAAATTGCAGGTGGAGACACTTTAATCGTGCAAACAGATGGAGATAATTCTAGCCGCTTGCGCGATTTAGTTCCGCTCCAGATTAACGGCGAACTTTGCCATTTATTTAACGCTCAAGGTGAAGCTATTGCTAAAGCCCGCCGTCACCACCTAACTATAGACCAATCCCATGAACAGCAATATCAGCACAAAATCGGTAATTAAGCTAAACGAAGCTTCTCTAGCTCGTTTAGGCGATCGCGTTCAAGTCTTTACTTACGATCGCCATCAGATAGTTAATGGGATTGTGCATATCGGTGTGGGTGGATTCCACAGAGCGCATCAGGCACTATACCTCGACAACTATTTTCAGCAAAAGTCCGATCGCCAGTGGGGTATTTGCGGTGTAGGATTGCTAGAATTTGATCGCCGAATGCGCGATGCTTTGCATTCCCAAAATTGTTTATATACTTTAGTCGAAAGGTCAGAAGCAGGCGATCGCGCTCGTGTTATTGGCTCAATTACTCGCTATCTATACGCGCCAGACAATCGTCAAGCAGTTATAGACGCAATGGCAGATCCTCGCTGTCGCATTGTCACGCTCACGATTACGGAGGCAGGCTATTACTATATTGAAGGTAGCGGCGAATTTGACGCAAATCATCCAACAATTCAACACGATTTGCAACACCCCAGCCAGCCAATCGGAGTTTACGGTTTTTTGACAGCAGCGCTAGATAAGCGTCGAGAACAGGGTTTACCACCTTTCACTGTGCTATCGTGCGACAACTTGCAAGGCAACGGTAATATTGCAAGTAAAATGTTGACTACCTTTGCTCGGATGCAAAATCCTGAGTTGGGAAATTGGATTAGCGATCGCGTTACTTTTCCTAATTGCATGGTCGATCGCATTACTCCAGCGACAACACCAGCAGATATCAAGATGGTAGCGACATTTGGGATTGATGATGCTTTTCCAGTTGTCGCCGAACCATTTTTGCAATGGGTTGTAGAAGATCGTTTTTGTGCAGGTAGACCAGAATTGGAAGCTGTAGGCGTACAGATGACTGATGACGTTCATCCTTACGAGATGATGAAAATTCGGTTACTCAACGCCAGTCACTTGCTGATTGGTTATCTTGGTACTTTAGCTGGCTACACTTACGTGCATGAAGTAATGGCAGATGCAGCAATTCGGCAAGCGGTCGATCGCTTGATGGCAGAAGTTACGCCTACACTCCAAAGCGTACCAGGAATCGATCTAGACGCTTACAAACAAACTTTGATCGAACGATTTGCCAATCCTAAAATTCAAGATCGACTACCGCGTTTGTGCCTCAATAGCGCCGCTAAAATACCGAAATTTATTCTCGGTTCGCTGCGCGATGCATTGCGGCAAGAAGGAGCAATCGATTATATGAGTTTAGCGATCGCTGCGTGGTTCCGCTACCTCAAAGGACAAGATGATCGCGGTAATCCCATTGAAATTGACGACCCAGTGGCAGAAATACTCACTGAGCGCGCCCGTTCTGGTGGTTCCGATCCTAGAGCTTTGCTGGGTATAACTGAGATTTTTGGCGACTTATCGCAGTCAGCGCGTTTTGTAGAGACAGTTGGCGATCATTTGCGCAGCTTAGACGAGTTTGGTGCTAAAGGAACTTTAGAGAGAGGATAGTATTAGGGTGCGTTGCAAGGCAACATACCCTACGGAAGGAAAGCGATCGCACTACTTGTCTAAATCCATTAATCTTTCAACTTCCTCCTGCGTCAATGGAGACGGAGGAATTTCTCCACTGATAATTTGATTACATATATCTACACACCCATTACAGATGAATACACCTGGACCTGCAATGAGAAGATTAACTTGTTCCAGGCTTTTGCTACAAAATGAACAGCAGTGTTCTAGCTTGGTTTCGACAGAAGTGTTAGTGGTCATGCTCTTAATTTCCTGAAGTGAATTAGGTTGAATTTGATCTTGAAGGAGCAATAATTGCTCTTTTAGTTGTTGACGAGATTTATACAAACGCCCTTTTACTGCATTGACTGAAATATTTAAGCGATTTGCCACTTCTTGTAGGCTGAACTGCTCGTGGTAAAATAGTAAAATTGCTGAACGATTCTTAGTAGATAGAGTATCAACTGCTTCTTGTAACGCAGCGTGGAGTTCTTCTTGTTCTGCCAGTATCTGAGGATCGGGTGAACTCGCAGCGATTGGTGGCGGTTCATCCACTAAATTACCTAATATTGCCTCAAGGGAAAAACAGATCACCTTACGACGACGCAAATTATTCCGGCAAATATTGAGGACAATGCCGTATAGCCAACTCTTAAAGCGTGTTGGGTCATTAAGCTTCTCCAGTGAGAGATAGGCTTGCAGCATGGCATCCTGCACAAGCTCTTGAGCTAAATCTTCATTGCCGATCGCTCGTGTAGCAAGGCGTTGTGCCATTGGTTGATAACGTAATACAAGCTGACCGAATGCAGCTTTATTTCCCTGTCGTGACAGAAAAATTAACTCCAGATCGCTTTGTTCGGACACGCCTTCCTCACTGAACAACTCCACTAATTAATAGTGGTAAGGTGGAAAGAAAAGGTTACTCTGGTCAAAAAAAACATTAAATCAGAATTGTAAATAAGTTGCCCCTAGCATAATAAACCTGTTGCACACTGATTGTATAAGTTTGGTAGTTTGAGTTAGCAAAGCTACTAGCGGCGGGTGAATGGGGTCATTAATAGTAATAGTAGGGTGCGTTGTCTTGCAACGCACCCTACCAATTTATAAATTCCAAAACGATCGCTATCCCATGACTCAAGCAAGTTGGACTTCGTTTTGTCGGTCAAGAGTTAGCCAAATTTGCTGCATCAATTCGTCTAATCCTCGACGAGTTACAGCGGAGATGAAGTAAACTGATGTTTGACTTAAACGCGCTAGTTCTTTGGCGATCGCATTAGCATCAGCCTCATCAACTGCATCGACTTTATTAATCGCTAATACTTGCGGACGTTGGGCAAGTCCTCGTCCGTAAGATTGCAGTTCTTCTTGAATTGTATGATAGTCAGCGATCGGATCGGGCGCAGTAATATCAACTAAATGCAGCAGCAAACGGGTGCGTTCGATATGGCGCAAGAAATCGTGACCTAAGCCTGCTCCTTGATGAGCGCCAGCAATTAATCCAGGGATATCAGCAAAAACTGTACCATCGCCTGTAGGCTTGCGGACTACTCCCAAATTCGGCACTAGGGTAGTAAATGGATAGTCAGCTATTTTTGGTCGTGCTGCTGACAAAGCAGAAATTAAAGTAGATTTACCAGCGTTAGGCAAGCCAATAATCCCTACTTCTGCTAAAAGTTTTAACTCTAGCACCAATAATCGTCTTTCTCCTTCTAAGCCAGGTAAGGCGTATTCTGGAGCGCGGTTGCGATTGCTCAAAAAGTGCTTATTCCCTAATCCTCCTTTACCACCTTGGGCGACACATAAGGTTTGCTGGGGTACAGTCAGGTCGCCCAACAGTTCGCCAGTCTCAGCATCGTAAACTGCTGTACCGCAGGGAACTTCAATTGTTAGGTCATCGCCTGACGCTCCGGTACAATTATTCGGTCCACCGCGACCGCCGTTTTCTGCTTGAAAACGATGTTTATACCTAAAGTCCAGTAGGGTTTGTAAGTTCTCGTGACTTTGCAAAATTACCGAGCCGCCACGACCACCATTTCCACCTGCTGGTCCGCCTGCGGGTACATATTTCTCGCGGCGGAAAGCCACCATGCCATCTCCGCCTTTGCCTGCTTCAACTTCAACTTCTGCTCGATCGATAAATTGCATAATTTTTAGCTTTTA
>QQTW01002639.1_pt1 | contig 13104 bp, 17 predicted proteins | sample 1904831 | NCBI WGS metagenome assembly QQTW01 (sample SAMN09435610, study PRJNA476489) | Subsurface metagenome, whole genome shotgun sequencing project. | reverse complement strand
ACCCAGCGCTCCAGCCGGTAGCGCATCTCGTCCATCTCGTTCTCGATGGCGACGACCTCGCGGGCGAGCCCGGCGTCGTAGTAGAGGAGGGCCGAGTAGGCGAGCCCTACCGCCACCTCCGAGAGGTTCTTCATCTCTATGAGGATGTCCACCGCCCGCTCGAGCTCCGTGAGCTCGCCCGCGGCCTCGGCGGAGGTCGTGTGGACCGTCGCCGCCGCCCCCGCCATCTCCCTTACCTCTGCCACGCCCTCCGGCGGGCCCTGCATGAAGAGCACGTCGCCCGCCCTGAGGACGTCCTCGGGTTCGGGGTCGAAGTTCCACTCGTCGTCCGAGCGGACGGCGATGGGCCGCATGCCCGTCTCCGTCGCGAGGTCCGCGTGGTAGAGGCTGCTGCCCTCGAGCCGGCTCCCGGCGTGGATGCGGACCCTGGTCGGGGTCTCCTCGGCGTCCGGGATGTCCTGCAGGAGTTCTCTCGGGATGCCGAGGCGTTTCACGACGATCTTGGCGATGTCGTTGGCGGCGTTGCCGATCTTCTCGATGTCCTGGACGACCTGGAGGATGCCGGCCATCTGCTCGGCGTCCGCCGGGCTGCGGGCGGCGAGGATCGCGAGGGTGCGCATGTCGAAGACGAGGACGTTCAGGCGTTCTTCTAAACGAAAGACCTCTTCGGAGATGTCCTCGGAGTTGTAGAAGAGGGCGGCGTAGGCGAGGTCCACCATGAGCTCCGAGGTGTCCTTCGCCTCGCGGAGCATGTCTTTGAGGTTGCTCGGTCTTCCGTCGCGCATGTCCCTACCCCGCAAGATCGAAGATGTTCAACGCAATTATAAGGCTCATGAAACCAAGCAAGTCCACCGCGGCCGTGATGATCGGGATGCCGTAGGTGTCCGGGTCCAGCCCGAACCGGTAGCTCACGGTCGAGCCGTAGTAGGCCGCGAGCACGGCCGCCGTCGTCGCCATGAGCCCCGCGAGCGCGCTGACCCCGAGCATGGTCAGAAACCCCGGGCTGAGCTGCCCCGCTCCGAGCCCGAGCGAGGCGAGCATCTCGGGGCTCAACTGCCCGAGCCCGACGGCCAGCCAGTGCGAGGCCCCCCCCTATGAACAGGTAGACGCCGACGGCGAAGATGTACGTAAGCGTGAAGTCCCGGAACGCGCGCGGCTGGGGGATGCTTCTGGGTTCCAGGAGCCCGAGGTGGATCTTCGAGGAGAGGCGGCTGGAGAGGATGCCCCCCAACGCGCCGCCCTCCTGCAAGAAGGCCGGCAGCAGGATAAAGAGTGCGGGCAGGGTGACGAAGATCTCCTTGCGGTCCTCAAGCGCCAGGCCGACGAGGGTCATCACGGTCCCCGTGAGGGCCAGTATCGGGAAGCTCTCCGCGAGGATGCGCCTGAGGTTGGCCGCACCCAACCGGAAGGCCACCCCGACGACGACCGCCGTGACCACGATGAGCGCCGCCGCCAGGACGTTCGAGAAGATCGGGATGCCGATAAGGTACGTCGTCATGACCAGCGCGGGGAGGGTGAGGATATCGCCGGCGGCGGTGAGCATGGGGGCGGCAATGTTGTCCATGTCCCACCCCCGGGAGACCGAGAGGCGGGCGACAAAGACGGTGATGCCGAGCAGGAGCACCCCGGCCAGGATGCCGCCGACGGTCGAGATGACGACATAGTCGAACACCCCGAGATCGGTCGGCACCCCGAGTAGATCGCAGAGAAACCGCGCGAGAAACGCCAGGAAGACCCCCGAGACGAGCGAGAGCACGGCCGCGGCCTGCACGTTCTCCGCGAGCACGCCGCGCCTGAGGTTCAGCCGGAACAGGCCCGTCTGGATCGAGGTGGAGAGCCGGCTGCCCATCGCCCCGAAGATGGCCCCCCGCATCCCGATGGCCGCCGGTATGAGCACGGCGAGCCCCACCAGGTCGTTCAACGTCCCGGAGATCCCGGCGAGCACCAGCCCCGCGACCAATTCTCCGACCGAAGACAGAAACAGCGCCGCGAACCCCTGCCGCAGCGACTCCTTCTCCTCCGTCAGGTAGCCGTAGACCTTCGGGCGCAGGCGCGGGCGGTTGCGCAACCGCTCGCGCACCTCGTCCCGCTTCCGCGTCCTCTTCTCAGCCTCCGACACGGGGATGGTATAGACGTTGTCGTCCATGTTGTAAAGCCCGTCCTACCTTTAGCTACCCAACGCCAGAGGCGTCGGCGGCGAGCTTGCAGAGGACCAGGTCTGGGACACTGGGAACGCTCCGGCGGGACTCGTAGGTGTGGTAGACGAGGTCTAGCGGTCTTGCGAGCGGGTCTTTGCGAGGGACCTTGAAGCCGTTCTCCCTGGCGATCCCCACGCGGGCCTGGAACTGGGCCTCGGTGATGCGGCGGAGGTAGGGGTCGATCTTCCCTATGCGCTTCGGCTTACCCACAAGGAAGTATACCGTGCGGCGGGCGACCATTAGAATGGCAGCCATGCCACGGACGCTATAGGGGAGGCGTGGATGAGGGACAGGTTGTCCGAAGACCAGGTTGTGAAATTCCTAGAACAACTGGTCGAATCGGAGCGCAATGAGGCGAAGATCAACGGAGAGCTACGCAACTTCGAGCTGAACGAATCGCCGCCTTTCGCGCCACCTACGTTCGCGAATCTCGACGCGCTGCTCGACTACCACAGCGCGCGGACGGCACACGAGGACGCTAAGAGCGACCTCCTCGCAAGGCTTCGGTGGGCCAAGGCGGATCACGACCTGGCGGCCGAGCGTCTCGCGGAGGTCCTGCCGGCAGGCCACGTCCTCAGTTACACGTACCAGGGCCAGGATGCGGAGCTGCAGGGCATGAAGTACGGCATCCAGAATTATCAGGGCCGAGTGAGAATTACGGGCAGCTCGGGACCGGCGAGGTCCCGAGGTTGACCGTCGGCGGCAAGGACTTCCGGAAAGGCTTTCCGCGGCCGTGGTGGAGCAGCGTGTTCGGTGGCTGAAAGCGCCGGAACGCAAAGTTTTGCAGATCGCCATCCGGTGCTACACCGTGTACCCTCCATCGCGGCAGGCACGATAGGGTTTCTAGCCTTAGTCGTGTACCCGCTAGGGCTGATCGCTTACTGGATTCAGATTTGGCGGGATTACACGCACGACACCACCGTTGCCCTTTACGCGGCTTCGCTCATTCCGGTCCCAGTAGTGGCAGGTAGATCACTAAACCTGCTGCTCGTCACCCTCCTGTTAGCGGCTTTCACATCTTTTGCGGGCACGTCAACCCACCTCTTAAGAATCACAAGGTATCGCCTGGGAGACAGGACGCCTCCAGATCGTCTGGGACGCTTTGTGTTGAGTCCTCTGGGTCGGTTTATTTTTGCAGCTCTGGATCTGACCATAGTGGCAGGGGTGATTCCGGAGGTGTGGAGTTCAATCTCTTTTAACAGCGTGGGCGATCTGCTGTTCTACGTGTGCGCTGTCGCTACGGCCGGTGCTGGAGGCCATCTAGTCTATCTAATAATAGGAAGGAACCTCGAAAGATCAGGGGAAGTGGGGAACACCGTCGGTACAGAGGAACGCGAAGAGGTAATAGCGCGCGAGTACCTGAGCGCTTGGTTGCGTGCCGGAGTTACGCTGGCTTTGAGCGCAGCTATCGCGTGCCTGTTCTTGATTCCGCTGCAACCACCCCCCCTGGCCAACGTCACTTTTAGCGGCGCTGTGGACTGCGAGGCGCGGCTAATAAGCCACTCGCAAGGTTACTGGTACGTCATCAAGAATGGGGACAGAAGCGTGACGGCCATACCGGACAGCACGGCCGGCACCACCACCATCTCCACTCCATGATCAGGTCGCGAGGCGCTTGTTCGAGCTTCACCACTCGCTCCCCTCGCGGACGATCTGCAGGCTCACGGGCGGGATCGGCTCCATGCCGTAGATGCCGAGCTTGATGTTGCCGCCCCTGGCGACGAACTCGTGCTCCTGCAAAGGGAAGCCCCCGGGCCGCGCGGCCCAGGGGCTTCGTTGTGGGGCGAGTGTTTAGCTTACCCGTCCCCTTCGGGGTTGCCCGCGGTGCCCTCGCGGGCCTCGTCCTGCGCGGGCGGCTCGGGGGTGTCGATGCCGGCGTAGAGGACGGTGACGATGACGGCCACGAGGCCAAGCGGGGCGAGCCAGCCGGGGAGGCGCAGGCCGAGGGCGCGGTCGAGGGAGTACTTGCCGGGGCCGCCGACGATGAGGGCGGTGGCCGCCGCGATGTTGGTGACGGGCAGCTCGGCGCCGCCCTCTGTGACCCAGATCGGCTTGCCCCAGTGCGCTTTGGTAGTCGCCATCGCCATCGAGCCTATGACCCCGACGGGGCCCAAGGGGTTGAGGAGCCCGAGCAGCGTGAGCACGCCGCCGCCAAACTCCGAGAGCCCGGCCATGTACGCCCACGGCTTGCCCGGCTTGAGGCCAAGCATCTCCATGAACCCGCTCGTGCCCTCCATGCCGGGCCCGCCGAACGAACCGAAAAGCTTCTGCGCGCCGTGGCCGGCCATGAGCCCGCCGAGGGCCACGCGCAGGATCAACGCCGCCAAGTTACCCATGCCGCTCTCCTCGCTGTCTGTGTGCTGTTGACGTCCGTGCAATGTTCCCACGAACCCTGTCGTCGAAAAGCCGGATCTCCCTACACCGGCGTCAGGCGCGACTCTATCTCCTCGCGGCGGTCCTCCAGGAAGGGCGGCAGGGAGAGGCGCTCGCCGAGGTGGTCCGGGTCCTCGTCGGTGGCGAAGCCGGGGCCGTCGGTGGAGATCTCGACGAGGACGCCGCCGGGCTCGCGGAAGTAGATGGCCCTGAAGTAGTAGCGGTCTATCTGCGGGGTGACGCCGAGGCCCATCGCCCGGATCTTCTCGCGCCACAGCGCGTGCTCCTCGTCATCGGGCGTCCTGAACGCGACGTGGTGCACCCCCCCGCGCCCGAGGCGCGCCATCCCGGCGCCCGGCCTCTCCAGCACCCGCACGGTCGCCCCCGGGCCCCCCGGCCCGACCTCGTAGACGGCCGTCCTGCCGCCGGCCTCGCTCTTCTCGCCGGTCTTGCGGAAGCCGAGCACCTCGGTGAGGGTCCACTCGGTCGGCTCCAGCCGCGCGACCGTCAGGTCCACCGACGCGAGGCCCCTGATGCCGTACTCGGCCGGCACCTCACCGCCGTCCCACGGCTTGCCGGCCTCGGTGCCCTCGCCCCGGTCCTCAGAGAGCCTCAGCCGCTGGCCCTCGGGGTCCTGGAAGTCCAGGTAGAGCCGGCCGTCGCCGTCCTGTATTCCGCCGTGCGCGACGCCGGAGTCCTCCAGCCTGCCGGCCCACCAATGGAGCGCCTCCCGGTCGGGAACCCGCAGCCCCGTTACCGAGACCTCGCCGGTCCCGGGGCGGTTCGGCGATGCCTTGAGGTGCGGCCAGTCGAAGAAGGTGACGTCGGTCCCGGGGCTCCCGAGCGCGTCGGCGTAGAACAAATGGTACGCCGAGACGTCGTCCTGGTTGACGGTCTTCTTGACGAGCCTCATGCCGAGCACCCTGGTGTAGAAATCCACGTTCTGCCCGGCGTCCGTCGTGACCGCCGTCAGGTGGTGCAGCCCTCCGAGTTCCATGCGCTTCTCCGTTCTCTCTGTTTTACGCGTCTCGCTCTTGTTTGCCCGGCACCAGCGACCTGAGCCCGGCGCTGATGCGGCCGGTCGGGAGGCCCGCCACCCGGCGCTGGTGGTAGTAGAGGTCGACCTCGAGCGGTGCCAAGAGCGCCGTGGCGAGGTACTCGAGGTCGAGGCCGGCTTCGATCTCCGCCTCGCGTTCGGCGGCGCGGAGCAGCCCGAGGACGGTCCACCGGCGCCAGTCGTAGGCGGGGGAGCGGAAGCGCGCCAGGCGGTTCTCACCCCAAAGCGGCTCCTCACCGCCGTAGAGGAGGTCCAGGTTCTCCTCCGTGAACCCCACCAGCCCGTCGAGGAAGCGGTCGAGCTTCTCCAACGAACCGACGCCCGTCTCCCCGACGAGCTCCATGGTCTCCCGCTGGAATTCGCGGGTGGGCTCGTCGAGCAGGGCCTGGCAGAGGACCCCCTTGTTCGGGAAGCGCCGGTAGAGGGTGCCCTTGCCGACGCCGGCCTCGCGCGCTATCTCCTCCATCGTCACGCACGTCACCCCGCGCCCCGCGAAGAGCGCCCGCGCCGCGTCCAACACGGCCAGCCGGTTGCGCGCCGCGTCGCTCCGCTCGTGCGCACCAGGGTCCGGACGCCCCAGGTGGTCCAACCCCCACCCGGCCTGCCCCAGCTTCTCGCGAAAATGCACCATTGAAACCACCCCGCTCTCTTGACACCGCCAGTCTACCGCGATAGCCTCTATTCTTAAAGTGGACGCGGGTCCACTTACAACCAAAGGAGCAAACATGGCGACCAAAGTAGCGGTGGTCTACTACAGCGCGACGGGCAACGTGTACAAGCTGGCGCAGGCCATAGAGGAGGGCGCGAAGGAGGCCGGGGCGGAGGTGCGGTTCCGCAAGGTGCGCGAGTTGGCGCCGGAGGAGGCCATCAAGAGCAACCAGGGCTGGTCCGACCACGCGCTGATGACCGAGGACGTGCCCGAGGCCCAGCTCGACGACCTGGAGTGGGCCGACGCCTACATCTTCGGGACGCCGACGCGCTTCGGGAACGTCTCGGCGCAGCTCAAGCAGTTCATCGACACGACGGGCGGGCTGTGGTTCGAGGGCAAGCTCGCGGACAAGGTCGTCAGCGGCTTCACGAGCGCCTCGAATGCCCACGGCGGCCACGAGTCCACGCTCATCTCCCTGTACAACGTGTTCGCGCACTGGGGCGCCATCCTCGTGACGCCGGGCTACACCGACCCCGTGCTCTTCGAGGCCGGCGGCAACCCCTACGGCGCCAGCAGCACCAACGAGCCCAGCGAGCAGGAGCTCGCCGCGGCCAGGTACCTCGGCCGGCGCGTCGCCGAGAAGGCCGCGCTCCTTACGGGCAGCCGGGTCTAGAAGAAAATTCCGCGGGGGGACGAGCCTCCCTGCCAACGCCGCCGGCCATTCAGCGTTCGTCTGATGGCCGGCGGCGCTTTTTTATGTTTTGCCGGGCGGGGCTACGTCCCCTGGTCGGCGTTTCGAGAGGAGAGACGTTATGGAGTTGCTACTTCTTGCCGGCAGGGTTCTTTTCGGGGTGTTCTTCATCATGAGCGGGATCAACCACTTCACCAACGCCGGGATGATGAGCGGGTACGCCAAGTCCAAGAACGTGCCGATGGCCTATCTGGCGGTCGTGGGGACCGGGGTGATGCTCGTGCTCGGCGGTCTGTCGGTGATGCTCGGGCTTTTCCCCGTGGTTGGCCTCGTCCTGATCGTCGTGTTCCTGCTGCCAACGTCCGTGCTCATCCACAACTTCTGGACCGTCCAGGATCCCCAGGCCCGGGCCGCCGAGCAGATCAACTTCTTGAAGAACCTCGCCCTGACCGGCGCGGCCCTCGCCCTCATGTACGGTGCCGCCGACTGGCCGCTGACCCTGGGCTAGAAGAAGACCGCACCGTCCCGGTGTAGACTGCCGGCATGATGGGGGGCACACACACGTTTCTGCGGACCGCCAGGGTGCACTTCGGGCCCGGAAGCCTGCGGAGGCTCGAAGAGGAGGCCCGGCCGTGGCGCCGGGCCTTCGTCATAACCGGGCGCACCCTCGACGAGAAGACCGACCTCGTCCGCAGGGTCGAGGCGCTGCTCGGGACCCAGCACGCCGGCACCCACGTCGGCATGGGGGAGCACACGCCGGGGAGCGCGGTCGAGCTGGCGGCCGGGGAGGCCGAGTCGGCGGGGGCCGACATGCTGGTGGGCGTCGGGGGCGGGAGCGTCATCGACGGGACGAAGGCCGTCGCGCGGCAGCTCGGGTACCCGGCTCAGGTGGCGGTGCCGACCACGCTCTCGGGGGCGGAGTGGGCGCACCGCGTCGGGGTGACCGACGAGGCGGCGGGCAAGAAGGGCGGGTTCGCCGACCCGCAGGCCGTGCCGCCCGCCGTGGTCCTGGACCCCGAGGCCACGGTGTTCACCCCCGAACGCCTCTGGCTCTCGACCGGCATCCGGGCCCTCGACCACGCGGTAGAGGGCTTTTTGTACGGTGGGGATCACCCCATCACCGACGTCACCGGCCTCGAGGGCGCCCGCCGCCTGATGGACCTGCTGCCGCGGTCCAAGGCCGCCCCCGACGATCTGGAGACGCGGGGGGAGTTGCAGGTCGCGGCGTGGCTGGCGTACTTCGGGCCGCTCAACACGCCCATGGGCCTCTCCCACGGGCTGGGGCGCAGGATCGGTGCGAGCTACAACGTCCCCCACGGCGTAACCTCCTGCATCACCCTCGCCCCCAGCCTTGAGGTGGCCGAGGAGACGACGCCGAAGGAGCGCTGGCTGAGGCTGGCCGGCGCCCTCGGCGGCGACCCCGCCGGGACGATCTCATCCCTCGTAAGGGGCCTCGGGCTGCCGCACAGGCTGCGCGACGTGGGCGTACCGGAGGGCGAGTTCGAGGACATAGCCGGCGGGTTCGGGGACGGAAAGGTAGACGCCCTGCGCATCCTCAACGCCGCGTACTAGGGGCGCCAGAATATCGGGAGGCTGTGCATGATCCCCGCCAAGCTGAAGGCCGGTGACGAGGTCAGGGTCGTCTCCCCGGCGGTCAGCCTCGGTTTTATCGGGCGGGAGCAGCGGGATCTGGCCGAGGAGCGCTGGGAGGGGTTGGGGCTGAGGATCTCCTACGCCCCGAACGCGGAGGTCCTGGACACGTTCGACTCCTCGCCCGTGGGGGCGCGCGTCTCGGATCTGCACGGGGCGTTCGCGGACCCCGGGGTCAAAGGGATGCTCACCACGCTCGGCGGGTACAACTCCAACCAACTCCTCTCCCACCTGGACTACGACCTTATCGGGCAGAACCCGAAGGTCCTCAGCGGCTTCTCGGACATCACGGCCCTCGCCACCGCCATCCACGCAAAGACCGGCCTCGTCACCTACTCCGGCCCGCACTTCACCACCCTGGGCATGAGGCGCGGCATCGGGTACACCATCGAACACTTCGAGCGGTGCCTGATGCGTGACGGACCCTACGAAGTCGCGCCCGCCGACCACTGGAGCGACGACCCCTGGTACCTGGACCAGGAGGATCGCCGGCTCGTCCCGAACCCCGGCTACGAGGTGCTGAACGAGGGGGAGGCGCACGGAACCATCCTCGGCGGGAACCTAGGCACCCTGGCCCTGCTCTTCGGGACGTCGTACATGCCGGACCTCGAAGGCTCCATCCTGCTGCTCGAAGACGACGAGGAGGTAGGGCCCCACCACTTCGACCGCGCGCTGCAGTCGCTCCTCCATCAGCCCGGCTTCGAGGGCGTACGCGGCATCGTCTTCGGCCGTTTCCAACGCGCCTCCAACATGGACGGAGAGACGCTCGAAGCGATCCTGGGGTCGAAACCGGAGCTGGACCGCCTGCCCATCGTCGCCAACGCGAGCTTCGGCCACACCACCCCGGCCTTCACGTTCCCCATCGGCGGGACCGGTACGCTGCGCGCCCACGCCGGGGACGTCGGGCTGCGCATCGGGGCGCACTAGGGCGCCCCGATGTCCGTCCGGCGGTCGCCAGGACGAGCCTCTCCGGCCGTTTACGAGGGGATCTCCGGTGTCCTCGGCGGGTACGGGCTGGTGACGGAGAAGCTCGAAGGGCACACCTTCGAGCAGCGGCGCTTCGCGGACGACGCCGAACAGGAGTACGTCTGCCGGAAACTCCGGGGCATGGGCGTAGATAATGCGGGAAAGGAGGATGCCGGCGGCCACCACGCCGACTTCTACCTCTCCCGACCCGCGGAGCAGGTCTCGGAGTCGAGCGTCGGAGAACTGCTTGCCCCCGTTCCCGCCCCGACGATCCCGACGCCCGTGGCCGCGTGTGGCCCTAGCTGTCCAGGCGGGTCTCTTCGAGGTCGAGGTCGCGCTCGATGCGGTGGAGGGCCTCGTCAGAGATGGTGCCCTCGTTCCTGAGGCGCACGAGGGCGTTGCGCTGGGCGAGGAGCAGCTCGCGCGAGAGGCGCTGGTAGGACTGGGAGCGCTCCTCGAAGCCGTCCTCGTCCACGCCCATCTTGCGGGCGACGAAGCGGCTCCGGCGGTAGCCGAACATGCCGCGGACCCGCTCTGCGGTGTCCTCGCGGACCCACTCCTCCTCGGTAAGCTCCTCCAGGCGGGCGAGGGCGGCGTCGGCCGATTCGATGCGGGCGCGGACCTCCTCCCGCTCCACGGAGCCGTCGTCCTCGAGGCCTAGAGCCCGGATCAGGAACGGCAGGCTCAGGCCCTGGAGGACGAGGGTCGCCAGGATCACGGCGAAGGTGAGGAAGAGGATCAGATCGCGGAAGGGGAACGGGCCGCCGAGGGCGGTCTCCGTCGGTAGGGCTAGGGCGGCGGCGAGCGAGATCACGCCCCGCATCCCGGCCCAGGAGAGAACGGCCACGTTGCGCCACGGCGGCGCCGGGTCCTTCTCCCTGACGGCCCGGGATGCGATCCGCGGCAGGTACGTGGCCGGGAATACCCACAGGACGCGCACCACGATCACGGCCAGGCTCACCGCGGCGCCGTACAGCAGGAGCTCGCCGGTCGTGTACTCGCCGAGGCCCCGCAGGATAATCGGCAGCTGAAGACCGATCAGGATAAACGCGAGCCCGTTGAGCAAGAAGACGACGACGTTCCATACCGCCCCGCCCTCGAGCCGCGAGGTGGGGGACATGATCGTCGGGCTGTACCGGCCCACGTAGATTCCCGCCGCCACGGCCGCGAGCACGCCGGAGAAGAACGGCTCGGCTTCGAACCCGAGCAGCTCGTGCCAGACGATGTGGGGGAGCTCCTCTGCGGCCAGGTACGCCGCGAACGGCGCGAGCAGCGAGACCACGATCTCCACCGGCGTGTCGTCGAGCAGCGCGAAGGATTTCACCACCACCCAGCCCGCCACCAGGCCGACGGCGACGCCGCCCACGGCGCCGACCACGAACTGCAGGCCCGCGCCCCAGATCGAGAAGATGGCGTACGCGCCGGCCACGCGGTACGCGATCCTGTACGCCACGATGCCCGTAGCGTCGTTGACGAGGCTCTCGCCCTCCAGCAGCGTCACGATCCGGCGCGGCACCCCGAGCCTCTGGGCGATGGAGGTCGCCGCGATGGCGTCGGTGGGGGAGACGATAGCCCCGAGCACGAAGGCCGCCGCCCACGACATCTCCGCGACGTAGTGCGCCACCGCGGCCACCCCCACCACCGTGAAGAGCACGAGGCCGACGGCGAGCAGGCCGATGGGCCGCAAATTCCGGCGGAAGTCCCGCCAAGAGGTGAAGAAAGCCGAGGCGAACAGCAGCGGCGGCAGGAACAGGACGAAGACGATCTCGGGGTCGAGCTCGTACCGGGGCAGCACGTCCGGGGGCACGAACGCCAGCGCCAGGCCGCTTATTACCAGCAGGATTGGGTAAGGGATCCGGATCCTGTCGGCTATCGTCGCCAGTGCCGCCACCGCCGCCAGCAAGAGAAAAATGACCCCTATCTCAGCCAAGCTACGCTCCCCTCATCCCTAAACGAACCTCTCCGCCATCAACTGCGTCACCTCCGCGTACCCGTGCAACTCGGAGAGCAAAGCCCGCATCCGCTCGCCGCCCATGTCCTCCCCGAGCCGTGCCGGGTCCGCCACCTCCAGCGTCACCACGTAGTCGTGAGGAGGGGGCGCCTCCGACCCCAGCAGCCCCCCGACCCTGTGGTTGCGCCAGTCCGAGACGGAGGGCAGTTTCAAGACCGCCGGGACGTAGCTCTCCAGCACCCAGCGCTCGTAGTCTTCCGGGCCGACGCCCTCTTTCAACCGCACCAGCACGACCATGGTCGGCACGGCCGGTCCCTTCCCTACCTGGGCTCCATGACTACCTCGTCCACGTAGCACCAGATCCAGTCCTCACCGGGCTGGAACGACTGCACGATCGGGTGCGCCGAGGCTCGGAAGTGCTTTGTGGCGTGCTTGTTTTTGGACGAGTCGCAGCAGCCGACGTGCCCGCACGAGAGGCACTCCCTGAGGTGCACCCAGGTGTCGCCCATCTGCAGGCACTCCTCGCACCCTTCGGCGCTCGGCTCAACGTCCCTGATCTGGTCTAGATGCGTGCACGTCTGCATAAAGCTCCTCCTTTGGGGTCTATTCCGGCCGGATCTCATCCGACGCGTTGAGCCCCGCGCTCCGCAGGGCATCCTCCAGGCCGTCGTGTCGGAAGATCCCGGATATCAAAACGTCGTCGAGCGTGAAGACCGTACCGACGGTCGCCGCGCCCACGTCTTCCCCGGTCCGCGCGTCGCGCCAGGTCGCCGCCTCCTCCACCACCACCGTCCCGCCGCGTCGGAACGAACGCAGGGGTTCGAGGCGGACGTTCGCCCGGGCTACCCAGTCCCGCAGGACCTGCCGGCCGCGGGCCGAGCCCCGCGGCCCCCCCGATCTCGACCTCGGGGTGGGAGAGGGCCGCGAGTCGCTCCGCGTCGCCGGCGTTCAGGGCCTCGTGCCACGCGAGGACGGTGTCCAGGCCGGAAGCGGTCACGCGGGGGCTGGCCTCGCGTCGGGCTGGCCTGCCTCTTGAGTTCGGGCGGTGCTCCCCTTGCCCTCGATGATCAGGGCCGCCGCGAGCGCGCTCAGGAGCGCCAGGCCCGCCGCCACGAACATCGCCACCCGGAAGCCGGCGACGAAGGCCTCGGCGATGGCCGCGTCCACGGCCGCGGCCGTGCCACCCGACAACCCCTCCGGCACCTCGGCCCCGCCCAGGTCAACCTTCCCGGCTTCGAGCTGCTGCACGGCCGCGGGCGGGAGGTCCAGGCCCGCCACGCGGGCGTCGAGGGTCGCTGAGAAGGCCACGAAGACGATGATGCCGAGGACGGGGATGGCGAGCAGGGCCGCCGTGCGGGAGACGGCGTTGTTGACGCCCGAGGCCAGGCCCGAGTGGCGGCCGGTAACCGAGTTCATCGCCGTCGTGGTGAGGGGGGCTATGACGAGGGACATCCCGAAGCCCTGCACGCAGATGGCCGGGAAGAACGTGGTCCAGTAGGAGCCGTCCGTGCCCGGCAGGGCGAAGAGCAGAAAGCCGCAGGCGGCTATCGTCGGGCCGACGACGAGCGG
>QQTW01002638.1_pt1 | contig 13104 bp, 7 predicted proteins | sample 1904831 | NCBI WGS metagenome assembly QQTW01 (sample SAMN09435610, study PRJNA476489) | Subsurface metagenome, whole genome shotgun sequencing project. | reverse complement strand
ATAATTTTTAAAGTAACGCCCCAAGTTTGCGGCCTTCCCAGAAATGGCTGTGGCTGATATTATCTGTTTTCTTTCGTAACCTTGTTGGAGTAGTATTTAATAAACCAATCCGGGACTTTCGAAGCGTCCAGCTTATCCCATACTTTTTTCCCGCTTACTACTTTAAAATGAGCAAAGGGTTCAAATACATCCTGCTCGGAGGTGTCCGTTGAATTGTCAAAGAAGAAGGTCTGGTAAGCAATTTGAGCCGCTTCGAATAGCAAATCCAGGGAAAGGTAATATCTTTTTACAATTTTATCGGGTGGTACATCATGGCCTCCTTTGGCTTTTCTTACTTCCACCCGGTATTTGTTTACTTCCGGCGAATTAGTAGAAACAAAATAAAGGTAAACTTTATACCCAACCGCTACCGCCTGTCGCATAATATCCAGTTTAGACGGATGTGAGAAAACGGTTTCAAAAGAAAACAGATAATATCAGCCACAGCCATTTCTGGGAAGGCCGCAAACTTGGGGCGTTACTTTAAAAATTATTTTGGGTAGAAGTTTCAGGTGCAATTTCCCTTGAGATGTAGACTAACGAAGTAGAAAAGTTATTCTTATTCAAATAAAGACTCTTCAGTCAATGGCCGGATACCAGTGTGAACAGCTAAAATATTAATCTGGCTACTGCTTACCAAATAATAGATGATGCGGTAATTTCTAAAAATCAGTTCTCTTATTTCGAGTTCCCTATTTCGGGTACTACTCTACCCATTTGTGGGAATTGTTCCAGAGCCTTGGCCTACTCAAATATTTTATCTGTCAGTTGTTCCGCCAACCGCTTGGATTGGGGTTGAAAGTACTCTCTGATTTCGTAAAGGTTATTAATTGCCTGGCGGGTCCAATTTACTTTGACCATTGCTTCAGCATTTCTTTGGCTTCTTCCGCAGAGAACACTTCTCCCTTTCTAGATTGCTCCAAACCGGTTTCTATTTTCTGCAATAAAATTAATTTATCTATCAATTCATCCATAGAAAATCTATCCGGCATATCCTGAAGGCTACTAATTACTTTTTCCTTGGTCAGCATGGCTCTATATTTTTAGTAATAAGTTACGGATTATTTTTTTGACAGGCCATATTTACATGTTTTCTATCCGGCATCCCAACCAGCAGCAATGCAACAATAAACCTCTAACTACTTCGAGCTGATAATATTTCGTAGGTTTTCCGGGTATCCCTCCCTACTTTTGCCGGCTAAATTTTTACCATGATTATAAAAGAAAAAAGTAATTGGTTCCGGATGTTGTTTGTCTGGCATGGGTCGGTGCTGCCGGAGATTTCACCCCGTCTGGTTGCCCTGTTGCTGCTTTCCTCTTTGATTGTGTATTTACGGGGGCAGCTTTTTGAGTATAAGATTTCGCTTAATCCCACGCCTTTTACTTTGATTGGGCTGGCCCTGGCTATTTTTCTGGGGTTTCGAAACAACGCCAGCTACGACCGCTTCTGGGAAGGCCGCAAACTCTGGGGCGCCTTACTCATCGATGCCCGTTCGCTTACCCGCCAGGCCCAGACCCTGAGCGGCCTGCCCCCTCATTCCGAAAGAGTAACCTTTTTTACGCAATTGCTTATTGCCTTTACCTACGCCTTAAAACATCAGTTGCGCCGCACCAATCCGGCCCCGGACCTGGAACGGCTGCTCTCCCCGGCCCTCGCCCAAGCCGTACAACAAGTAAAATTTAAACCCATCCGGCTGCTCCAGGAAATGGGGCTTTGGGTGCAGCAACTCAAAACCGAAAATTACCTGGATTCCATTACCCAGGCCGCTTTCGACCATAACCTGAACAAGCTGTCGGAGATTGTGGGCGGCTGCGAACGGATTGCCAGCACGCCCATTCCTTACACCTACAGCGTACTGTTGCACCGCACCGTGTACATTTATTGCTTTTTGCTGCCCTTCGGCCTGGTAGATAGTATTGGCTGGATGACGCCCATTATGACGGTTTTTGTGGGTTATACCTTTATTGCCCTGGATGCTATTGTTACCGAAATTGAAGAGCCCTTCGGCGAAGAGCCCAACGACCTGGCTCTGAATACCATTAGCCAAACCGTGGAAACTTCGCTCCTGGAAATGATTGGCCAGCCCGCTCCGGTTTTCCCGACGAGTAAAAAGCCGTTTTTAGCCGATTAAGCTCTCGGCTGGTTCGGAATGGTGGCTATTTATTTCTTAATTTTAGGTAATGCTGAAGATACGATCTACCAGCTCGCACTAGCGGGGGAGGTGGCTCGGAGTATTTTCTTGAATTTTAAGTAAATGCCGGAGGTACGAGCTGCAAGCTCGCACTAGCAGAGCGGGGACCTGTTTGTTTTAATAACCAGCTGGTGCGAGCTTGCAGCTCGTACCTTTTTATTCATTCTACATCTATTTCCAATACTCCTTTACCCCCGGCATAATCGATGGCGCTACTATATTTCCAATGGTAGGGTTCCGTTACAAACCCGGCTTCCACCGGATTTTGATGGATATAGTCTACTTTCTGATCTATTACGGCTGGGCTCCATAACTCGATTGGGTTATTATGTTGTTGCCAAAACTGCCTTTGCTTCACATTGCTATTCTTTAAGCCGGCCCTTTCCATTAACCACAATAGCCATTCCTTCCGGCTTTCCTGATTATTTTCGGCCAGGGCCGCCGGTAGCTTTTTTAGAGGTAAAAGTTTTTAACTCTCTTAAAACTACCCCCGGATTATTTTCTTTAGCCCTAAATACTAAATGAACATGGCTGGGCATGATACACCAGGCATAAATTTCCAGGCCTTTGTGCTTTCGGCAATAGTCCAGGCTTGCCACCAACGTTTGAAAATACATTTCCCGCACAAACACATCCAGCCAGTAAACCACGGCAAAACTCACAAAATATACCCCTTACTTTCGGCTCATGCTAAAATTGGTGCTTAAAAGTACGAGCGACCAGCTCGCACCAGCAGTATTTATTACTAACAATCCTTGTTATTACTTAACTGCTTGCCAACCTTTAATATCGTAAAGCTTACCCCGGTAATTTCCTTGGCGGGATACTTTTCCTTTTTTACCTCCCCAGGCCAGGGTAACCCAGTTATAGCTATTCTGCTCATAATCGAAATTATAGGAATTATCTTCCAGCAATTGGATAGACTGGGTAGGTTGGCCGTATACCCGGCAGTTCACCCGGAGTACGGTGGCGGGCGTAATGTAAGGCACGGGTTCGGCTAAAGGCAGCAGGGTGTTATCCTTAATAAACATCGGAATCTGGTCTAAAGACATGGTAATGGAATAAGCTTTACCACCTTCGTATTTCTGGTTGGTATTAAAGTCGTACCAGGTGCCCTTGGGCAAATAAACCGTGCGGGTTGAGGCACTATCGAGAAAAGGCGCGCACAGAATGCTTTCGCCCATCATGTACTGATCGTCTATCTTATAAACTTTTCGATCGGTAGGGTAGTCCAGCACCAAAGCCCGGAAAGGCGGCAAACCCTCAAAGTGGTATTTGGCAAAGGCGGCGTATAAATACGGCAGCAAGCTCATGCGTAAACTAATCAGCTTCCGGGCTTTGTTTTCCAGTTCCTGGTAATTGGGCAGCAGCTCGCCTTTTTCGTTTTTGGCAATATTGTACTGCAACCAGGGCGGCTTGTTTAAATACCAGCCGTTCACCACCATGTGCGCCGACATAACCGTAGTTTGCAGCCGCCGGATTAAATCGTCTTCGTTGGCCGTTTCCCGTACTTCCGGCGACCAGTTTACCCCCGAAAACCCGGAATTTACCAGCATGCGCACAAAGTCGGCGTGGCTGTACATATCCGAATACAGGGCAGCGGCATAAGGCGCGGCATATAAATAAGACGCCCGCACGTCAAACATCGTCCGGAAATTGTTTTTCCGGTACAAATCCAACATCGTTTTCTGGTACAATACCCCGAACAATTGCCGCATCTGCACGCCATCTACGCCCGACGGAAATTGGGCAATATCGGGGAAGCTCCATTCGCGGTGCGCCAGCTCGTAATTGGCCGCATCGCATTCGTCAAGCTTAAAAGCGGTAATGCCTTTTTTGATGAACTGTTCTTCGTGGTAATCGCCGAATACCTGCTTGCCGCCCGGGCTAATAAAATCGGGCACGGCGCCGGCCCATACGGTATAATTGCCGGAGTAGGGAGCAATGCTGGCAAAAATAGGCGAAGTAGGATGCGTATAGGCGTGTTCCCAGAGATTGAGTTTAAAGTTTTGGGTGTTCATTCTTTTGATAAAAGCATCCGGGTCGGGGAAATTTTTCGGGTTCCATTTAAACGAACAAGAGTAAGCTGCCGTTTGCCAGCCGGGTTCCAGGCCCAGCATGTCGCAGGGAATATTTTTATCCCGGAAATACTGCGCTACTTCGGCCACCTGCTGATCCGTGAAAGTGGCTTTGGCGCGGTATTTAAAGCCCAAACCCCATAAAGGAGGCAAGGCTCCGCCGCCCGAAAATAAATTGTAACGTTGCATTACCTGCTGCATCTCCGGCCCGGCCAAAATAAAAATTTCTACTCCCTCCGTACCGTTCACCAGCATGCTCACCTCATTGGAAACCGATACTTTTTTGCCGTATAAATCCACGGTATTCAGGGCTATTTTCTGGAGGTCGGCCCCGGCCGTTCCCTGCCGTACCTTTTCGTCGAGTTTGCCTTTGGAAGCCATGTAAAAGGTAGTATAGCGGGCCGTATTCACCACTACACCGTAACCTTTCGACGAAATATAAAAAGGCATAGAAGCATGGCCAAAACCCACATTGCCCGCAATCCAGCTATTAATGCGAATATCCCGGCGCATGCCCCGCTGCTCAAAAGCATTCGTTTGCAAACCAAAGCCATAAAACCGCTCCGAGCTGTCTACTTGCATTTCGGCCATAATACCCCCGCTTGTTCGGTTAAACTGAATATCTTTTAAATCGAAAGGCGGCGTATCCCCGCCCGGTAGTTTTTGTAAAGCGGCCAGCGCGGGGGCTGCTTTAAAAGTCGTAGGCAAGTATTTTTCGGGTGTGCCGTAGGTTATTTTCCAGATCCCGGGCGCTACTTTCCCGATGGTTTGTGCCTGCGTAAACGGCTCCAGCAAGCACAGTAAAAACGGTAAAATAGTAAGGACTTTTTTCATCTATCGGAAATACAAGTGATACAAACAGGTACCTATTAGCTCTTTCGGCCGATTTAAACAGCAAGGTTACACTTAGATCGATTCATTTGGCTCGAAGCTTCTGAACCTCATTTAAATATAAAGTAATACTAGCTTGAATCCTATAAGACGGATTAGTAAAGTAGTAACGCCTGTTGGTGAGTGAGCTAACTCCCGTTTCCGGGCTAAAGGGCCATTACTATTTTATAAAGGCCTTTTCCGATATAATATACTATAAGAGCCAGTTTCAGGATAAATAAAAAGGTGTAGTAAACACTACACCTGATTCCGGAGCAAAATATTTCTTTCTCTTGTTATTGCCTGACAAGCACCATCGTTCTTAAATCTTCCCGGCTTGCTCTACTTCTCCCAACCGCACGTACGTGGCCGCCTGCTGCAAGGCTTGCATAAGCTCGTTCAAATCAATCGGTTTGCTGATGTAGGCATTCATGCCAGCCTGCAAACAAGCCTGCTCATCTTCTTTCATGGCACTGGCGGTGGTGGCAATAATATAGGGCTGCTCGCCTCCCTGTGACCGGATGCAGCGCGTGGCTTCCAATCCGTCCATCTCGGGCATCTGCACGTCCATTAGAATTACATTGTAGTGAGTGGCCTGAAACGCTGCCACAGCTTGGCGGCCATGCTCGGCCAGTTCGGCATCATAACCTAAGCGCTTGAGTACCATCTGGGCAAATAATTGGTTCACCGGATGATCTTCGGCCACCAGAATACGCAATGGAAGCTGCTGGGCAAAGCTGTCGGATAGTTTCTTTTCGGCTGGCACCGACGGGGCTTCTCTTTGCTGCTGTTTCAGGCTATTGGTAACTTCTCGCTGTAGTTGCAACTGTTTAACCGGCTTGGTCAGAATGCTGCAGAACAGGCCTTTGTGTTGTCCTTCCACGTCCTGACCGATGGAACTCAGCAGCATCAGCGGCAGGCGCGCCTGCTGCTGCCGGATAGCTTGAGCCAATTCCAAGCCATCCATGCCGGGCATTTGCATATCGGTTATCACCAGGTCGAATAGTTCGGTGCGCAACAGTTCCAGCGCTTCTTCCCCGGATTGAGCCAGTACAGGAATGTATTTCCAGCAGCTTAATTGTTTCTGCAGGATCTGGCGATTAGTTGCGTTATCATCTACTACTAAAATCCGACTGCCGACCAACTCCGCAACGTTGCAGTGCACGTACGACTGGTAAACCTGGGCACTCTCTTGGGTTAAAATAGTAAACCGGAAAGTAGTGCCGATCCCTGGCTTACTGGTGGCCGATATGGCGCCCCCCATGAGCTCTGTGAGCCTGGTACAGATGGCCAGCCCCAGCCCCGTGCCGCCGTATTTACGGGTGGTAGATGAATCCAGTTGGGAGAAAGGCTTAAATAAAAGGTCGGCTTTTTCAGGCGAAAAACCAATACCCGTATCCTGTACTTCGAAGGCCAGTTCGACCTGGCCGTCCTCCCGCACACCTGCCTTATTGACCCGCACTACTATTTCCCCGCGGGAAGTAAACTTAAAGGCATTCCCGATCAGATTGATTAGAATTTGCTTCAGCCGGGTACTGTCGCCGATAATCTGCTGCGGAATGTTGCAGCTTAACTGGTACATCAGGTCGAGGTTCTGCTGGGCAGCTTTGCCGGCAAACAAATCCAGCACCTCCTCAATGCAATCCCGCAAATCAAAAGGCTCCTGGTCGAGTTCCATCTTGCCCGATTCTATTTTGGAAAAGTCCAGGATGTCGTTGATTACCGCCAGCAGGCTTTTGCCGGAGTTGCGAATGATTTCGGTGAAGTTGCGCTGCTCCGGGTCAAGGCGGGTTTCCGCCAGCAACGAAGTCATGCCGATTACCCCGTTAAGTGGGGTGCGAATCTCGTGGCTCATAGTTGCCAGAAAGACACTCTTGGCCTGGTTAGCTTTCTCAGCTTCCTGGCGCGCCTGGTGCTCCTGCTGTTTCTGCTCCTGTAATTGCTCGTTCAGCTCTTTTAAATGTTCGGTTTGGCTTTGCAGCTCTTCATTCAGCCCTTGCAGGTTTAGGGATTGCTGGTGCAAAGCTTCGGCTTGGCCCTGCAGTTCTGCTTTCTGCCGCAGTACTTCCACGGTCCGGGCCTTTACCTGTTTTTCCAGGGCCAGTTTCTGCTTTCGGATAAGTTTCGTCCGGAGGCGGAAGAAAGTATAAATGCCACCTACCAGGCCCAGCGTGAGCAGCGTTTTAAACCACCACGTCAGCCAGAAAGGGGGCGTAATAATAATTTTTATGGAAGTGCCTTTTTCGTTCCAGAGGCCTTCGTTGTTCGAAGCTTTTACCCGAAAGGTATACTTGCCTGGATCTAAATTGGTATAAGTAGCTTCGCGGTGCTCAGAACTCACGTAGCTCCACCCTTTGTCGAACCCTTCCATCTTATAAGCAAACTGATTTTTATCAGGTGCCGTAAAATTTAAAGCTGCAAATCCGAAGGTGAATACCGATTGCTCATGCGACAAGGTGAGTTCTTTGGTCTGAGATATGTGCTGCGCTAACGGCGAATCCTTCTTCCCAATCAACACGGGCTCGTTAAACAACTGAAAATCTGTAATTAGTACGGGTGGTAGGTTCCGGTTCTCGGGCAGGTGGTTTGGGTCGATGATGTTAAAACCATTACTCCCCCCGAAAAATAGCTCGCCGGAACTGGCTTTAAACCCCGCGCCAGTCAGAAACTCGGTACTTTGCAGCCCATTATAAACGCCATAGTTAGAAAAGGTGCTGGTTTTGGGGTCAAACCGGCTAATGCCATTTTCGGTACTCAGCCAGAGGTAACCGGCAGCATCTTCGTTTATATAACTGATAGTATTGTTCGGAGCGCCTTGTTCCACTTTAAACACCACAAACTTTTGCAAGCGTTTATCAAAAAAGTTGAGCCCGCCACCCAGGGTGCCCACCCAGATATCGCCCCGACTATCGCCGAAAATGGTCATAGCAGCATCGCTGCCCAAGTTATGTTCGCTTTTGTTGTAACGGGTAAATTTTTTTGTACGAGGGTTATAGACACTAATCCCGCTGTAGGTACCTAACCAGATATTTCCTTCGTGGTCTTCGTACATAGACCGGATGGCATCGTTACTGAGACTGTTGGGATCATCCGGTTTAAAGCGATGGGATTTTATAGTTTGGCTAGACCACTCCAGAACTTTTACGCCGTTACCATTAGTGGCAATCCAGATATTATGGTTCCTGTCTTCCAAAAGTGCATAGGCGGCATTGGCATTAGGGTCGTTTATATTTGTATCAAGATTATACTGTTTAAACGTTTTCGTTTGCGGATCGAAACGTTGCACCCCACCGCCGTAAGTACCTACCCATATATGGGGGCTCGTTTTAGCTTTAAGAAGGGCTAGAATAGAACTAATCGGTAAAGCTTTATCCACCGCAAGGTTAGGATTGGCAAAGTAACGCAGAAATGTATTGGAAGCTCTTCGGAATAAATTTAAACCCCCTCCATCCGTACCCACATAAATATCGCCGGCTTCATTCTCGGCAAAAGAAGTAACCGTATTAAAACTTAAAGTGGCTGGATTGTCGCCATTCCTTCGGTAAAGCTTAAAAAATGGCAAGTTTTTATCGTATATATTAATCCCACCGGCGTAGGTGCCTACCCATAACAAACCCTGCTTATCCTGAAAAACCGACTGAATGGAACTGGTACTTAGGGTGCCTTCGTCAGCAGGGTCCATTAAATAGCGAATAAAGCTGCCTTTCTCGGGATCAAAAAGATTTAATCCGATTTGTGTCCCTACCCAGAATTTACCTTGTTCTGCTTTAGTAATGGAGGTGACATTGTTATTGCTGATAGCTGTAGGGTTAACTGCATTATGCTGGTAGTGGGTAAAAGTGCCCGTTTCGGGGTTGAACCGGTCAATTCCATTGTTTTCCAGGCCAATCAACAGGTTGCCGCGGTCATCTTCCTGCAAGGCTTTTATTCTATTCTGGCCAATGCTGGCCGGATCATTATTGCGGTGCAGAAACCGAGTAAATTTCCCGGTTTTCCGGTTAAACAAATTTAGTCCATTGGTAGTACCCACCCAGATATTACCCCGGCGATCTTCGAAAATGCTCAGGACGGCCGATTCGCTTAAAGCCGTAGCATCGTTCGGGTTAGCTACAAACCGGGTTACTTTGCCGGTTTTAGGATCCAGCCGGTTTAAATTCCAGTAGGTGCCAACCCACAGTTGACCATTACGGTCTTCGCAAAGAGCCGTTATATCTCTGTTGCTTAAAGCGTGATTATTGGCCGGTTCGTCTACAAAATGAACAAAGGAATCGGTTTTCCGGTCGTACAAACTCAGGGCACCGCCAAAACTACCGATCCACAAACGGCCCGCTTTATCTTCGTACACCAAATTTATATCGTTCGAACGGAGACTTTTCGGATCGTGGGGATTGTTCCGGTAAACCGTAAATTTGTTGCCGTCGTATTTATTCAGCCCGTCCTGGGTACCAAACCACATAAAGCCTTGCCGGTCTTTTAAAATACTGCGCACCGTACTGTGCGACAAACCCTGCTCTTTTTTCAGGTGCGAGAACCGCATATTCGGGTTCTGGGCAAAAGATGTAACAATACCAAGAAAGACTAAAATAACAGAAGCGTAACATTTTATCATATTTTTAACTGTAATTCTTACCTCTTTTAGGTGATGCATCGTAGTTAAACCGGGCAAGTACTATCTAAGAAAAAAGCTAGCCCCAATACTCCCCTTCAGCAACCGAAGCATACATTTAGCTACTTGAAAGCTACCCGGTTTATTTCTATTTTATTAAAGCATTACATTAGAAAATTCATAATATTGCTGTATTAGAAACCACTACATCATTATAAATATTTCTAGATTAAAGCACCAAGTAGGCATAAACTCTATTGCCGTATACTGTCCTCTAAAGTCACAAATATATATCAAACAATGGATTATGACAGATACCAGAGCAATATATTTACCGCTTTTTTATAAATTTACTATTATTTTATTTGCACTATATTAATTTACCCGTAAATTAATTCTATTCTCCCCCATTTAAACACTTGATAAATTTATAAAAATTTAAACCCCACCTCCAACCAGATAGCACTAACCGGCCGCCATTGGTTAGATTAAAAAAGTTTAAGCGGGCGCTTGAAAGAGATTATCAAGGGAGTAAAGTTTGAGCGATTTGGCATTAAATTACAATAAGAATATTTCAGGCACAGATAAGTTCCTTTGCCTCAGTTCCGGAGTAGCTGCAGTTTCGCAATGAGGCGTCAGAATTATAAAGATTTAAATTTTAGTGGTTCTTTCATGTAACCAGAAGCAGGTTTAGCATCAGCGCTTAGCTACCAGAAAAAGCCGTGCGGGCGGCTTTCTGCAAAGCCAGCATGAGTTCGTCCAAATCAATGGGCTTGCTGATGTAGGCGTTCATGCCAGCCTGCATACAGGCTTGTTCGTCTTCGGAGAGGGCACTGGCAGTGGTGGCAATTATATAGGGTTGGGAAGCGTCTTTCTGCGCCCGAATAATCCGGGTAGCTTCCAAACCGTCCATTTCGGGCATCTGCACGTCCATTAAAATAACGTCGTAGCGACTTTGAGCGCAGGCGGCGAGCGTTTGCAAACCGTTTTCGGCCAGTGCCACCTCGTAGCCCAACCGTTCCAGTGCCATCTGAGCAACCAGCTGGTTAATCGGGTAATCTTCCGCTACCAGAATCCGTAGCGGATACTGACCAGCGAATTCTTCTGAAAGCTCTTGCGTGGGTGGTGGCGGGGTAATTTCCGGTGGCTGCGGCTGTAAGCTATTGGCTACCGCTTGCTGTAAGGCCTGGTATTTTCCTGGTTTACTTAAAATATACTTAAAAAGCGCTCGGGAAGCAACGTCCAGGTCACCTCCCAGGCAACATAACAAAATAAGAGGCAAATGGGGTTGCTGCTGCTGCAAAGCTTGCGCCAAAGCAATGCCGTCCATGCCGGGCAGATGGCGGTCGGTGAGTATTAGATCAACGGGCTGTTGCTGAACGAGCGCCAGTGCTTCGTGGGCCGAGGCAGCATTTATGGCGGTATAGCCCCAGTGGTGCAATTGCTTTTGCAGCATTTCGCGGTACCGGGCATTAGCGGCTACTATTAAAATCTTTTTACCGCTTAAATGACCGACTGGCTCGAACGCCTGAGCTGATGCCGGGGTTGCAGCAGCCGTCGTAAGCAGAGTAAACCGGAACAACGAGCCTTGACCAGGTTCGCTGGCGGCGCTAATCTGGCCGCCCATTAAATTAACGAGCCTTTTGCAAATGGCTAAGCCTAAACCCGTGCCCCCGTATTTGCGGGTAGTAGACGAATCGAGCTGCGAGAAAGCTTGGAACAAATGCCCAGCTTTTTCCGGGGAAAAACCAATGCCGGTATCGCGCACGGAAAAGCTTAATTCCAGTTGCTTATTTTCTAATTCGCGTACCAGTTCTACCGTTACTATTATTTCGCCCTGGGCCGTAAATTTTAAAGCGTTGCCAATTAGATTAATGAGAATCTGCTGCAGGCGGCCGAAATCACCCACTATGTAGGAAGGAAGCTTATAATCGAGTTCGTAGATTAATTCCAGTTGCTGCTGGGCAGCCTTGCCCGCAAACAAATCCAGTACTTCTTCCAGGCAGGAGCGCAACTCAAAAGGCCCCTGGTCGAGTTCCATCTTGCCCGACTCAATTTTCGAAAAATCCAGCACATCGTTGATCACCGTGAGCAGGTTTCTACCCGAGCGGCGAATAATTTCGGTAAAGTTGCGCTGCTCGTCGTCCAGTTTCGTTTTGTCGAGCAGGGCAGTTACCCCGATTACCCCATTGAGCGGCGTCCGGATTTCGTGGCTCATAGTAGCCAGGAAGATGCTTTTGGCCTGGTTGGCTTTTTCGGCCTCGCGACGGGCTTGTTCGGCTTCTTCTTTGGCCTGTTTTTCGTAGTTCTGCTGCTCCTGGAGTTTAATATTTAGTTTTTTCAGATCGGTGGCCTGCATTTCCAATTCTGCCTTCTGCTGACTTACCTCCGCGGTGCGCGCTTGTACCTGCTGTTCTAATGTTGCTTGCTGATCGCGGATGGACTGCATCCGGCTCCGGTAAAAAGCCCAGATGCCACCCATCACCATCCCAGCCAGCAACAGCCGGAACCACCAGGTCATCCAGTAAGGTGGGGTAACAATAATTTTTAAAGCCGCGCTTTGCTGGTTCCACACGCCATCGCTATTAGCAGCTTTTACCCGGAAGGTGTACGTTCCGGGGTCAAGATTAGTGTAGGTGGCTTTGCGCTCTGTACCTACGTAACTCCATTGTTTATCGAAACCTTCCAGGATGTAGGCATATTCATTTTTTTCAGGAATGGTATAATCTAAAGCCGCGTATTCCAGCGCAAATACGGCTTTGTCGTACGGCAGCGTAATGGTTTTAGTCTGGCTGATATGCTGCCGCAAAAGCGACTCCCTCCCGATGGATACGGACTTATTAAATAAATGCATATCCGTAAAAACTACCGGCGGCACATTTTTATTATCGCTCATTTGGTTAGGATGAAAGACGTTAAAACCGTTACTTCCTCCAAAAAATATCTCCCCCGCCTGGGTTATCAGCCCGGCCCCATCCGTGAACTCGTAACTTTGCAGCCCGTTGTAAGGACTATAGTTTTTAAACGTTTTATTTATTGGGTTAAACCGGCTGATTCCGTTGTTGGTGCTCAGCCACAAAAAGCCGGCGGCATCTTCGATAATGCTGTTAATCACATTGCTGGGCAGGCCTTGTTCTTCGGTGAAAGCGGTAAAAGTATTTGTCTTTTTATTTAACAAGTTAAGTCCGCCTCCCATGGTACCTACCCACAGGTTACCCCGGTGGTCTTCCGCTATGGACATTACCACGTCGTGGTTCAGATTGCTGTTTTCTTGGTTGTAACGGGTGAAAGTTTGCGTTTGAGGGTTAAACTTATTCAG
>QQTW01002637.1_pt1 | contig 13104 bp, 11 predicted proteins | sample 1904831 | NCBI WGS metagenome assembly QQTW01 (sample SAMN09435610, study PRJNA476489) | Subsurface metagenome, whole genome shotgun sequencing project. | reverse complement strand
CAAGAAGCGGCCGGAACGGCATGAGTGGTTCATGTTCCAGTGCCAGATCACCGTGAGTCCGGTGAGCGGCACCACGGATCCGGCGCATCGGTTGACCGATAGTGTTGCGCGGACCGCTGCGGCCAGCATCGCGCTGACGGGCCGTTGGCGCATGTTCAACCACAAGTTCGACTGGCGCCAATACCAGCTTTACCAGGACGGTGGCGACTGGGCCGCCGGCCTCGACGACACTCCCGAGGAAGTTGGCGGTCGCATGGCCGAGTTCGCCGTTGCAGCCCTCGGCGCCATGGCGCGGCGCAACCCCACTGTTAGCATTCCCGGCCGCCGCCCAACGCTCGGTTACAAAGTAAGCGTTGACTGGAAAGGGGCCATTGCCATCGCCGCCGCCCTCGTCGTGACGCACGCTCTCATGATCGTCTTGATGCTCTGGCTCGTACGCTCTGTCGTCGTTGGCGACGATAGTCACTTGGTCGTCGCTTGCTTGCTGCGCAGCATTGTGACTCCCTTGTCCGAAGGCCAAGAGGAGGACCTGTTGGATGGCAAGAAGATTGCGCGCGGGATTGCGGCGAATGTCGGCGTGCGGTCGTCGGTGGACAAGGGCGAGGAGCTGCACCCTCTGCTCGACGGTGGTGCAGACGCGCGGCCGGTGGCGGCGGCGAGGCGTACGCATAGGGAGCGTCCCAACCTCTCACCGGTAAATAGCGAGAACGATCTAAGGATGGTGCAGGAGACAGCACACGGAGTTTGACGATGCAATTGTGTGAGTATTGGATGAAGATGATTGAAACGTTGGGAGGCGTTAGGAGGAAAAGACAAGCGAGCAAAAAACGTCGAATGAAATTGGTTGTGTCTGGGTCCTGCTGTGTTAGGATGAGCGGAAAAGCTCGGCTTGGCGTAAGTATTATCTTGTGTAGCCATGGGAGTTCCATATCCAGCTACACTTTACGGAAGGCGTATATAACGTCAATTGTTTCTCAGCGTTCATCTGTCTTTGCTACCGAAAGGAAGATCTAACGCCTCATCATCGTTCTTCGTCTATACCAGGTCAAACGGAATCTATATGATCAGCTAGGGATAGGACATCAGGTTGAAACCAAGAGGCAATCCAAATCAAATTGTCGGACGATGAAGATGAACCGTAGGGCAAGGCTAAAAGACGGACGGCGTCCAAGAATTTCATGCAGAACGGTCGACGTCGATTGAGCTTCACGCAAAAACTCGAGAAACTACTTGGCAGCTGAGATTCCGAGACCTTAAATACCATCATCGGATGGCCATTTCTTTCGACGACCAGAATTAGAACGGGCAGCAGTGCTTTGACGACCCACAGTAAAGTGATCGACGAAGCGCCAAGGTGCCTGGTCCTGAGCATTCGTAGGATCGACTGCGTGGTGCACAAGAAGCGGCCGGAACCTGAAGACTGCTATCTTTTTGAAGATATTGCACGTCTGGATATACAAGGCCTAGGACGCAAAGTGATTCTCCAAAAGAATGTAAACGTTACTAAACTAGGATTATGTTAGTCAAATCGAACGATACACGCAAGCTATCCCCCCTGCTTAGCTCCATGTAAAAGCTCTAATTCGACCGGCGACTCAAAATGACTGAAGGTGCATCAGCCAGCTTATCAAGCCGCCCTTCTATCTGGTAGGATTTTGACTTGCGTCATATTCTTTCTAACCTGCAGTTGCTGTAGATGACCACGTACTGATGAGTCCTTTACGGTAACAATTAGACTCGGTAGAGTACGTTGTCGAGAAGAGAAAAATCTACTTCTATATCCCATAATCTATATAAATCTATATCGAGCTAAATCACTTCCATAGATCGTGCACATTGACGTTGGGTTACTTCGTACGAAGTTGGGCGACAAAAGTATCCGCCCCTTACTACGCATTCCCCGCCTAGAATATGCGGGAGAGCGGACGGTAAGGGGCGGAGACTTCTGTCGCCCAGCTTCGTACATAAAACTCTGATATGAGCATGGTGTGACCGCTACGATGCTGAAGGTCACAGTGCGGATCAAGTCCAAGGCGTTTTTTCCACACAAGAAAGCTTTGATTCGGGTTATTGAGAAAAGCCATACCACAACAGATTCGTCCCCCGGCCTTGTTCCCATCCGTAGTGATGCAGAAGGTACTAAACCTGAAGCCTGACAGATTCGGATCCGTAGATGTGAAATGCCACAGCACGTTAGTTCCATTCTCGAAAAGAGACAACTGGACGGCATAGCTGGGCCTGCTGCCATCAACTGCGCAAACATCCACGGAAAAACAGATGTTGCTCCCAGTTTTGTGAGCACTATGAGAGAAGTAGAGGCTCACATCGCCCGCCATCACGTCCTCGTTCGAGTTAAAGGAACTTAATTTGACTAAGATCTCACTTTTCAAACGGGGAGGGTAACCGGAACATCTAGGATGGGTTGATAGCCGGAGTCAACTTTCTATTCCCTTGATGCATTCCATATGTATTGCATGACGCGAACATCCCGTGGGCGTTGGTGGACGGGGTCAAGTTTCCTTTTTTTTGATACCCTCCCCATGGATTTTGTGACGCGAACATCCACCGCTTCCGCTGGGAAATATTTCTCCGGCGGCTGTCGGGGTCTCGTCGGACATCGTGACGGCGGGCACTTGCAGACGGGGCGAATCTGACAGGACCGACGTTCTTTGAATCGAACCGACTGCGCCTTCGGCATCTTCTCGATTGAGGTGGTCCGGTCGTCCACTCGCTCGCGGGCTTGGTTCAATGAGCTCAACCTGTCTCGATGCTGGGAGAAACCGGTCTGGAATTCGTCGTGCCAGACTTGTTGGTTGTGGACCGACTGGGTTGTGAGGGTCAATAGGCTGTCCAGCTCGGCTTGTATCCGCATCATATCTCGTCTGGTCCTTGTCAGCGGGTACATGGCGAAGAGGCCGCGCGACATCGTCTTCCGGGCGGACATCCGGCCATCGGGGCCTATGGGGGCATCTTACGAGTTGGAGGCGACAAGCATGATGTTGAGGCTACACTTCACGGCCTTGATATCGTCTTGCAATGCCTGAAGCCTATCGCGTTTATTTCGCCAATCCCGCAGTCGAAGCAATTGCGCCGTGGTACTGCCGCACCTCGTGATCAGCCGATCGATGATGTATTGGAGTTCTGTCAGCTTCCTGCTGGCTTGCTTTAAGAGGTGCAGGATATTCGTCTGAGCGTGCTTGAAGCTCAGCTGCAAGGCTCGATCGTTGAGAACCGACTGGGCATGGCCCAGGATAACTTGGATATCGGCCACCTTGTTGTTCAGGGCCTGGAGCTTTTCGGATAAGGAGACATAGAGGGCCCGCAGTTTGCTGAATACCTCAACCGTATGTCCGGCAAAGGTCACAACGGTGATGACGCCGGCCGTGATTGAGAGAAGGTCCATGGTGAGGAACGAATCGAATGCGCAACTGTGGGTGCAACAGAGGATCGCGCTCGTCGCGACTCGCTATGACTCGGAGGCGTTGGAGTTCCCTTCTTCTGGCCGTCCTTAGACGGACCTTTGGGCAGCCAATTGGGCGTTGTAGAATAGGAAGGGGTCACTGACCTTTGACATCTCCTGACCTAGTCGCAATTTTACGTCGACAAGCCATGTCGAGTGGAAAAGAGTAGGGAGGGAATGAAACAACAAATCAGGCTGATGGTTGATTCTCGCGAGGACGTTTCGCGTTCGCGACTCGCAGTTGTCTTGGCTGGCTGACATGAGGTTTGAAGTCCAAATCCCACGAGTGCGCATGGCTTTCATTGGCTATGAACTCATCCGCGGCGTCGAGTCGACTGCCCCGCCGGGCTCCGGGTGTTCCAGAGCAGTCGGCTGACGGCCAATCAGTTTTCGCGACCTGTTTCAGCAGCTGCCCCTGTCGCTGCGATCAATTGGAGTCTTCTACCTGTAACTGTCAAGAGCATTATGAGCCTGTCTGCACTTGTTCCGCCTTGCATTGTCACACTGGGTCGATTCTGCATATTGGCCTTGCACCTCACTATCCTACAGTAATTGTGAGCCTTGTGCTTCTCGACTCTGTCAGAACATATATAATCACGAGTAAGTTCCCATGGATCAATCCTGCGGAGCGCAATTTCCTAGCCAAGATCGTCGGCTTTGAAAAGTCCTCACTTGCACCACCCCGTAGGCATCAGTCTTTATGGCCGAAGGTTTGGTTGCACTGGGCCTGGTCGCTAATATAGTTCAACTCGTCGTCTTCAGCTCAAAAATCCTCCATAGGCTTAACGACTTCAGTTCCAGTTCAGACGAGATTCCTGAGTCACTTCACCGTCTCAAGATTGAATTGTTTCTGTTAAGAGACACTCTGCAACAGATTCAAAAAGCGATCGATGCTGCATCTGCTGGAACTCAACAGGCCCTCGTCCTTGCAGTAGACGACTGCCTCAAACAGGCTGAGCAGCTAAATGGCATCGTAGTAAAATCATTACCAGTCGAAGGCGACGGCAAGTGGAAGAAAGCCAAAAAGGCGTTCATCAGCGTACTGCAAGGTTCAGAGGTCGAGCGCATAAGGGAGATATTGCAACGCTCCACTCAAGTTCTGACGTTCTACTATGTCGCTACGACGTCAAACTTGAAGCCTGTCGCGGGTAGGGTAGGACGAACACCTTGCACACAACATTGACACTAACTCTTTGCTGTTAGATGAAAGACTCTCCAAGCTACGCCAGTGGCTACAGGCGCCAGATCCATCCACGAACCATCGCAAAGCGCTCAAACAACGTCAAATCGACACGGGCCTCTGGTTGCTCGAGAGCGAACGATACGCTCAATGGAGAACGGACGCTACTTCGCTATGGTTGGATGGGACTCCTGGATGTGGCAAAACCATCATGAGCTCAACCGTCATTCAGGACGTGCTCCAGTATTGTAACGATGATCCCGGGAAAGTGGTTGCTTACTTCTATTTCGACTTTAAAGACGTGGAGAAGCAAGACCCGGAGAGAATGATTCGATCATTGATATGCCAGCTCTCACATCAATGTGTCAAGATACCCGAAGGTCTCGATCCACTGCTCTCTTCTTGCGATGATGAGCGGCAGCCGTCATTGGATGTACTTCTGGACGTCGTACAACATATGATTCAGGCATTCCCACAAACCTACATCATTCTGGATGCTCTGGATGAGTGCGCCAATAAGGATGGCCTACTAGAAATCCTCGAGACAATGGCCAGGTGGCAGCTTCTGAACTTGCATCTCATGGTGACAAGCCGTCCAGAAGCAGATATCAAGAGGTCACTGGAGGGCTTTGTGGATGCGCAGAACATGATCAGCCTTCATACTGCTCTAGTGGATAAAGACATCCGAAAATATGTTCGGCAAAGGTTGTCTGACGACCAGAGCCTCGCTAAATGGCAGAGAGTCCATGAGGTTAGAGAAGAGATTGAGACTGAAGTGACGAAGAGAGCTGATGGAATGTACTTTTTATCCTCCCGCCGGCTCCTAATCGTCAAACGCTGATGATGATTATCACAGGTTTCGATGGGCTGTATGCCAGCTAGACACCTTGGCGAAGTGTCCTAATCGATTAGAGGTACAAGAAGCCCTCGCAACACTACCGCCAACATTGGACGACACATATGACCGAATTCTTTGCGCCATCGAGGAACGCAACGTCAAGTACGCCCTCCGGATTTTGCGATGGCTGGCTTTCTCATCGAGGTCACTCTCACCAGAAGAACTCTCTGAAGCAATCGCCATCGACGTGGAGCGTGATCCCGCGTTCGAGCGCCAGGAAGTCTTGGAAGAACCCCTGGATGTGTTGAAGATCTGCTCCAGTCTCGTCACTATAGCCAGCGAGTATGAGACCTCCAGAGAGCGAGACTGGAGGGGAGACTACGACAAGTGGGAGCCGGTAAGACAAGTCGTTGTGTTGGCTCACTACTCTGTGAAGGAGTATCTAACCTCGGAGCGAATTCGACAAGGCCCAGCATCGCGGTATAGTATGCAAGATGCTCCTTGCCGTGAGGTCATTGCGAAAAGCTGCCTCGAATACCTGCTTCAATTACAACAGCCGGACTTGTTGACGAGGGGAAATATCAGAGAATTCAAGCTAGCAAGGTATTCAGCGTTGTTTTGGACCAACCATGCTAAAGCGGTGGTGGAGGAAGAAGAAGAAGAAGAAGCAGCAGAAGCGCTGAACCCATCGGTACTGAAGTTCTTCGGGACCAGGGATGGTGCTTATCTTAACTGGATTCGGATCTTCGATCCAGACAATCCTTGGAGATATTATTATCCTGAAGCAAGACTCGACGACGTCCCGACTCCACTGTACTACGCGGCGCAGGCTGGCCTGACTGGAATTGTGACTTTGTTGCTCTCGGACAGCGAAGTTGACGTCAACGCGGCAGTAGGGCGGCAAGGCAACGCACTGAAGACGGCCTCAGCTGAAGGCCATTATAAAATCGTCGAACTGTTGCTGGACAGGGGCGCAGATATCAACGCGACAGGAGGGTGGTACTGTAATGCACTGGGGGCGGCATCAGCCGGAGGTCATGACAAGATCGTCGAGCTGCTGCTGAGCAGGGGCGCCCAGGTCAACACGGGAAGACTACGCACTAGTGCAATGTATGAGGCATTAGCTGGAGGTCATTACAAGATCGTCGAGCTGCTGCTCAGCAAAGGTACGGACGTCAAGACGGGAGGGGGAGGGCAGGGGTACGGCAACGCACTACAGGTGGCATCAGCCAAATGCCATGTTGGGATCGTCGAGCTGCTGCTGAGCAGGGGCGCTCAGGTCAACACGGAGGGACGTTACGCTAACGCACTTTCTCTGGCATCAGCCAGAGGCCGGATCGAGATCGTCGAGCTGCTGCTGAGCAGGGGCGCCGACATCAATGCGAGAGGAGAGTATCACGACAATGCATTAGGAAAGGCATCGGCCATGGGTCATGTCGAGATCGTCGAGCTGCTGCTAAACAGGGGCGCCGACATCAATGCGATAGGAAGGGAAGAAGCCAATGCACTAGGGGTGGCATCAGCGATGGGCCAAGTTGAAGTCGTCGAGCTGCTGGTGAGTAGAGGCGCCCAGATCAACGGGAAAGCCGGATTCTACGGTAGCGCACTACAGGTGGCATCATGGGAAGGTCAAGACAAGATTGTCAAGTTGCTACTCAGCAAAGGTGTGGAGGTCAACATGAGAGGAGGGAGGTACGGCAATGCACTGCAGCTGGCATCATTCTGGGGCCATGAAAAGATTGTTGAGTTGCTGCTTAGCAACGGCGCCGAGGTTAATGCTCAAGGAGAATATATCTGCGGCAACGCACTGCATGCGGCATCAGGTGAAGGCCGCAACAAGGTGGTCGAACTGTTGCTCAGCAAGGGCGCGGATATCAATGCGGAAGGTCCTCACGGTAACGCACTGTCAGTGGCATCAACTCACGGCCGTGACAAGATTGTCGAGTTGCTGCTTAGCCAAGGTGCAAAGGTTAGCCCGAGGGCACTAGAAGTGGCATCGCAAAGGGGTCATGACATGGTTGTCGGGCTGCTAATTAGCATGGGCACCAACGTCCTCGTGAGGGAGAAAAGATCTGAGACAGCCCATGGCAAGTCGTATCGAGAGTATCGAGAGAGGGGCATAAGGGCCATGGCAAGGTTGTTGTCCGGCTACTAGTAGTAAGGGCACCGACGTCACTGTAAAGGGGCAATAAATCTGAGGCAGCCCATTGCAGGTCCCATCCAGCCAAGGTCTTCTTGACAAGATCGTTGGGCTACTGCTCAGCAAGAGGCGCCTGGTTGACAGCTTGGTAATAATCCATCAGCAGCCTCTTACGGTAAGAAATCCACTACTGGTCGAGCCCACCACCCGTGCGCCCTCATTCATCTCCATTGCGGATGTTTTTACCTCCATTCCCTATGCGACGGAAGTAAAGGGAATCATTCGTCATTTTGATCAAGACTAACGCAACCATCATCATCTTGAAGACGATGCTGACTTCTACGTCGTAAGAACCACGACTCCTTCTTTTTCGTACGGATGATGGTGCCTTCTGTTTGATAAGGACGATGATAGAAGATGGTGACGATTGCTAAGCTGCTCCTTTTATTTATATTTTATCGCTCTCGCGTCTCTAGGTACACAACGTTTTCCATGAACAGCAACAGTCAGCTCCATATCACGGCCCATTTCACCAGACCCATCTGTGATGATTGATCATCTTTAATGTACGAGGACCGCTCGTCCCAGCCCGCGCCCGTCCTTTGGAGTTTCTCCTCGGTCGCCAACGTGGACGAGATTAGGGCGGCAAGCGTGACGCTGTCTTCTTGCGCTTGGCAATATTAACAGTAAGCTCTAGCTCCTTTCCATCGCTCAAGAATTAGATTGTTGTATGTACTAATTGACATCTCGGATTGATAGAATATATGAGACATGTCATCATAAATGCAAATACGTGGCAAGCGAGATAGACTAGGTAGTCGCCATTACCACCTGCTGCGCCCGTCCTGCGGTCTCATCCTCCGGGTTCAGTCCTGCCTTTGCCGGCCCGATGACACATATCCCTTCCTTGCTGAACCGACTCCCATGGACGGGGCAATCCCAACTCTTTTCTGTATCATTCCAGACCACCACGCCGTGTAAGTGAGGACAGATGGCGGAGAACTTATGCGCCACTCCCTTCTCATCTTTGTAAACCGCAAGAGGTTTCGAGGTGGACGGATTGAGGACGCCTCCAGTGCACGGCGCCAGACTCTCGATGTCCGGGATATCCTTCTGCAAGTACCGCTTGTACTGGGCATTGATCTGCAGGTCATGGGAGAGCATGCTCGGCAGGGTCGACAATGGAGGCAGACGCTTCGGACTGTACGGCTTGCTCCACGGGTTGTCTATGCCTTGGATCTCGTCCGCGATCAGTCTCCCCGCAAGAACGCCGTGGGTCAGGCCGTTGCCTGAATCGCCCGTGATGATGTAGGTATGTTTCTTCCCTGTATTGAGCCCAATGAATGCCACATAATCAACTGGGTCGAAGATCTGTCCGCTCCACCGATAATCGACCGATCCAGCGCGTGTGAAGCGCTTCCGAACCCAGCTTTCCAGCTCGGCGTACCGACCATCTTCACCCTCCTGGCCGACCTTGTGATCACCGCCCCCAATAACGAGATAGTCGTCTTGGTCATCGCACGCCGTAAAGCGAATGTAGTGATAAGGATCGGCTAGGTCGTAAATCAGGCAGTCTTCGTACGACCCCTTCGGGATGCGGATGGCGATACTGTAGGTCCGATAATACTCCATCTCGGCGATGATGCTGAGCTTCTGAAGCGGGACGCATGTGGCCTCGACAGCATCCTTGCAGGTAATGGTATAGCCATCCATGGTCTTCACGTGGACTTCTTTATGCAGGAGGCCTGACTCTTCGCAAGACATCATACGTGTATGCGTGTAGCAGGAGAACTGGGGCTGCTGGGCGAGCCATTTGAGAACGCCGACCAGGTACTTCGTAGGGTGAAAGGTTGCCTGGCGCTGGAAGATGGTTGCATCACGTTGATCCGGTGTGCCATCCCAGCCCGGGATGGCGAAGCCCTCTTGAAAGGTTGCCGCGAGGCCACATTCCTGCGCCTTTTTGGCCTCGGCCCGCAGTTCGTCTACCTCTTTCTGATGCTTGAGATCACCGCGCTCATATTGGGAGATCTCATATCCCGGGAGCTGCCGATACTCGCACTCGATGCCCAATTTCCACGCGACGTCGCCCACCCTTCTCAATGCCCAATCGTGGCTCTCAGCGATGAGTGTGGCAGCCTTGTCCCCATGCTTGCTCGCAATCTCAGTGTAATGATCGTCGAGCGCACTGGCAAGGTGGCCAGTGGTCCTAGATGATTCTCCGGAGATCGCGTCACGGGCTTCAATCATGACCACCTTGACCCCGCGGGCGACGAGTTCATACGCCGTTGAGATTCCGGCGATACCGGACCCGATAACACAGACATCGCAATGGAGATCTTCGTTCAACTTGGGGAAGCGAGGACGATTGGAATAAGGGTCCGTGTGAATCCAGACAGGGTCTTCCTCGCCCGAGGTATGTAGGCAATGTGCTGGGTCCGACATTGTCGAGTGAGCTCCTGGAGTGAGGAATCGATCGATGTGGTCCGATTGCGCAAAGGGTGAGAAGCAAGGGCAAGAGGATGGGAGAAGAATGCCATGATGGCTCTACAACGGATGTCTATGACGGTGGGATGCCAAAAATGACGTCGACGATTTACCTCTCAACAGAGAGAATGTAATGGCTGAACCAGACAAGCTAATTGGACGCTCGGACTTGGCGAAGTCGAGACGGCTTCCAGCAAGCGCTCCCATATCTTGCCGAACCAACCTTGGATCCTTGGTCGCCTTTGCATGAATTCCGGCGTGCATCGATCAGCTAAATCGATTGGTGACCGGACTACAATAGCTGTTCTTAAGGATCTGCAAGTAGATTACTTATTCCTTGGGATAATGGCAGGCGATTGATAACGCAACCTCCGATAGAGTTAGGCGTGACGAAGCGGACCGAGAACCTATGCTTGGTCCGTGCTTTCCATGCGCGAGAGAGTATGATTATGATCTTGTTCGTGCTCATTATGTACTATCGTACATACAGGATTCGAGGTGACTAGAGCGAATGTAACGCAACCGCGTAGAAGATATATTCCAGGCCATGGCAGCAATTAAATTCCATGTAAAGTACTTCAGGCCACGATTGTGACGACGGGATAGTGTGGGATTTGTAGTTACAATACGTGAGTAGAAGCGTGAGTGGCCAAACCGATTTCAAGAGAGAAGACCGTAGCGTAGCGACTATAGCGACCTTGAAGTCCTTCCCAGCTGTGACGAATGAGAGATGCACCTCGCTTTGGTTAGGTCGGATGTAGCGCTAAACACCGTTTCGAAGCCGCTTCTTCGCTGAGTTGGCTGATCGTGAGCCCTTGTCCGCACTGTTCGGTTGTAGGAAACGACGGGGGTCGAGGGGCGGCGCCCCACATTGTTTTCGCCATTCGACCAACCTCGGATCTAGAGGCCATAACACAGGCCGTCCTTTGAGGGGGATCATTTTCTCCTAAGATTGCACCATTAGACCCTTTTCCGTGTACTAGCAGGGATCATCCGCCCTCTCGATGAGAGAGCGTCGCCACGCCAATCCGGGAGTCGGCCAACGTCGTACTGTACTTACCGCGAGACAGTCGACCGCCTTCAGAGGGACTTGATACGTTCGCACAAGCGACCGTTCCAACTTATCTCGATACTCCCGGCGTACATTCGCGTTTTGCGACTCTAGCCATGTCACATAAGCCTGGTAGTATCGAGAGGACCCTCGATCACTTCCGCCAAGGAACTTGCTGGTGACTGGATGTTCGTCGAGGACGACGTAATGATATTTGATTGCGCGATCCAGTTTTGACCACCAAGAAGGCCTGGGGATCGGTTTGCCGGTCGCCGTGTCGACCTCTCCGGTGCTCCAATCGTATTCGTCCAAGTAAAGCGCTATGTGTTCGCGATCGTCAGCGCTGCCTCATGGCAAGACTACGCACCAGCGTGACTTGACAAGTATGTAGCTATCCATACCCATGGCCAGAGTCGCGTAACTGTCGGCGTTGGTCTCGGGCTCTCGATATGGCTTGAGCGGATTCGGATGATTCGCCAGGTCGTAGCATCCGTCAAACCCATAAGACCAATCTCCAATAAAGCCTTGATTGTAGCCGTACTCGACGTATAAAGGATGCATGTATCCTGCATCCCGATTGAGATATATATTAGCCGGAAGCTCCACCAGTGCCATGGAACGTTTCAATCGTTGGCTGAGACCCACCGCCGCCAATTGGGCAGGCATGAGCCAACTAAAAATAGCCACCCCATATCAGCTTGCCGTCCCAAAAGTGATGAACGACAGGAGCTCTTACCTCGTGAATAAGCACAGAGGTTAGACTAGCGACGTTGGACACCGCCCCAAAACGCTTCAGTCCTTCCCGGGCAATCCGAGTGGCCGGCCGGGTGTCATAAAAGGAGCGGTCGTCCAGGTAACCTGAGCAGAGAAGTATTGTCGAACTTGGCCCCTCCGGGCCAACGCGGTTTAACATGAACGCCCCCGCGTCGTCCTCGTCACATAGGTTTTCCCACTGGGTCTTGCATTCCACACGAATGGGTATCCGATTATCCCTCAGGCGCCGCATCCGATCGAAGACGTCTGTGATGCGTTAACCGCGCTCGACCGCAGGAAGACCGGCTACTGGAGGAAGCATACATACCCACCACCCTTCCCGGGTGTATGAAATATTCCGGCTCGAGTTGGTGCCACCCCAAGAAGTGACGCTGCCATGCGGTCGTATCTAGACGGGCAATTAGTTGGATAGAATCCGACAGGGCTGTCTTGGACGAGCACCAACCCAGTTTAGCCTCCGGATTACCATCTTTCCCGAAAAAGACTTTATACGTCGCTGCGGCCTTGATATCGCCCGTCTTAATGGCCAATAACCTTCTGTAGGCCTTGTCCGTCACGGCTTGTACGTCAGCGATAGCTTGGTAAACCTCTCGGCTGTACTGGTTGCACGACGGATCGACGATTAGGGCGGCCAAACATGGAGTCGCAAAGAAGGTCAGACCAAAGAAAATGAAGACGTTCGCCGGATATCCGAGATGTGATAGTAACATCTTTGCCTGTTGACGGCAGGGACGAATCATACCAGAAATGACAGCCAGGGACGAGAAACACGGCACGTCTGATATCCTTATAGGGATCGATGAGCATCTCACCCTTCGGGGAATAGACTATCAGATCATATCCATGCATAACTTACTTTGATGATAGATATTAGAGGATTGCTTCGCCACCGACACTCGTATTTTGCATCCTTCGTCGACCGCTTCCGAGATGATCCCCAGATTTTTATTCACCTAAGAAGTTGGTTGACTGCAGTCTCTTACTTTCCGTACGCTCTCCTCGCATATTTTATATGGGGAAGCGTGCAGGGAGTGGGTGAGCTTTATGTCATCCAACTTCGTACTTCGTCCAGACGTAAAAAGGATGATAGGTGAAAAGCAAGCCAGTGGTATACCTCCCTCACGCCTACCAGAATACGCTGGCATCTTGAACTCTCCCAAGCCGTCTTCAACGGAAT
>QQTW01002636.1_pt1 | contig 13107 bp, 11 predicted proteins | sample 1904831 | NCBI WGS metagenome assembly QQTW01 (sample SAMN09435610, study PRJNA476489) | Subsurface metagenome, whole genome shotgun sequencing project. | reverse complement strand
ATTTTCTGCTAAAGCGGCGGCGGGAACAAGGGCTGCAACTTCACCTTTAAATAGAATTTTGACAATTGGCTCGGCAATAACTGTACCTGCAACTACTGCTTGCAACCCCCACCGATGGAATATCTCAATTAACTCTTGTTCTCGCCCTTTATGTGCCACAAATAGCATCCGCTCTTGAGATTCCGATAGTAGGTATTCGTAAGGAACCATCCCGCTTTCGCGCACGGGAATTAGATCTAAATCTAACTCAATCCCAACCCCACCTTTTGCCGCCATTTCTGCCGTAGAACACGTAATTCCAGCCGCTCCCATATCTTGTGCCGCTACGACTGCACCAGTTTTAAAAGCTTCTAAACACGCTTCAATTAAAGACTTTTCTAAAAAAGGATCGCCTACTTGCACGGCGGGGCGGTCTTTTTCCGATTCTTCACTTAGTTCAGCACTGGCAAAACTTGCGCCCCCCATACCATCGCGCCCGGTGGTAGAACCAACGTATAAAACTGGGTTGCCGATGCCTGCGGCTCCAGATTTGACTATTTCGGAAGTTTCCATCAAGCCTAACGCCATTACATTTACTAATGGGTTGCCAGAATATGCCGCATCAAAATAAACTTCACCGCCTACGGTAGGAACGCCTACGCTATTGCCATAGTGAGAAATGCCCGATACTACTCCATTAAATAATCGCCGAGTCCGCGCATCGTCTAAAGAGCCGAAACGTAAGGAGTTTAATAAGGCAATGGGACGCGCCCCCATGGTGAATATATCTCTAAGAATGCCTCCTACGCCTGTAGCTGCACCTTGGAATGGTTCTATCGCTGAGGGGTGGTTGTGGGATTCAATTTTAAAAGCTAGTTGCACGCCGTCGCCCAAGTCTACTACGCCAGCATTTTCCCCAGGTCCCACAAGTATGCGCGTTCCTGTGGTAGGAAATTGTTTGAGTAAGGGGCGGGAGTTTTTGTAACAGCAGTGTTCTGACCACATTACCCCAAACATCCCTAGTTCTGCTTTGTTGGGTTCGCGCCCTAGTCTAGTGACTATTTCGGTGTATTCTTCAGGCTTTAAACCTTCGGTGGCAATTTCTTCGGGGGTGAAGGACATGGTGGCTACAGCAAAAACGGCACAGGCTCAATTTTATCTACAATTGTCATCATTGGGTAAGGATAATGGGAAGGGAATGTGCGATCGCATTTGCAACCATAATTATGCTATTCGACAACATCATAATTTTTGACACTACTATGCGCGACGGCGAACTTACTCCTGGTGTGTCTCTGAATCTTCAGGAAAAAATTAGTATAGCCACTCTTTTAGAAGCCATAGGAGTAGATGTTATTGAGGTAGGTTATCCAGGGCGGTACTCTAAAGACTTTCAAGAAATATTTGCTATATCTAAAATCGTTAAAAATTCTACTATTTGCGGATTAGCAAGCTCAAATCCAACAGAGATAACTAGCGTAGCAGAAGCAATTAAGCCAGCGCCGAGGGGAAGAATTAATATTTTTACTCCGGTAAACTTAAATAGTAAGTTATACAAGCAAACATTATCAGAAATAACTGCTAGTATTTCTTTAGCAAGAAATTACTGTGAAGATGTAGAATGGAGTGCTTTTGACGCTACTAGAAGCGAATCAGCTTTTTTGTGCAAAGCAGTTGAAGTTGCTATCAGTAGTGGAGCTACAACTATTACTATCCCTGATAGTCTAGGCTTGGCAAATCCAGAGGAATTTTTGCATCTACTTGAAACTATTTTTCATCGCGTTTCTAATATTGATAAAGCGATAGTTGCCGTGCATTGTCATGACGATTTGGGAATGGCGGTAGAAAATTCAATGGTCGGCTTAACTTGTAGAGTCAGACAAATAGAATGTTCTATCAATGGTTTGGGTGCAAGAAAAGGTAATGCAGATTTAAAGGAGGTTGTCGAACAAGTTTCTAAAAAATACAAAATTAATATTGATACTTCTTTAATTAACCAAGCTTCAGAATTAGTTACCCAAGTGACTGGAATTAGCCATTAATAAAGAGATCGTAGGCAAGTTTAACAATTAACAGCGAAACTATTGCTATAAATAGAACTCTAACAAAAGCACTACCTTTAGCGATCGCTAACTTAGCACCAACAATAGCCCCAAATATATTGAATATTGCCATTGGTAAAGCAATACTATAAATAATTTGGTTGTTAGCAGCAAAATAAATAGTTGCAGCTAAATTTGTAGACAAATTAACAACTTTAGCTGAAGCAGAGGCTCTTAGAAAGTCAAAGCCTAAAAATCCGATGAATGCAAAGATTAGAAAACTCCCCGTCCCCGGCCCAAAGAAACCATCATAGAAGCCGAGTGATGAGCCAATAAGTGCCGCATATGTACTTTGTTTTATTCCTTTAACTTTGACAATATGCTGAGAACCAAAATCTTTTTTACTCCAGGTAAAAATTGCAACTAATACAAGTAGCAAAAGTATGAGGGGACGCATCAAAGCGGGATTGATAATACTTACAGTGCTTGCACCAATAAACGAAAAAATAAATGCGGTGGTAGTTGATATTAAGACTATTGACCAGTTAATTTGAACTTGCTGAGAATAATAAATTGCTGCTGCCGATGTCCCGGCAATTGAAGATAATTTATTAGTACCAAAAATCAGTGGTATAGCCGTATTAGGGAGAAAAACTAAAAGTGCTGGAAGCTGAATTAAACCGCCACCCCCAACAATAGAATCAATTAACCCTGCTAAAAATGCAAATATACAAAGAAAAATTAGTTGATCCACAAAAAATATTTATGAATAAGTCGTACGAACATTTGGGCTTTACTTCCTGCTAGTAACAACCTAGCCTATATTGAGGACTAGGAGACTTCGCCCAAAAAGTATGAATTGTTACTTGCCACCACCACTAAAACCAGGAGACTTATTAAAAGTAATTGCTCCTAGTGGTGCATTAAGAGAACTTGTTGCCTTCGAGCGCGGGGTAGAAATATGGCGATCGCACGGTTATAAAGTAGAAATAAGTGAAAGTATAGGCGATCACTTTGGCTACTTAGCGGGGAAAGATCGTGATCGTACTCAGCAATTATCTGAAGCCTGGAACGATTCGCAATGTAAGGGTATTTTATGCGCTAGAGGTGGTTATGGTAGCGCCAGAATTTTAGAAAATTGGACTTGGGGAAACAACCATAAATGGCTAATTGGTTTTTCTGATATTACTTGTTTATTGTGGAGCTTGTACGGGCAAGGCAAATCGAGCGTCCATGGCGCAGTATTAACAACTTTAGCTTCCGAACCCGATTGGTCAATAGAGCGCTTATTTAACCTCGTAGAAGGTCGCTCTCTAGCACCACTGAAAGGTACAGGATGGGGGGGAGGAATTGCGACAGGGATACTTTTACCAGCAAATCTGACTGTAGCTACCCATTTGCTCGGTACACCAATGCAACCAAACCTAGAAGGCGTAATCTTAGCTTTAGAAGATGTAACTGAAGCACCTTATCGCATAGATAGATTGTTAACTCAATGGCGTTTAAGCGGAGTTTTAGCAAAAGTTAGCGGGATTGCATTAGGACGATTTAGCCGATGCGCCGCACCGCCAGATATTCCTAGCATGACTATAGATGAAGTATTGCGCGATCGCTTGTCTGACCTTAATATTCCTATAGTATCCAACCTAAGCTTTGGACACGATGGTTGCAATGCTGCCCTCCCTGTAGGATTAGCCGCCCAACTAGATGCAGAAAGAGGTATTTTAGCTATTTAAGGATAAACATCTACATGACACACTTTGGCATTATCTGCCCTGCAGCAACAGGTCATCTCAATCCGATGACAACCTTGGGTTACGAACTGCAAAGCCGGGGACATCGAGTAACGGTAGTTGGAATCCTTGATGCGGAAAAAAAAGCATATTCAGCAGGATTAGATTTTCAAGCGATCGCCGAGTCTGAATGTCCCTATGGAACTATAGCGCAATTTTCTGACGAACTGGGAAAATTAAGCGGGTTAGCAGCACTACAATACACAGTAAATTGGATACAAAAATCCACAGCTATCTTTCTTCAACAAGCACCAAAAACAATTAAAAATGCTGGTCTTGACGCATTATTAGTAGACCAAACTTCGCCAGCCGGGGGAACTGTTGCTGAATATCTAGGCATTCCCTTTATGAGTGTGTCTGCTGCTTTGATGATAAACGAGGACATCAGCGTTCCTCCTTTTAATACTCCTTGGAACTACAGTCCTGCTTGGTGGGCGAAAGTTCGCAACAAAATCGGTTATCGTTTGTTACGTCGCATCGGTAAGCCGATTCGGGCAACTATTGCCGAATACCGACGCGAATGGAATTTACCGCCGCACTACGGTCAAAATGATGTTTATTCAACACTAGCTCAATTATGCCAGCAGCCTGCGGAGTTTGAATTTCCAAGAGAAAATTTGCCGGGATGTTTTCATTTCACTGGCGCGTACCATAACCTAATTTCTAGGGCAAAAATTGAATTTCCTTTTGAAAAATTAACAGGTCAACCGTTGATTTATGCTTCAATGGGAACGTTACAAAATCGCCTGATGGGCGTTTTTGAGACGATCGCCCAAGCCTGTGAGGGATTGGATGCACAATTAGTCATTTCTCTGGGTAGTGGGATTAGTCAAGACGATGTGTCGAAGTTTCCTGGTACGCCTTTAGTTGTAGCAAACGCTCCTCAACTAGAATTACTGCAACGCGCGAGTCTCACGATTACCCACGCCGGGTTAAATACGGCTTTGGAATCAATTAGTCATGGCGTACCAATGGTTGCGATTCCAATTACTAATGACCAACCAGGAGTTGCTGCACGTATTGTTTGGACTGGTTGCGGTGAGATGGTCAAGCTGCAAGGCTTGAATGCTCCTAGACTGCGAAGTGCTATTGAGCGAGTTTTGACGCAAGAATCTTATCGGAATAATGTTATTAGATTGCAAGCAGCCAATCAACAAGCAGGGGGAGTTACGAAAGCGGCGGATATTATCGAGCAGGTGATGTCTACGGGAAAACCTGTATTAGCTGGCTCAAATTAATCAATATTGACTAGCGCGCAAAGCACTTTATCTAGAAGTGGTAACGGTCTTATCAGCTTTTGGCGATCTCATTATTTATAGCCAGAGGGGTTAGAGTGATCGGAATTTTAGCCCTAAGACCCTTGCTCGATTCGAGAAAGGGGTTCATCATATTACTTTACAAGATAATTTTTTTGAATGAAAAACACGATCAAAAAGTCTGACTTTGTGCTAATTCCATACATGAAGAGCAACGACTTTCAGGCAACTTGGCAGATTTTAAATACCGTTGTGCCTTACATACTTTTATGGTTTTTGGCAGTTAAAGCAGCAGCAATTTCTGCTTGGTTTCTTCCCCCCATCATAATTTTAATGACGCTGTTTTCTATACGTTGTTTTTCTTTGATGCATGATTGCGGACACTATTCGCTCTTTAATTCAAAAAAAATTAACAGGTGTGTAGGTTTTATTCTCGGTATCATTAACGCCATCCCTCAATACCCCTGGTCAAGAGATCATGCTTTCCATCACAAAACTAATGGTAATTGGGAGCAGTATCGCGGGGTTGCTGACTTTATCTCAACGGAGGAGTTTTCTAAGCTCAATTCCTCTGACCAAAGGCTTTATGAACTACTGAGACATCCATTAATGGCTTTTCCTGGAGGTTTCTTCTACCTCGCGATCCAGCCCAGACTTGTTTTAATAGTGGGAATTTATGATTTTGCTGTCGATCTATTTACTTGTTTGAAAAACCATCCTGGCATGGGTTTATCTACGATCGTCTCTGCTCATAAATCCAAACATTGGCATACAGCAACCGAGTTTTGGGATTTGCTCTTTAATAATATTTGCGTAATTAGCAGCGTTATTATCCTGAGCAATATTATGGGAGCGGCTTTTTTCTTAAGTATTTACTTAAGCGTCTTGACTTTTGCTGCGGTGATTTTTATCTGGGTCTTCTTCGTGCAACATATTTTTGAAGACTCTTATGCTCACAACACAGAAGGTTGGGATTACTTAAGTGGAGCTATTGAAGGCAGTAGTTACCTAGAATTACCAATAATTCTCAAGTGGTTTACCGCAAACATCGGTTACCACAACATTCATCATCTCTCAGAAAGAATCCCTAATTACAACCTTGAAGCTTGTCATCATAAAAATATTCACCTGCTCTCAAACATAAAAACATTGAGGATCGGTGATATGCTTGCCTGTTCAAAGTTTATTTTGTGGGATGGTGGATCGAGTCGCTTAGTATCGGTTGAGTCATTTCGTCAAGTTGCCCAATCGAACGCTCTAGATCCAAACATGGTGTCCTGAATATAACCCAGATGGAAAGAGCGCTTGTTAAGCGATGCTGATTTAAGTGGAACTGATCTAACGGGAGCAAACTTGAGCGATGCAGAGTTAAATAAAGCAATAATTTCTACCGCAACTTTATAATGTCTCCTACATTCATGATTGAGAAGTACGCACCTTATCGGCGCAATGAGGCGGCGGAATTTGCATCTGGTGTCCGCGATGCGATTTCTCAAGAGCCGCGTAGTTTTGAAACCTTCGCCCGTGACTATGCAGCAATGCGATCGCTAAATGCGGTTGAAGTCAAAACAGCAATTTTGAGATTGATTGTGCTGGGTGGGGTTCGTTTCTAAACCGATAAAGCTAAATGATAAGCTAACAAAAGCATAAAACAAACTTAAGGTAAAACTCTAAATGGTCGTCTCCACCCAAGTTCCCCATCTTTTGCGCGCCGCTCGTGGTGAAAAAGTAGATCGTCCCCCCGTATGGATGATGCGCCAAGCCGGACGCTATATGAAAGCCTACAGGGAACTACGGGAAAAATACCCATCATTTCGCGATCGCTCGGAAATTCCTGAAGTAGCAGTAGAAGTTTCTTTGCAGCCTTGGAAAGCATTTCAACCAGACGGCGTAATTTTATTTTCTGATATTGTTACGCCTTTACCTGGCTTAGGCATTGAAATGGATATTGCCGAAGGAAAAGGACCAATTATCGAATCGCCAATTCGTACCTCTGCTCAAGTTGATAATTTGCGTCCCCTGCAACCAGAAGAATCGCTGCCATTTATCAAAACAATTTTGCAAGCCCTAAGTAACGAAGTAGGAGACAAATCAACTGTTCTCGGCTTTGTGGGCGCTCCTTGGACTCTAGCGGCGTATGCGGTAGAAGGGAAAGGTTCCAAAACCTACGCGGCAATTAAAGGGATGGCATTTTCCGATCCTACGGTGCTGCACCAACTACTAGCAAAACTAGCCGATGCGATCGCAATTTACGCTCGTTATCAAATTGACTGCGGCGCTCAAGTAGTGCAAATGTTCGATTCTTGGGCGGGTCAACTTAGTCCCCAAGATTATGATACCTTTGCTTTGCCTTATCAACGGCGCGTTTTTGAGCAAGTCAAACAAACTCACCCCGATACACCTTTAATATTGCTCGTTAGTGGTAGTGCTGGAGTATTAGAGCGGATGGCTGCTTCGGGCGCAGATATTGTTACGGTCGATTGGGCGGTAGATATGGCAGATGCGCGTGCTAGATTGGGGCATGATATGAAAGTGCAGGGTAATTTAGATCCAGGCGTGTTGTTTGGTTCTAAAGAATTTATTCGCGATCGCATTTACGATACTGTGCAAAAAGCTGGCAACTACGGACATATCCTCAATCTCGGTCATGGTGTTTTACCCACTACCCCAGAGGAAAATGTTGCTTTCTTCTTTGAAACAGCCAAGCAGTTGAAATACTAAACTATGACTCCCAAGCGGATTTTAGTGACTGGTGCGAGTGGTTGCATTGGTCACTACATTACTGAAACCTTAATTGAGCAAACAGAACACGAGTTGTATTTGCTAGTTAGAAATCCCCATAAATTACAAGTAAATACTCAATCTCGTCCGGGAATTACTGTTTTACAAGGCGATATGGGTAAAATTGAGCAATTTACCGATTTACTCAAAACTATTGATACGGCGGTACTCACGGCTACCGTATGGGGCGGAGATGACATATTTGATATCAATGTCACTAAAACTGTTGAGTTGATGAATCTACTCGATCCTAACGTTTGTCAGCAAGTTATTTATTTTTCGACAGAAAGTATATTAGATCGTCACAACCAATTACTCAAGGAAGCGGGGGAAATTGGCACAGATTATATACGCTCTAAGTACGAGTGTTTTCAGAAATTGGCAAATACTGTAATCGCATCTAAAATAACTAAGGTTTTTCCTACTCTAGTTTTGGGAGGAGATCAGACTAAACCTTACTCCCATTTGTCGGCGGGAATACCAGACATTGCGAAGTTAATTAATATAATTCGATTTTTTAAAGCTGATGGTAGTTTTCATTTTATTCATGGTAAAGATGTAGCTCAAGTTGTGAGTTACTTAATTGACAACCCACCCAAAAATGATGAATCGCGGCAATTAGTATTAGGTCAAAAGCGGATAACTGCTGATGAAGCAGTAGAGGAAGCTTGTGAATATCTCAATAAAAAGATTTATCTTCGCATTCCTTTATCTTTAGGTTTAGCTAATATTTTGATTCCGTTATTTCGCATTCAAATGGCAGCTTGGGATAGATTTTGTTTAACTTATAGACATTTTAGTCATGAAAACCCCGTTAATCCTGAAAGCATAGGATTGCAGAATTATTGTGCTACTTTTAGCGATGTTTTGCGAGTACATGGCGTTCCGCGTAACTAGGGCTATGCAAAACGTTACTAGGGGTAGATATATTGAATGCGATCGCTTCAGATAATGCCGTCGATGAGTTAGAAATGTTCAATGCTTGGACGAATAAGCAAAATCAGCAACTATGGCAAGCAGTCCCGCAATGGTTGAAACAGAAACTCTGTTCTTTGATGGACGGATTGAGAGGACACCCTAGCGCATCACAAAGTCTGTTAAACTATCCAGGTTAGTTTTCCAATTGGAACTCACCTGCATTTTTGCAGATAACATACTAAGGGAAAATGCAAAATAGTTTTTTGTCTTCTTAACACTGCTCATAAATTGGCACAATGGAGTATATTTTGTCCAGTGTTAGCTGCTGGTGGTAAAATTGACCAAGATAATCTCACTTTTTAATCAAGCGGGTGGTGTAGCCAAATCGACGACGGCTCAAAATCTTGGCTATCACCTTTCACTACGCCACCATCGTGTATTGTTAGACATTGACCCCCAAGGTTCCCTTACAACGCTTATGGGGTTAGAACCCGGCGATCTAGAAAAAACTATTTACGATGCTTTAGTTTAGAGGAAGATGAACCAATCTCCGTACATCGGGATATAGACGACATAGACTTAGTTCCTGCTAATATTTTGTTGGCTAACGCCGAACAAGAACTTATCCTTGCTGAACTGAGAGAATTTCGGCTCAAAGAGGTACTAGCCCCTGTATTGAATAGCTACGATTTTATTTTGATCGACTGTCCCCCTAGCTTGGGCATTCTCAGTCAAATTAGTTTAGTTGCCTCTACTCATGTCCTAGTTCCCATTCAGCGCCCAGTTTAAAGCATTAAAGGGAACCGACTCGCTATTGAAGACAGTAGCAAGAGTACAGCGTAAGCTAAACCGCTCCCTCAAAATAGCGGGTTTTTTTCCTACAATGTATCCTGCTAGTAATTCTTTAGATCTAAAGAACCCTAGAATCAATTAGAGAGCAGTTGTCGAGTCTAGCAACGATATTTCCCCCACTACCTCGCGCTACATCAGTGGCTGAAGTTGCTGAGTATGGTAAACCTTTGGCACTATGCCCTAATAAAAATCCTGCGATTCTCCATATTTTTGACGAGATAGCACAAGCAATGGAGGTTTTGTAGATGAGTCCCAGACGAGCAAGCCCACCACTAGCCGATAGAAGCAAACTCAAGAACGTTGCTTTGTTTAAGGATGATGAAAATTTAGCACCTAATAAGGTGTCACTGGACGATATAGTTCTCCCCTCTACTCAACCTCGGCGTTATTTCGATCCTCAAGCTATGCAATCCTTGGTGGAATCGGTAAAGCAAAACGGCATTCTCCAACCTTTATTAGTCAGACCTGCGGGGCATAAGTACCAGTTAGTGGCAGGACGCAGATATAGAGCGGTGCAAGCAGCAGCTTTAACAGAAGTGCCGATAACGGTGCGGGAGATGACAGAGGAGCAGGCAGTACAGTATGCCCTAACTGAAAATTTACAACATGAGGACTTAAACCTAATAGAAGAAACTGAAGGAACTTTGCAACTGTTAGCACTGCAATTGGGATGTGAAACAGCAGAAGTGTCCTCTGTACTCTACAAAATGGATAATGAAGCTAAAGGGAAAATTACCCGAAACGTTTTGGGTAATTCGGAGGCAGAAATAGTAGAGGGCATGGTGGCTGGTTTTAAGAAGATGAATAGACGAGCGCTTGGTGATAGTTGTAAAAATTGGTTACATCAGCGCTGTTTTTGATGCCAGTGATGAATGCTGGAGGAAAAGCGGTTAGGTTCTCAAAATGCTGATTTATACTCCCACTGAGACATATCTTATTGTTCAAGCTGCTTATTTTCCGTAGTTTCCCCGTTATCTATAATTAATTTCCGAGGATAAAATGTGAAGCGATATTGCTCACATTGTTGCTTTCACTTCAACAAATAATACAAACACAACATGATCTCAGGGGAAATCAAAAGTCAAATAGATCGCATTTGGGATGCCTGCTGGTCGGGTGGTATCTCCAATCCCCTCGAAGTTATTGAGCAAATTACTTATCTGCTTTTTCTGCGTCGCCTCGCTGACCTGCATACCTTGGAAGAAAATAAAGCCAACCGACTCAAGCGACCAATGGAACGGCGGATTTTTCCAGAGGGTAAAGATATAAAATGGCGTTCCTACGATGATTTGCGTTGGTCGAGGTTTAAGCACTTTTCGGTGCTGGAGATGTTTGCTGTAGTTAACGATCATGTTTTCCCTTTCCTGCGGACTTTGGGTGGGGATGATTCGACTTACGCGCACCACATGAAAGATGCCCGCTTTACGATTCCTACCCCGGCGCTTTTGTCTAAGGTGGTGGATTTGCTGGACGGTGTACTGATGCAAGACCGGGGGGACACCAAAGGCGACCTCTACGAATATATGTTGAGCAAGATTGCCTCGGCTGGACAAAATGGGCAGTTTCGCACGCCGCGCCACATTATTCGGCTGATGGTGGAACTTACTGCACCAAGTCCGGGGGATGTGATTTGCGATCCTGCTAGTGGAACTTGCGGCTTCCTGGTGGCTGCTAACGAATACTTGAGGGAGCATTACCCAAAACCCTCAATGTGGTCTCAAAAACGCGATGATTTCGGGCCGGAGCAATTACAATGTCGGGTCGCCACAATTATGCCCGTAATTTGGGCAACCTAGTAAATAAGGATTTTATTTGTTCCCAAATATAATAGCGGTGGATAAGGCTCAAGCATGACACTATTACCAGATAACGAAGCGCAGAGAATAGAGGCACTCTTACAGTACAAAATACTCGATACTCCAGCCGAGGCTGCCTTTGATGACCTTACCCAATTAGCAGCCTATATTTGTGGCACTCCGGTTGCCTTAATCAACTTAGTTGCTCGTGATCGCTTGTGGATTAAATCAAACACTGGTTTAGGTTCATTACAAGAAGTCCCCCGCGATATTGCTTTTTGCGCCTATACAATTTTGCAACCGGACGTTTTGATGATTCCCAATACTACAACTGACGATCGCTTTGCAACCAATCCTTTAGTAACTTCTGATCCAAAATTCCGATTTTATACAGGTGTCCCGCTCCGAAATCCTGAAGGACAAGTTTTAGGAACACTTTGCACTCTTGATTATGTACCGCGAGAGCTTACTGTTGAACAACTAGAAGCCTTGCGATTAATCGGTCGTCAAGTCGTCAAGCAACTAGAAATGCGGCGCAATTTAGCCAATCTCACCCTTATTACTACTAACGAACCCCGCAAAGAAAAGACGGGCAAGCAGTTTTTCCAGAAGATGGCTGGCGGCTTTTGCATCACATCGTTGATACTACTAGCTATTGGCTTAGTTTCGTACCGCAGCATAACGCAATTGGTTCATGTCAACCACCAAGTCCAAAATAGCGAAGAGAAAATCAATACCTTAAAGGAAATACTTTCCCAGCTAAAAGACGCTGAAACTGGACAGCGCGGCTACTTACTTACTGGAGATGCCAGTTACTTAGCGCCCTACTCCTCAGCACGCCTTGAAGTCAATCGAGAAATTCAAATTCTCAGGAATTTAACCGCAGATAGCCCCAAATATCAGCAACAGATAAATCAACTTAAAACTTTAGCAACTGCAAGACTAGCTGCACTTAAAAAAACAATCGCTCTACGTCAGAATCAAGGATTTCAGGCAGCATTGCAAGCTGTCAAAACCAACCAAGGCAAGAATTTGATGGATGATATCCGTCAAATCAGCGCCCAGATGGAAAAACAGGAGCAAAGTCTGCTTGTGCAGCATTTGGCGGTAGCACGGACAAGTGCTAGAAATACAATTTTGGTGCTGGCGATCGCGTTGCTATCAATTCTGATAATTCTAGTGGCGGTATATTACCTAATTTACAGCGAATTTACCGAGCGCAAACAAGCAGAAATGGCGTTGAAAAAAGAACGCAACTTTATTTCCGCCATTATCGATACGGCAAGTGCTTTAGTTGTAGTGCTAGATACCCAAGGCAAAATTGTTCGCTTTAACGCGTCTTGCGAACAAACAACAGGTTACTTTTTTGATGAAGTGAGAGGCAGGTATTTTTGGGATTTATTTTTGATTCCCGAAGAACTTGAGTCTGTTAAAAATGTATTTGCCGAACTTTCCCAAGCAAAGTTTCCCAACACTCACGAAAACTACTGGCTGACAAAAGATGGTAGGTACAGGCGCATAGCTTGGTCTAATAGCGCTTTATTAGACAACCAAGGTGAAGTTGAATATATTATTAACACTGGCATTGACATCACCGAACGCAAACTCGCCGAACAACGTTTGGCAGCACAACACGCTGTAGCGCGCATACTTGCAGAATCAGATACTTTAGGGATGGTCACGCCCAAAA
>QQTW01002635.1_pt1 | contig 13108 bp, 17 predicted proteins | sample 1904831 | NCBI WGS metagenome assembly QQTW01 (sample SAMN09435610, study PRJNA476489) | Subsurface metagenome, whole genome shotgun sequencing project. | reverse complement strand
AGCAGAGATAACAAGAGTGAGCTGTTTTTGAAAGTGGCAAAGTCCTTTACACTGATTTGGCATCCAGTTCATTAAGTCTGAACTTCCCAATCAGGAGCTTATCAGCTTGGAATCGCGGGAAAAATCGACTGTTAATGATGACGACTTACGTGATCTCATTCATTTCCTATTCGTTTGTGATCAGGCGATCTTCCTCAGTGATCGAATGCGGATTCAGCTCGCTTTTACCATGTTTATCATGGGCTATACTGGCTCGCGACCAGGTGCCATTCTGGAGCCAGAGTATCATTACAAAAGCAACGACGGCCTTCGTTATGGAGACGTGACGGTTCAGCTTAGGAGGATTGCCGGGGTCTTGACCTATGCTCTGGTGATCAAGTTTCGCAATCGAAAGAAGCGTCGATTTTCCAGGTATCAGGTATCATGTTCATATATATCAGAGCTAGACTTACTGACGATGTTTGGGCTAACAGTACCACATTCGTCTTGCATGAGCATCCCCAGGATCGATCGCTCTGTCCCGTCTCCTACTTTCTTGCCTTAGCGTTGTCTGACGAGGTCTTTCAACACATCTCCAACTCGTCCCAATTCGGGTCCCTGGATGTCCCGGAAGGTCGAGAACATCTCTGTGTTCCATACAAGGAGGACAAGGTTGACTTGTCTATCGTTCGATCTGTGGCACAAAACGGATCTGTATCCCCGAGCCGAATATGCAGTGTATCGAGGCTGGGAAGCGAACTTTCGCAACTGGGGCTTCGAGCAGGATACAACCAGAAGCTATATTCGTATAGCTTTCGAAGGGGTCAAGCACAGAAAGTAGATGGTAAGCTCACCATTTCTAAAAGTATTGCTGATGCTCACCACCTTTAGAGATTGCACGTTCAATTGCCCAACGGAAAGCTGTCATGGGTCATACAAGAGAAAGCACATTCGATGCTTATTATTCGCACACCGTCAACCTTGACACCCAATCTGGGTTCTTAAACGAACCTCTGCAGCATGAACTCCTAACCAGGGCCAATGGAATGCGGGCACATCGGGACTTAAGGGCGCCCGATCCGCCTTGTTCTTCCCTTGGTAGATGGACACAATCGCCAGATCAGGGGTCGTCTGGAGTTCGGAAGACGAGACGCAAGTTTTACAATGCTTTCGAACGGCAGTCCTGGACTTGGCATCGTGAACAAGCAGGGACGGACATTCTGGCTCAGCTTGCTGTCCCAGAGACTGGACCCCAATCAAGTGATCCAGTAGCTCAAGATGGTCAAGATCGTAGCCGACCGTCCCGGTTGCTACGAGCAATCTTGAGATACCACACTGCGCGAGCGCAGGTGATCGATACACTCTTCCCTGCCAATGGATCTAAAAATCACGATTTGATACCGGCGATCGAATGTCTGTATCAATTTTTGCAAGAGAGGGAACAGCTATGTGTTTACGCCGACGTTTCCTCTCCGGTCGATGGACGCTGCCCGTATTGTGGGCAGTTATTTACTGTCATCAACACCAAGGTGCAATTTAAGATCAATAAACACCTGCTTGAATGTCACCTCTTCAAGATGCTATGCGACGAGATAAGCAGAAACGACTTTCAGCGAGCGTGTATGTGGGCAGGCTGTCCCAAGTTTCTCAAAGGTTTTCCTCCTGAAGAAATCATCGAGCATAACTCCCATCATCTGATTGAGCTTTTCGATCAATCATTGCCTTTGCGGTGCCGTTGGCGGAGCTGCCGGCATCGAAGCCCAGACGTTCGGGCTCTTCTGAATCATTTACGTCAACAACATTCCTTTTATTGTCTGGAGACCGCACCGGAGATTAATTTTTGCCACGAATGTGCGGAGTGGTTCCGCTGCCGCCTGGACTGGGAGCAACACTGTCAAGACCATCTTGACCGACTCGATATGTTCTGTGGAAGAGTCACATGGCGAAGTCATCTTGTCATTCCATCCAACTGTCCATTCTGTTTGGGTTCCAGCAACCTTCGGCCTTCGGTGCGCTACCGTCAGTTTTCCCGTACCGACCAGCTGGTATCTCATATCCGGGTCCACCATGCAAAAAAAGATCTTTGACAGCTGCGTACGTGTCCTCATCCGCGCTGCGACCTGGTGATTGAGTCTCCAGATATGCTTTTTCCCCATTTGGTCGAAGGACACGGTATACCTCTTCCTGGATTGTGTAAGAAATCTGTAAATGAGGTTGTTGAGGAAGAGGCTGATGAAGATGATGTTGCTGAAGAAGAGGTTCTTGAAGAAGAGTTATGAGACTCGGGGGTGGACATAGAGATCTTTCGATTTGCATTTTAGGGCATATCTCGTCATAGCAAGGTTCTGGGGCATAGTTGAATGGATATGGATGGGATATCGGTGTTGTATCGGAATGGTTTATTAGCTGCAGCTAGCAAGGTGCCACCAAATCATCATATTCATTACCTGATCTCCTTCTTCCCAAGTTGATGTCAATCTCCTGGCTTGACAAGACGGCTGTACTTGCTGCATGTAAGACGTGCATTAAGATTGAGTATGAGATGAGAAATTGCTTCAGTCCGGACCGTAGCCGGCATGCATCGGGGGCTGAAACAGGGCGACGGTCTGCACTTGTGTTTTATACGGCTTTTTACAAGTGGCGTTTTGGGTTATACAAATTGGAGTCGAACGGTCATGTTTCCGCACCATATGTTTCTGCTCTGGCAAGCGGCGCAAGTTTTCATTGAGTGACAAGAGAATACATCACTATTGAGATGTGCCTTTTCCATACATGAGTAAACAAGAGCCTATCGAACCTGTCGAACAGTGATGAATAGCTGGTGGGTCAAACCAACGATTCCATGATCGGTAGCCGCGCCATCTTATTGATTTTCACATCAAGAGACTAGGAAAGGTCATAGGAAGACAAAGGCGGAACTGAAAGAAATAGAAATACTCTTGGAAGAAGGACCACATATTACCCACGGAGCCTCCAGCCGCTACAGACTCTCTCACGTGGTGTACCCTCAAGCCCCTTATGCGGTCGTCGGATTGGGGCTTCCCGGATCGGGGGTTCTGTCCATCTGTCATTTCTCTGTTTGAACGCATCCCGAGCATGTCGTACCACTGTATAGCTGCCTCTTCTTCTGGTGACAGGTTGTCATCAATGTTCAGGCCCGTGATATCGTTCTCATCTATTATCCTCTTCAAATACTCTCGGACTTTCTCTCGATCAAAATTTCCCTTCTGGTTGCCGAGTTTGTGTTCGGTTCTCGCCTCGTGCAAGCGCTGACGAATGGCGTCCTGGCCTCGTGGATCGAAGCGGCGCTCATATAGTGTGTTGATTTTTTTGTAGGTCATGTTGTTTTTCGTGGTCCAGTAGAGCAGCCATGCTAGCTCCTCCATTGTGTAGGGTCGCGTTCTGTGAAGTATTCAGGCAAGTCGTCTCGTGGAGAGGGTGAGCAGTTCTTACCGTGGCATCTTAGTTAAGGGCAAAGAGGCGATGCTCGAAGATTCTGTGTGCGAAGGTATATCGTGTTTTCTAAGCCAAGCTAATTTGTTCAGGTTGTCAGAACGGGTCAGGTGAAAGGTGAAGAGCATAGGGCGAAGAGTGAAGAGGGAAGAGCGGACTGACTTATATACACCTTTCTAGACACAAACGAGCCCGGTGGAGCCGCTCGACATCCATGGAATGTTGGTGTCAAGTCATCTATGGATCCAACAGAGGTGGAACCGCGCAAGAACAGACCAACAAGTGATCACACCCGTTGCAAACACCCACGCTGGTTGGTTAGAAGAAATTACACTTTGGCTGATGGCCTCGAAGAAGGCCACCGGAGAAACCAAGTATAGGAAAACCAATGAGAAAGCAGAAGAAGCCATGGATGTGGCCGAATCATCGCCTAACCATGCAACCAACGGCAGCTTGGTGATCGAGATGACAGACACCTTCTCGACTGGGTTGAATGATCGGTTCCGACTTCAGGGAGACACACATTGTGCTCTTGCAGGTTCATCTCATGCCGATCCGATCATTACCCTGGTAACTGATGGAGTCACCAGGATCGTCTCGATCAAGTAGGAGCTGGATGCGGTTCACCGAATTTCGTCCGCTAAAAGGTGGCGACGCTGTGATTGGCGTCATGACATTCCAAGGACTTTCGTCAGGCCCCCTCCGCCGATGACGGATACTGTGTGGCAGCTGTAATCGTGCTCTGTACTCGGCCGTCACCCTGGCATGCTGTCATGTAGGTGAACGCAGGGAAGGTGTCATTCGTGAACTGTGAAATGGCCTCACGGTTCTGATTCCCTGCCGGGTTCTAGTGAACCGTTAGCGCCCTCCAAGCGTCCCGCTTTCCATTTCTCCATTTTTGGTTCCTTACCACATCCGAACATCCGAACCAGAGATCTTCCCACACCCTGGGGGAAGCGTGAGCAACAACGGGCTCAGTTCCGGAAATCGAGGTCCTCATCGGTGTCCATGGGCATGCCGTGTCTCGGAGGGCCCGTGCTCTGACTATGACTATCTTGCTAGCATGCATTGCAGAACTGGGAATGCTTTTGGGGATGTCGGGTGAAGAGGATCAGGTCGGTGATCAGCCCTCTATCTGTCGAGCCGTCGCCATGTCGTTTATAAGTGGACCATCCCGCCCATCGCTTTCCACCATCATTCTTGCTCGTCTTCATCATGAATTCTTTCAACCCCTTCATGGATACGCCCTTCGATTGGGATGCGGTGATACAATGGCACAACACGGGGGGGGGAGAGCGCCAGTCGGACGATTCTGCCTCATTCCCGCCAGCCGACGCTTCGAAGTTGGCTACTGACCCACTTCTCCACGGTGCCGGCACCATCGAAGATTTCATTGCCGCCAAGCCAACCCTTGAATCGGCCGTCGTCAGCCCTGGGTCCGGTAAGCCCTCGACCCAGAAGGAAAGCATAGAGGCCAGTGCGCCCGGCTCAAGTACCAGAGACCCCGAGATCGTCTCCCTCAAACGGTGAGTGGATCGAGCATAGGTTTTGCTCATCTCCTCGTCGGCTGACCGCAACCAGTGAGCTTCGCGATCTCCACGACGCTTATAACCAGTTGGTTGTGGAACTGAAGTCCTGGACCGGAAGCATCCACCACACCATCTTCAACATGGTGGAGGAGCGATGTTGCAAGCTCAGGCCGGAGGACGAAGTGAGCATGCGTCGGTGGGAGAAAGTGATCGAACCAAGGAAATGATTGGCTTCCGGTCCCCTTGTCATTCTCGTCATATGTTCTTTTGCACGTATCCAGTTGATTCTGAGTCCTGTGGTGGAGCATGATGGACATTTCCGTACGGAATACTGTACAGTATGATGTTTCCTGTCAAGCTAGCGCTCGCACGCAACCTCAGCCCGTCCCGTTTTCAATTCCCGTCCCGTGACCGTTGCTCCTGTATTTTCGCTGGGATGAGGCGGCTTCCGGGCTTGCGGCGCTTCACGTCCAACAAGTCCAGCGTATCGAGTCTCCGCGTGGGTCCGGTCCGAAACCCTAAAATCGATTGTGCGTGTGCTCAGCCCTGTTCTGATTATGCATCCGCCGGGGCGTTGCATAAGGCAGAATCGCCCGCACCGCCAGGACGATTGTGTTCCCCCACTGGTCATCCTCCGAGAGGGTGAATCAGCGCCTAAGGCGCCCACCATCCCGGGGACGGCAACGGTGGGACATGCGACCACAACACGATGGTTTATGCGCCGTCAGGTTGTCAAAGTGGTCTCGGCAATGGAGTCATGCCGGGGTCGGACCCCTGGGCCCCCTCCGTTCCCCACCCCCCTCCAAGAGCACGAAAATCTTAACGAGTTTGGGGAGGTCAAGGTCAAAGAAATGGGTATCGGCGGACTCCCCCGTTTTCTCGACGGCTAGCCGTCATGCTCGACCATGGTCCTCCTCTCTCCCTCTCCTTCTCCTCCGCCGCTCTCTCTCTCTCTCTCTCTCTCTCTCTCTCTCGTGTTCGTTCTCGTCTTCTTGCTCCATTTTCTTGCTTTCGACCAGTTGACTCGAGATCAAGATGACCAAACGTATGAGACCCTTCTCCGTTGAGGAAAAACGGTTTCTTCTCGAAGAAAAGGTCACCTCCCATAAGTGGACCCACATTCTCGAGACCTTCAATCGAACTTTCGATTGCCCACGGTCCTTGGATGCTATCCGTACCGTCTACTATCACCGGGATAGATCTCGTCAGTGGCAGCTCGTGTGGCTGCCCTTGGAGCCGGTTCTGGACGCTCATGGCGCCGTCATCGGCTTTCAAACTTCGAATCCACTCGCCGGTGGCAGGTCAGAGCAGTGGTCGATTCAGTCCGTCATCACCCCCATCGCCCCTTTGACATCCCTGGCCGTGGGCACATCCGGTATGGTTTCCGCACGCTTGTTCGGCTGTGGCGACACGTATGCTGAGAAGGGAATCAAGGGACATGCATCCAGTCATCTCCCATGCCTACATTCAACCACCCGACGGTTTTCAATTCCATGGACTATTGGCCGGAAGCAGCGCTGTCGGATCCACGTGTCCGAGTCTGTGAATTAGAGTCCGTGACTACAGTATCGTCCCCCATGCATTCATCACCGACGAGCCTGGTATGCTCGGATCCGACAATTTTGGAGACCGGGTGGATGCAGCCATGGATGGCACCAATGTGGGTAGGTGGGTCGGGTACCCGGGAGAATTCTGTTTCCGGGATGAGTCTGCTGTGGACGGATGAAACGGATGATCTTGTGCACGGGGAAAGGGCTGTCTTCTCATTTTGAGAACAGATGTTGTTTGGGTCCGTTATTGAGACCGTCCATGGGTCAGATAGTGTTCTAGTAAGAAATAATCATGGATCCGGTCTCGTCTCCAATCTCCACCGGTGTTCGGGATCCCCGAATTGAATGTGAAGGTGTTCGAGGCGCCTATGCATCTGCATGGGCCAAGCATGAGCCATACTCGTACAGTCTGAAGAAAATTTCTTCCACCTGATGTACTGTATCCGGAAATAGCGCAACCAGCGGACAGTGTTCCTAGAACTGAAAACGGGACACCTGTCGGATGAAATTAGCACGGTGTCGTTCGGGTCTAGGGTGGGAGGCCTCGAACACGCCTCGAGGCAAAGGGTATATAAGACCGCTACCTCAACCCCCGTTGCAACCAGCAGAGCAGTCACAGACTCAGACCTCTCCACATCTGAATCATATCAGACATGTCGAACGCACACCCACAACTACTTCCACCATATGCTGGATATCGTCCCACCGCCTCTACCCCCGTCGCCCCTCCACTCGCTCCTCATCCTCCCGCCGCCCCTCCACTCGCTCCTCATCCTCCCGTCGCCCCTCCACTCGCTCCTCATCCTCCCGCTGATGGTCAGCAAGGAGGGTATCCACGGGTCAGCGGAACCACCCTTAATCGCGTGCAACCCACCAGGTCCGGCACCTTATCCAGCCTGGCTTATGATCAAGATCGCGAGCGCCAGCTTCATAACTATACGAAGGTGTTGTACCATTATGAGCATGAACTTCGGATGAGCATCGAGTGCAGCTTTCAACGTGAGCTCGCGAATCTATGTGCAGCTCGGGAGGAGGTCAAACGTCTCGAGGTCAAAAACGACCAGTTGGTGCAGGAGATCGCGAATTTATATGCAGCTCGGGAGGAGGTCAAACGTCTCGAGGTCAAGAACGACCAGTTGGTGCAGGAGATCCGATCAGTCCAGGCTAGAAGCAACGCAATCGAACAGCAGGATCAAGAGTACCGGGACAAGGTCAACGAGTTCCGCGCGGAAAATCTGCAGCACTTGAAGCACGCTAGACAGTACGAGAAACACATCAACGATCTACAGCAACAGATTCAGCAGCTGCTGGCCCACTCCGAGTCCCTGATGAAGTCTGAGGAGGAGATCAAAGCCGAGGTAAGAAGTTCGAACATATTATGGCTGAGGAGATGCAAGATGCTCACACTGAGAATGTAGCTGGCTCGGTACCAGAAGACGCAAGCGCTCCGTGAGATGACGGAGGGCCCGGACGAACAGACCAATGGGACACCGGGACGGACGGTTGTTGGACCTAGTCAAGGTGTCTTCAAGATCGAGGGCAGTCGAACCCCCAGTCCCTTGGAACTTTGAGCGCCGTGTCAAACGTCGACCGCAATGTGCCTAAAGCACATGTGTCAGTTCTTGGGCCTTCCTGCTGTCTTATTATTGTTTTCGCCGATGTTATAGATATCGTCTGCTGTTGGGTATAAATCTGAGCCGCCGTCATTCTCGTTTCATCCTCGCGATCCAGGTAGTTGAATGTCAGCTCGGTCTTGAATGAAATCTCTTCGATAGCAAACAATGCCAGGCCGTACACGTAGGCATCCGCATGGTTGTACCACACCGTGAACTGACGACAATTGGGATCGCAGGAGTGATTCATAAACCGAGTCACGCCTCCGAAGAACTCTCCGTCGACGACGTAGAGCTGATCCAGCCGAATGTCCATTTCCACAGCGAACTTGTCCATGACGTAGGGATAGCAGTCTTTACTGTCGGACCACGATTCCTCCCGACGTACATCAGTTCACATCATTTGGGTCGTGCCAGAATGGGATATGGGACTTGATACCGTACTTCATACGTGATACCGTAGGATAGAGTCGGCGAGGGCAGGCTCGAGGACATGATTAGTCATCAGCTTCCATGGCCCGGCCGGAATATCATCGACGGGGTGTTTGCTACTATGATACTTTGCAGCTTAAAATCACAGGAACAGCTCATCACATCAAGAACTTTTGTATTGCAAATTTGTAGAGCTTATTAAGACGAGCATTTCGAGCTACTGTTCGTGCGAATTTGTCGGCGTCCTCAAGTTGTGTGAGCTTATGAGAAGAAACGATATGTTACTGGACTCCCAACTCCGTAGTATGTATTCATCGTCATGCGGGTTAACTAGAGTACGAGATCAATGACTAATCCAGTCAGTGTCCGCGCCCGGACCGAGTAAATTCCGACCCGGACACTGCTCGAGGGACAGTTGGCATCAATTCCATGTCTCGACACATTCCACCTTGCTCGCCTGGCGTGACAACACATGTTTGAACCCAAAAACAAAACAAAAACATGTTGACTCAGAAATGGGGAAACGCCCGTATGTAATAGTAAGTGAAGTAGGTGGCGTAAATACACGGTCGTCCCTCTACAATATTCCTTTCTCAGCTCTAGGGTTCTTTTTGGAATGGACAAAGAAAAGGGAACGCACCCGTGTTTCGTAGATCCGGTCAGTTCGGATTCGTTTCCTTTTCGTATCGTCGTGCAGTTCGAGAGCCAGGGGAGACGAGGGTAACATTTCGGAGCCACTCGTTTCTCATGATCCATTCATGAACTTGGGTTGACCAAGTTTGACAGTTTCGAATATGGTCGATGATGGCGTTGAGTTGCTTCGTATAAGATATCGCCGCCTGTGGTCCGTCGGACTGGCATTCAACAGTCCGAGGGGCGAATCGATTCTTGATCGCGAATTCTGCCATCGTTCGATGGACGATCATGCCGGTGACGCATTTGATGGATTCGAACAGAGAGGACGTGTGCTGCCAGTTCATCATGGAGGCTTCCCCCATCGCATCCTGAGCGTATTGCAACCAAGCAGCCGCCAGATGGGAACCAAGGTTGGTCGCAGCCCACGTTCGATTGGTTTGATGCCAAAGATCCAATAGAACAACGTAAGCAGTTGCCATTCTGCTCAGTTGTCAAAATCCGACGTGAGGAGTAGTCTTACATCAATGGCCAGCATGTTTCCAGACAAGAGGGCATGCTTTTATTTCAGCATACAGGTCAAGATCTCCTTTTTCGGTGCATGGCCATGGTTTTGGAAATCAGGAGCAGCTGATGTTTTCGTTACTGAGCAGCGTCCCTGTTCTGGGAACATGTATCAAATATAGGGTACAAGATCGCCCCTAGGAAGGACTCCGAGTAAGGGGTTCTGATATTCGAGAACCAACATCATCCATTGAGATTAGGTTCGTTCAGTGGTCTTCACTAAGTGCCAGGCTGATCTTTATAAGAAAGCCCCCCCCCCCACACTGACGGGTTTCCAAACGTAAAACTCTCATCCTGCTCCAAAAATGAAGGTCGTTGTATCGTTGTTTTTTGCAGCCTGCGTCTTGGCGACCCATCGGCCATGGATTTGCCTTCATCTGCCGAATTCTCCACTCGAAGCTGGGGAAAACATTCAGTTTGCGTGCGGGATCAAATCAATCGGATTTGTGCGGACTAGTGCTGAACGTTTGCAGGGTCGATTCGAGTAATGTGAGCTGCGAGGCAACTGTTGAATTTGCCAACAGCAACTTCCCGCCGCTTCGTTACGAAATTGATTCCTTCCCATGCTCCACTTCTAGCCGCGTGTCGTTCCGTATCCCTCGGACTTCACCGAGAGGGAACGCCTTGATCCAGTGGTAGGTGTGGGCTCACGAAAGGAAGAGATGCAACTGTTCACCGTTTCAAGGATCTGCGCGGACAAACCCAGCTGTTTTTATACCCAGATCAAGTCTCCTGGAGAGAATCTTACCCAATTTCTTCTTGATCGAGACAATACTGGTACACACTGGGAGTGTCCAGGACCGTACGGCGGCGAGTTTCCTGTTGTTTAAGTCCGGGTGGAGGGCAGCGTTTCGAGACCGGAGAATGGGACAGGCATCCTGGCGGCTCGGCGGATTGCAGTACATCAATTTGTATATGTTTCTGTTATTTATTTGGACAGAATAACTGAATATTACGTCGCCTTCAATTCGGTTCATCTGATGCTTGTCCATACCGGCCCCAGTTCAACAGATATAATGTTCTCAAGCGATGGAACCCAGCGGATATCTTTCCTCATTAAAACATTCTGATTAGGCTGTCGGTCCATATGAATTGATGGTAACGGACTAAGTGATGTTGTCCTTAGTTCATCTCCACTACTGTCGAGAGCGAACAGAAGATCCGATTCAAGGAATAAGTCGAGCTCTGTAATGTGTGATCTGAATAATTCTATCTGAATGGTCAACACCTCCTTTGCCTTCAAAGAAGACCATATCGAAAACATGCGCCCCCCATGACAATCATCCGTAAAGAACACAGTCGAGTTCCCATCCCCAATGTTTATCAGACTGGAGTTTCAGATGAGCTGCCCTAGACACCCAAGCGAGCGTGAAGATGCTTCGAGCCACGAGCGTTGCTTGCCTTTTATATGAGGACATGACGGGTGGTCGTTCCACGGGCGACGCTGATGTCCAGCGACGCGCCGTCTCCCAAAATATTTTCCAAGCGCTTGTATGGTCATTCCACGACTGAAGGCTGTATGCTATCTGTGGATGTTGTCGAAAGACCATAACGCCGGAGGTACGAGGTCGAATCGAACTCTGCAGCGGCGGCGGTATTGTCTAATGCAAATAGATCAGCACCGTCATGTCTAATCAGTGGGTCTTGGGCGGCAGAAACAAACGCTTGTTGGGCGTTCCCCCGCACACAGAGCTTTGAACGGGTGTCTCTATGTGGGGGGCCACTTGGCAGGGGTCGGAAACGAGACCCCTGCCAATTCCATGACCTTCGCAAGGGGTCCAAAACAGGACCACGGATGGTCGGTACTGTATCCCAGAATAAACTGGCCGGAAACTTGTGGAGGCGATCACTGTACGACTTTGCCTACGCAGAGCGGTCCCAGAGCCCAGTAGTAACGGCCAATAGCTCTATAGTAGCCATCATCACCACCAGCATCGTGATGACGGGCACAGCTAAGTCGATCCTCATTGTAAGGTCGCTGAAAGTGGCTGTAGAGCTATCATCGTCTGCCAGTAGAGCTATGACCAAAGGAGAGGTATTGCTCTCCATGGGAATAATGAAAACATTGAGAAGGTGTCGAGCTGTTCCTGCTGGGTGATGCCAGATTTTGTCACCAGGTATCCTCTGCCTCTTCCCGCATACCAGTATGTGACGACTACTGGTAGCTCGTTTGTCTGAGATTTTTGGATGAACACGTCTACTCCATGCTCAGGAGAGCATTATCTCTGTTCAGTGTGTGGTGCAATATCTTTTTAAAGGATCACCAACCGTCACACAATGTTGCTTGACTGCAGGACGTTCAACCTGACAAGGAACCCACAGCCAGTGAGAGTGGTGAAGCGTCACTCGATAGATGATCAATGGATCCAGATCCCTCCACGACATCTTTCAATTCAGTGAAAGAGGTAGAATCTCGGAGAACAGCACTGTTCACTCGAAGAAAATGATGATCCAATAAGTGAATATGGCTGATGACGAGAAGAATGGCGGCAACGGCCAATAGAGCTCGGATCACCAACGCAGCTATCAGGATGGGGTGATCAACCATGACTGTGAAAACAGGTTAGCATGGGAATCCACAGCAGGGGAAGATGAACTGACCTGGGCGTTGGCCTTTTTGAGTGGAGCTGATTTCTAATGTCTGACGGGCCTTTAGAATACCCACCCTCCTCGAACTCTGCGATGAGTAGAGTGGGGATGACAGATGATGTTGTAAGTTATCGTGGGTCGCAGTCGTTTCTGCGGTCTCTTTGCTGAGCAGTTCATTTCTTCAAAGCCGAGATGAGAACCTTTCATCTTAGCTCGATCACGTCAAGCTCCACCTATCGACCGGAAGCAAGGAAGCGGTTGGGGCAGCCCTGGATACCCATCGTTTCGACCTCGACCTCCCCCTCCCCCTCCATCTCAGGCTCGGTACATAGTATGGACCGCCACCAAGCTCCGCTGCAGGGAGTGAACAATTTGAGTCATGCAGGGTACAGCGCAGTAACACGAGTCGCGGCATGGTCATGGATCATGCAGAGTCCCTCATCCTTGTGCGAAAGGGCCATGAGCTAATCCCCGAATTTCGGGAACCGGAAGATCGGAGGCTCGGAAGATTACATGTCGGAGGTCGGAGGTTCTCAGAGTCCGTCCAGACTCCGGAGATTGACAGTACCGTCCGGAGGGTACCTAGATTGGGGACACCAAAGAAAGACCACCTCTGCTCTTCTCCGTGCTCCATTGCCAACTGAGTCTAGTGGCATACGTCGCCAATCCATGGTACCACGACGGTCCTATTGTGTTTGGACCAATTTTACTGACCGGGCTGAGGAATGATTCTGCCTCAGGGCACATGTAAGACGTCGACGTCGTT
>QQTW01002634.1_pt1 | contig 13110 bp, 18 predicted proteins | sample 1904831 | NCBI WGS metagenome assembly QQTW01 (sample SAMN09435610, study PRJNA476489) | Subsurface metagenome, whole genome shotgun sequencing project. | reverse complement strand
TTCTTGTGTTGAGAGCCGTCACACCTCACACTCGCAAGCCAATGGGCCAGCAGCCAGCGCTACAGCCGCTGGAACGCGCCCTGCATGCATTCGCTGCAAGCAGCACTTCAGAGAACCTGCCTGTACTTGCTGAAAGTGCCCAGTGAGCGTACAAGTACGCTGTTTCCGTGCTGGCTATGCTGCCCCCAACGCAGCAGATGGTTTCTGCTTCTCTGCTCATCATGCAGTCATGCCCAGCACACATCGGAGAGCCGCACAGCCTGCAAGAGATAGCCTGACTGCACACGTACCGGGCACCTACGAACCAAAAGTCATAGCGAATCTCTAACAGATTCTGCAAAGACGATGCAAGCCATCAAATGTGATGCAGTCAGTGCCGCCCTTCCTTGGATTGGCATCATTCACACCTCAACACCTGCAAGCCAGTGGCCCAGCATCCAGCGGCTGTGCCACCGACACGCGCCCTGCATCCAGCACTTGAGAGACCCTGGCTGTGCTTGCTGAAAGTGCCCAGTGAGTGCGTGGACGTGGCCCACCTCATGCTGGCTATTGCTGCATCCAATGCAGTAGATTCGGGGCTCGTGTGGGTGACACAGCCGCTAGCTGCGGAGCCTTTGGCCTGCAGGCGTTAACGTGTGAATGCTGTCAACACAACAAAGGGCGGCATTCTCTGCATCGCACAAGCTTGCTTGCATCGTTTTGTCACGGATAAATGGCGGATATCTGTGAGTCAAGGGTGTGACCTTTGCATATGCAGGTGCAGCTGCGAGGAGCAGGTCTTGGGCAAAGAAGCGCAACATGCGGGAAGGCAGAGCAACCACGCCGCAATGCCAGTTTAGCTGGGAGCTCGGCTTCTCATTGGTGTGCCATGCTGGAGGGACATGGTACAGCAGACCAGCATTTCGTCGTTAAGTACAGGGGACGAGCACATTCTGTGTCCGGCAGGCGTCTTGCGCCCCTGAGAGCGTCATTCTTGGGGAGGTTCATGCCTTGACCACCGTTGCAAAGGGAATCTTCCTGGTGGTAGTGGCGTTGCACCCAGGACTTCAGTAATGGTGCCTGAACAGCAACAGCAGCTACCAGACGGAAGGTGGACATGTGCTTTGCTGGTTTTGAGTTGAGCGATACTCGGAGTTCGTGCTGAGTGTGCACGACGGTCCTCATAGACAAACACCATATCAGTTCGCTGACAAGTCACATTGATTTCTGTCTTTTTGAGGTACATTGCAGAAAGGGTCAACATTGTAGCAATACACACCCCCCTCCTTGTATTGGCGATACACAGTGCTTTGTGAGATGCTCGAGCACTACGGTTGTACGATAGATGAATGCTCTTGGTCAGCGGGTCGCATGAACGAGCAAGCACGCATTGACAAGATTGAGGTGGCTTGTAGCATACCGTATGTAGTACTTCGTAGCATTGAGGCACCTGCAGGGTTGGAACTGAGAACCCTGCAGACGCACCGAGTCTGCAAACATACTTCAAGCCAAATCTCAATGCTGATCGCATCACCCGCGTATAGGCAGCCCTGCTCTGAAAACCAGCTGCAGGCTAGGTTACACAAAGTTGGTTCAGGGTTTAGGGCATCCATTGTTCGCTGCATGCTTGGCGCTGTCATGTTGGCTGGCCGCCATGGGTCTTGTTGTTGCCTGACTCCATGTCGCAGCCGTCGTCAGAAGATGATGCACTGCTGCATCCTGCAGCGGTTTCAGCTGCGCTGTCTGACAGAACACAAATGTCCGACAAGGGGACCTTGCTGGCAACCACTTGCTGCCTGAAGCAACAGGAACCGCGTGCATGCTCGGCACACAACCAGGTGCAGGGTTACGGTTGCAGAGAATGGAGCTTCACACCATGCTTCACTCAAAGCGCAGCCCCATATGATGCATTGAGCGACCACCCAGAATGTGTGAACGCGCCGGGATCAACACAGACAGTGTCGCCTGCAGCAAACACGATGCCACCTTGTTCATGTTGTATGCGCTTGTTGTGTAATGTGTGTTCGTGCTGCTTAACATGCCAGAGGAGCACCTACACTTGCAGTACGGTGCAACAAGTGCACAAGACCTACCCATCAGGCTGGCAGACAAGGTACCCCTCTGTGATAGGAACCTGACGACGGGCCCCAGCCTCAACGTCAACGGCCGCCACGTCAACAGCAGCCTGCCATAACACATGCTGAGCTGGCTGCAAGCCCTGGACGCTGCTCCCCCAGATGTTTATAACCCTGCAGCCTTTGTCAGTAAACAAAGGGAGGGTAAACCAAATCCCTGCAGGGAACTGGGGCAACACCTGTATGTATACATGCTGATACAACCGAGGCCACTTGACAGGCCAGCTTCAAAGGTCATACCTGGGTTTGCAAGGCTCGAGGTTGGGCAACTGCCCGGCGCATACGCTGTGCTGCAATGTTGCCGAGTGACGCAAGAACGCAGACCAACAGGCTGCCACCAACGACCATCAACCAAGACCACAGTATGATGGCATCGCTGGTGCTGACTCCAGGCACTCCGGCACACCCTATCTGTCAACATGCACACCAGACATCGTATGTATTCAGGCTTGACAACTTGCTTACGTGGTGGGAGTCAGCACCAGGGAGCTTGGGAGCGCCTTTGCCAGCATCAATCCTTTCCGATCGTAACAATCCAGTGCGCACAGGACGTGCAAGAACAGGCAGTCAAGTGCTCAGCGTGAGCGTCCGCGTCATACGCATAGTAGGACTTTGCCGAGTCGTGGCATCTGCTAACACCGTACGGTCTCCTTCTGACGGTGCCGACAAGAGGGCGGGCCAAGATGCTCAGGTACGGGTGTTGAGCCCTTGGCGTTAGCGTATAGACTGCCACCCGCCCTTGGGATCAAAACGTGTGGCAGGGCTTGTCTTATGGGACGAACCAACTGGCCTGGGAGGCCTGGATGCGGGAGTTTGTCAGGTTGCGGCTTGATTGCCACGACTTGCCGGTGGAGGTTGGACGTCATGCTGGTGTGCCGCGTAGGGACAGGCTATGCCTTAGATGCACATTGGGGGCGGTTTGTGATGAGAAGCACATGATTTTGAGTGCCCAGCGGTTGCCAATCTGCGAGCGCAGTATGAAACCTTTTTGGGGATGATGTTCGTGACATGTTGGGCTTCATGTGGCAGGCTGACCGGGTTGGGGTGGTCCGGTTTATCCTATGTGGGCAGGATTGACACTATCAACTAAGGGTTAATCAGTCAGTGCTGGCTGCAAAGCTGTAACAACTCAAGGACTCCTTGCCTGAGATGCACAAAGTTGGTGTGCATCTCAGGCAAAGAGAGCATATGATAGTCGAGTGCTCTGTGGTTGCCGCTTGCAGAGCGCAATATGCACACCACTTCAGGGACGGTGTCCAGGACATGCAACACGTCATGTGGCAAGATGAACGAATTGGAGTAGTCAGGATTGTCCTATCTGGCCTACCAAATGGTGCGGGTTGGTCTGGATGATGAGTTGGATTGACAACCAAGGCTTGATCCGTCAATGCTGGCGGCAAAACTTTTTTCACTCACCACGCTACTAGCTAGTATCACGCGGACATGTCCTTGCGCAGCAATGCGCGGCATGCGCATAAACTACGACTCTACATGCGGGCCACTGTGCTTGCCAATGATGGTCAATGAACATAAGCAACTTAGGATGCTGACAGTTTGTGTTCCACTTCAGTTCAGGTGGCCGAAGCCGCGCTGGTCTCATGCTACCATAGCAGTACATCGAAGGATGTGCAGTGCCTCGAGATCTTCAGTACATGCCGTTCTGGAGCCTATATTCGAGGGACTGGTTTTGCAGGCACTCAGCTTTGTGATGCTGCGTGCTGTGCCTTGTGCTGTCAAGTTGGCTGGTTACCAGGGTCTTGTTGTTGCCTGACTCAATGTCGCAGCGTTGCAGGCTGCAGCTTCCACAGCTGCGCTGCCTGACAGATGACGGTTTTTGGGCAAGGGGACCTTGCTGGCGACCACTTGCTGCCTGCAGCAACAACATGCTCAGCACGCAACCAAGTGCAGGTTTACGGTTGCAAACAGTGGAGCACACACCATACACACACACACAGTGTCGCTTGCAGCAAAGACTATGCCACCTTGTTCAAGCTGCTACACTTGCAGTATGATGCAAGAATGCACAAGACCTACCCATCAGGCCGGCAAACGAGGTATGCCTCTGCCGTAGGGATCTGACGAGGTGCCCCAGCATCAACCCGAACAGCCTCCACGTCAACAGCAGCCTGCCATACCACACGCTGAGTTGGCTGTAAGCCTTGGTCTTCGCTCAGCCCGAAAAGTCACTACCCGGCAGCCTTTTTTTTCAAACGAAGGCAGGTGAACACCAGCCAACATAAGTCCTACAGGAATCAGGCCCACACTTACAGCATGTATGCTGACAGGAATGGGCCAGTTTGCAGGCCAGCTTCAAAGGTCACACCTGTGTCTGCAAGGCTTGAGGTGGGACATATGCCCGAGGCATATGCTGTGCTAGCAAGTGGATGATCGACGCAAGCAGGCTGGCCAGTATGATGACGCCAACGACCAGCAAACAGGACCACAGAATGATGACATCGCTGTTGCTGATTCCACCCCCTCCGCTGCAGCCACTCGCTGACGAGCTGGTGCATGCGCTAACTGCCGGCGAAGGGGCTGAAGCTACTGCTGGGATAGTCGTTCCAAGGGTCATCTTCTAGGCCCTTGGGTAAGGTGTGACCCTTTGCCGCAAGTGCTACCAGGGTCCCTGTGCACGGTATGACTAGGCGTTTACGCAGCTCGCGTGATCAGGTCAAGTGCCACAAGCTGTGTGTCAAGCAAACAGGTGTACTGGTTTACTGCGCGCGCCAAGCGATTGCTGACTCAGCAGCTGTACTCCATGTAGTTTATATAGTAGGTTGTCAGCCTCGCCAGGTTGCAATCCAAGGAGCATTGCAAACCTAGTGGCAGCTGCTGCAGGTGTGAGGGTGCCGCAGCTCCAGGTTTGCTGTCTCAACACGTGACAAAGGGCACATAGGTGGACCCCTAGTTGAAGAGTGGCTCCAAGCAAGTTGCCTCAAGCATATGCAGGCATACTGGCCCATTGGTCCTCATCTGCAACAGGGTGAGCGCTGCAGTTTGACGGACTAATGCACATGCATGCTTGTCAAGGTGCATACGGGACCTGATACGCCACCCAGTCTTACCTCGAGGAAGGAAGTGTTATGGGAGGCAGTCACCACCAGCCTGGGGAAGCATGTGAACGCCTTTGCCAGGGACAACTCGCTCCAATAGGCTGAACAGTCCCCCGAGGATTTGCAGCGCCTCAAAATCCTCAACATAGGACCGTCTGGAGCCTGTGAAGCGGCCTTGGCAGGTTAGCTGGCTGGCCCATGCACAGACTGGTATTGCAGGCATTGCAAATGTCGATGCCTGACATGGCTATGTCAGGACGATCAATACGCTGAACTTGACCATGTTGAACAGATTCGCAGCCTCTTAATCCTCTGCAACCTCTACAGCGTCCGCATTACGCGGGCTGTGCTTTTCCATGTAGCGCGAGCTTTGTATTCTCTCACATGCTGATGGATGAATCAGGACATAGATCAACGGCCAGGACTGTGGGATCCGCTCGGGATTATCCCTTAACCGCCTAACACACCTCATCCATCACAACCTCATCACCCACATTGCCCAGCTGGTCGTCGCTACGGTACCCTGCTGACATCACAGCATGCCCAGCACCAATGGCTTGTCCAGCAAGCTCTTAAGGGGGAGCAGGAAAAAGGCATGGACCGGCCAGTACTTGGACGTCTGGAGGTTCTTAGGGGCCACTTGGCGCCTGCTGATGGCCGAGCGAGCATTGCGAGTGTTGACCTGGATCGCCACGCCACTTCAGCTGCGGAGTCAACAGCAGCTCGTCTCTTACAGGGACAGGTACGACAAGGAAGTTTGTCCGACAAACAAACTGTTTGAGGTGCCTCCCAAACGCAAGGATAGCCACTTGTACGTGCCAAGGCTACCAGGCTTGTTGCGTGCTTTCGCGATGTTGACTCGAAGTAAGGTCGTTTCGGCAGGTGGCGATTATCACTGGAGCTGGCCAGGGCGTAGGAGCTGCAGCTGCCAGGCTGTTTGCACAGCATGGTGCCAGGGTCGTGGTTTGCGACATTGACAGGCAGAAGGCTGAGCAGGCAAGTTCTTTGAGGTGCACTCGTTAGCTTGAGAGCTGTCAGCTGCTGCTGACACCAGGGTCACAAGTACACCAGGCTCGAACCGGACTGGCAGTGGTTCCGACACGCACACCACCTGTTGTGTAGTATGTGCCAAAGTATGTGCTTGTCATGGTTGAGCTTAGTTTTCCTGTCCATTGCTTGTTCACAAGGCTGAAACCAAACTTAGGGCAGCAACTGGCAGCAAAGCCAGCGCCCTAGCTGCAGACGTGCACGTGGCTAGTATGGCCTCTAAAGTATAGCCATATAGCTGCAGAACTAGTACTGCAAAGGGGCTCAGTATCCCCTCAGCTACATGCTCCGGCGCATTCCCTTTATTTCCTTCTTTCTCAGCCACTTCACCGAGCAAGGGTGTCTTACAGGTCACGAAGGACATCTGCCAGGCTGGCGACCAGTTTACTGTGCCAGGTTGTCATGTAGGTTTGCGGGAGGTCTGCCAGGCTGGCGGTCAGGCCATCGCAGTGGCTGACTGTGCAAGGCTGTCATGCAGGTTCACTGTGCCTGGTGTTATGCAAGTCACAAAAGAGGTCTGGCGGCTGATAACTGTTGCTAAATGTCAAACAGGTCACAAGTACAGGCCAACTTGGTGTGCCTGGGTGTCATACAGGTCACGAAGGAGGTCTGCCAGGCTGGGGGTGAGGCCATCGCAGTGGCTGGAGACGTCACTGCCGAGGACTTTCCCAGGCGTGTGGTGAGCGCAGCAGTGGACGCATTTGGCGGGATCGACATCCTGATCAACAATGCAGGTCGGTGGTCCCCACAGCTGCTTTGGCAGGGGCTGGATGGCGTGATGCCTGGGTGACTGTTCGTGCAGGTTTGCGGTATGTTGCTAGTAAGGGCTGTTATTGAGCTGGTGTGAGCGACCAAGTTTGCCAGCGCTCACAGCATGGACGCCAGTCACTAGAGATGCAGAATGAAGCCTTCATGCTCGCGCAGGCGGTCTTTCAATGCAGGCGCAGTCTGGCTTCTACGCACTGGCAACTATCGGTGGTGAAGGGGGTTGAGTCGGCACGTCCCGTCTGCTGCAGGGATTGATGCGTGGATGGACTTACAGAGCTCAACAGCCAGCACTAACTGATGAGCTCCTGGATATTGAAACATGTTTCTTGACCTCATGACCTCTGCTGCAGGGTACACCTGGGATGCAGTCATTCACAGGATGAGCCCCAAGCAATGGGATGCCATGCTGGCAGTCCACGTCACCGCACCCTTCAGGCTGATCCAGGCGGCTGCGCCCCACATGCGCGATGCTGCGAAAAGGGAGATGCAGGGAGGCGGTGCCGCCAAGCCCCGCTGCATCATCAACGTGTCATCGACCAGCGGCACGCATGGCAATGCGGGGCAGGCCAACTACTCCACGGTGCGTCTAACTTTGCATGTACCAAGGCATCAATGTCTCATCGACCAGCGGCAGGCATGGCAATGCGGGGCAGGCCAACTACTCCACGGTGCGTCTAACTTTGCATGTACTAAGGCATCAATGTGCCGTCGACTAGCGGCACGCATGGCAATGCGGGGCAGGCCAACTACTCCACGGTGCGTGTTGGCATGCGTTAGCATCTATGCCATGTTGCCACGCAACGCAACGCCACGCAACGCCAGACACGGTCCATCATGCTGACTGCGTTTCCAGCAGGCCTCATCCCCCCCTGAAGATGCCAGCATGGGTCTGGTTGACATACGCTTAGCAGGCTAATAGCCCCGCAGTAGCTCAGCCCCGCTTGTTTTGCAACCCAGGCCAAGGCAGCGCTGTCAGTCATTGACACCCATTTGGTGGACATGGTATCAGTTATTAGGTAGTAGTAAACATCTTGATAGTAGCAAACATCGTGTCCTGCACTCCAGGCCAAGGCAGGTGTGATTGGCCTGACCAAGACTGTGGCCAAGGAGTGGGGGATGTTCAACATCCGCTGCAATGCCATCGCGTATGGCTTCATCAACACGCGCCTGGTGCAGCCAAAGGAGGCAGGCGCGCAAATGGTGGTAAGTTGTTGTCACTGCTGAGTGACAGTTGAGTTGTGGTCTCGAGTATGAGCCCCCTTTGCCCATTTTGCTCATTGAAGGGTTCAGTGACCTGTGTGGCGGTGCAAGTAGTACATCCATTGCACATGTTTTAGCCACCAGAGGTACCGTACACAACACGTGGCCCATGGGCATGCAAAACGTAACAGCTCAAAGGGGAAATTGTAGATCCACATGCATAAATGCAGGTGGGCGGCGAGAAGGTGGCGCTGGGGATCCCCGGCGGCGGCAACAACGCTGAGCTGGCCAGGACCATAAGGTGAAAAATGTGTGCAAATGCAGGTGGGTGGCGAAAAGGTGGCGCTGGGGATCCCAGGCGACGGCAACAATTTTGAGCTGGCCAGGACCCAAATGCAAAGAAATTTTGTACAAATGCAGGTGGGGGGCGAAAAGGTGGCGCTGGGGATCCCCGGCGGCGGCAACAATTTTGAAATGGCCAGGACCATGCTGCCGCTGGGGCGTGTTGGGACGGCCGAGGAGGCTGCCGGGGCGATGCTGCTGCTGGCCTGCCCCTACGCCTCATACATCACTGCGCAGGTGGGTGAGGGTGCTGCAAGTGTCAGATGCTCGCTGCCTAACCCTAAATTCATTAACCCTCAACACCAGCAACAATGCGCTCAGCAGCACTGTTTCCCGTAATGAAGGGTTTGTATGCGCTGCGAATAGTATACCTGAGAATGCTTGCAACCCCGTGCCAGTGTTTGGTGCACCGTGTACTTCGTGTCCATCATGCAGTGCTTCTGCAGTGCCCATATTGCTGTCGGGACAACACTCATGCATGCCAAATAATGCAGCAATGGATGCTTTGCCCCTGCCTTTGTGGCTCATGGACACCGCTGAACAGTGCTGCATGCTATTGAGTCGTGATGGGAGGCATGCTGCAGAACATGCTTTGCCCATGGCAAGGAGACTGTGATCAACTCCTCTCCCCTGCGCTTGTGCTTGTGTAGTCATGCTGCAGTCGGGCTGGCAGATGCTAACCTCTCCTGACTGCATGCTGTCCACATTGCCATGTGCCTGCAGACCATAAAGGTGACGGGTGGCGCCTGGGTGAAGTGCAAACCCTAGTCCCTAACCTTGATCTAACCAAACCCTGAACTAACATCACATGTGCCTGCAGACGTTGGAGGTAACAGGTGGCGGCTGGGCATGATGGTGACTGCCTGGGCGTTCCACCGGCGATATGTGACCTTGGGGGTTGCTTGGGTGGGGGAACAACACGCCAAGACTCGTTGGCAATGCTGCGCTGGGCGGTCAGCTGGTGCACTTTTGGAACGATGCAGTGTTACTGGCAATGCTGGGCAGCTGGCAATGCTGGGCAAATGTGGGTTCAAAGTTCAGGAAGACGCCATGTAGGTTACTGTAAGATCAGGAAGACGCTATGTGTGTTACTGTAGGTTCAAGCAGTTTACGGGTCACTGTGTAGTCAGAGTTGAGGTAGATCAGCAGAGTTGCAGTGAAACTGCCTAGGTACCCCCCGATATGGCCACGACATGATGGTCATGATGAAAGTTTGCACTGCGTATGGACGGCTGTGCAGTGTGTTCTGTAGACTGCTTGTTGTTGCCCTAGTGTCAGCCAGCCAGCCAGCCAGCATGTTGGAGCACTCACGCTCTCAAACGCTACTTTAGCAAGCTGCCAACCTCTATACCGAGGTCCCTGTACGTCGAGCTAAATACATTGGGAGTCGATGTAAGCACGTGGATTTGCTCGTTTGGGTGCCTGTCCACAAGTAATCTCTGATCTGCGGACGGATGCAAGAAGAAAACGTGATTGCTGTGGCGTTATGCAAATGCTGTGCTGGGCCGCGATGCTGTGCTCGTGCTGTGCTGGCTCGGTTTGCCCCGTAGCTGCTGGGGCGTTTGGGCACCCAGTCTGCCTGGCACACTGCTCACTAGAATACATGTAAGCTGCTGTCTGCATCTGTTCCTGCTTGTAGCCCCCGATGAGAGATCGTTTGCGTCCCAATGACAGGGAAGTGCAAACCCTCCGCGCCGTGGCTGCGAGAGGGCCGCAGTTCACTGATTTACTGGCATCGAGTATCACACAACGACCTCAAAAGCAAGACGCACCGGTCTTCTGTGTTCGCGACCTTCAATTACTTACATCAGAACTTACAGGGTAAGTATGCAACATGTCCAATCAGGACTGTGCGTGTTACCGCACTCCAGCTGTACTCGCTGCCTTCAAGCAATATGGGAAAGGCACGTCAGGCTGAGACTCGAGTAGGCCTCTAAAAGTCACGAAGGTGTTCGCAGTGCATCTCCCACTGCGACCAACAACTTGTGATGCGCGTGCAGAGGGTGCCTGCTCATCCACCACCAGTCCCTGCGCTCAGCCGCGTGACGCCGTCAAGCGTGGCCACCTGAGTTGCATAAAGAGGCTGTACAACCCAAACACCACACTGCCAGAGGCACTGTTGACGGAAGCTGCTCGGCTGGGCCATCTGGAGGTCCTGCAGTGGATTTGCGGCTGCCATCGGTCGGATTGGAACTTTTACCGAACAGTATGCCACAGTGCAGCAGCAGCTGGGCAGTTGCACGTGCTGGGCTGGGCGTACAGCGTGAAGCCTGACCAATCCTGGGACATGCGCTGTGTGAGACTGGCCCTGGCACACAACCAGTTGGAGGTGCTGCTTTGGGCAGACAGGACCCTGCCTGATGATTCTGCGCCACTTTGGCGGCAGCATCATGCATACTTTGGGGCCATCTCTGCAGGCAATCTTGCGCAAGTCATTTGGCTGCACCACCATTTTTGGCCCTTTGCTGCTGGTCTCTGCACTGCAGCTGCATCTGCCGGTCAGCTCCAGATCCTGAAGTACCTGCGGAGACATGGCTGTCCATGGTCTGAGTTTACATGCAATGAGGCAGCACACCACGGGCACCTCGCGTTGTTGCAGTGGGCCCGTGCGCATGGCTGCCCATGGGGCTCTGTCACAGCTGCATTTGCAGCTCATGGGAAGCACTTGTCAGTACTGAAGTGGCTCCGTCGGACTAGGTGCCCTTGGGACTGGACTGCTGTGTGTGAAAGTGCTGGCAGCCCGCAGGTCCTGCTATGGGCCATAGAGCATGGAGCCCCTGTGGTCTTTAAGCCCCCGAGACTGGAAATACAGGTCTGGGACGGCATGCTTGAGCTGGCAGAAGAGCGGCTGTGGTCGCTGCGACAGTGCTTTGCGATGGCAGGTGCTGTCTGCAATGGCATGCGACAGGACCTGCATCCAAGCGTGTACGTGATGGCCAAAGTGCCCAGGGAGGTTGTAGCGCTGATAGAGAGCAAACTGTCATTCACTACAGTCCTGGCAAACATCGGTGCAATGTCTAGAGCAGCGGAAATGCACATGGACTTAAAGAGGGGCAAGAAAGGAAAGGGAATCTGTACCTTTTCAGCACAAGTGATTTGATGATTGAAGCAACACGCATAATACCCGCGGAGTTGCTGCGCTGGGCAGTCAGATCAGGGAATGTAGCCTATTTGCTGCCAATGCTGTGCAGATCCGGAATAGAGCTCAGCACAGCGCTGTGAACGTTAATGTAAGATCAGGCAGTTTGCGGCACCACCATGAAGTCGGAGTTCAGACCAGGTCAGCAGAGTTGTAATGAAACTGCAGTCAGCCGCAGCCATGTTCTGGTGACAATGAACGGCGTATGTATATATATTACTGTGCAGTGTGTTGTGTGAATTGCTTGATGTTGCGCTCAAGTCAATTCACCAGCAAGCGCTGTTGGCGCACTCACGCTCACATATTATGCATAGTATGGTAAGCACCATGCTACTGGGAGCGAGCTGCGACACCCTTATACATCAAGGTCGCTGTGATCGAGCTAATATGGTGCGAGTAGAAGTGAAACAATTGGTTGCGCTTCACGTGCCTGTCATAGGTAAGTACAGCCTGACACCAAGAAAGAGGATGGCGTGCTGCGTGCGTAGCTGGCGTTACATCCATGCTGTGCTGGGCCATATGCTGAGCTCGTGCTTTGCTGGCTCGGTTGGCCCAGGCAGCTGCTGGCGTTCGGGCAGCCCGTGTGTCTGGCAACTGCTTTCGAGAGCATAGTTGTGAACTGCTGTCTGCTTTTGTTCCTGCTTGTAGCCCCGCTAAAAGATCCTTTGCGTGCCAACGACCGTGGCGTACGGACCCCCCGTGCAGTGGCTGCGAGAGGGCCGCAGTTCGCGACTGCGCTTGCATCGAACCTCAAACAACGACCTCAAAAGAAAGAAGCACCGGTCTGCTGTTTTAGCTGCCAACGTTCAGCCAGGTACGTATGGAACAGATCCAATCGGGACTTAGCGTGATACTGCTTTGCAGCTGTGTTCGTTGCCTTCAAGAAGTCCAAGCGAATCACGTCAAGGACAGAGTCTAGCAGGCCTGTAAAAGTCACCGCACGGTGTTCGCAGTGCGACTCCATCTGTAACCGAAGAGATAGCTCCACGCCCTGATGTGCCAACGAAGGCTTCTCGTGTGCAATACCTCGTCATCACACGAACTACCAGATTCATGTTGTCTGAATTTGGCAGTACAGCAAGAGCTCTGCACCACCTACTGTAACATGTACGGACAATATTGGTACGGCGGTAATGCTGACTGGCATGTGTCGGCGGTCACTACCGACGACAGGTTTGCTAACGCATGTGTCAGAACAACATGAAACGTCTCATTGCATGCCAAGCTGTACAGCAACATCACTGTCATTTGTCTTAGTACACTACAATTCCAACCATGAAGCCACCGGCCCTACGTGTCTATTCAGGGTTTGTAAATCCTGCCCGACCAAAGCAGCAAGCACCCCTTCGGGTCGCAGTTTATTCGCTCTCAAGCCTCAGCATGGTGGCCCATGCACTGTGCCTGGGGCGCATGCAGCCCAGTTAGTTCCAATTGCATATACTCCTGC
>QQTW01002633.1_pt1 | contig 13111 bp, 13 predicted proteins | sample 1904831 | NCBI WGS metagenome assembly QQTW01 (sample SAMN09435610, study PRJNA476489) | Subsurface metagenome, whole genome shotgun sequencing project. | reverse complement strand
AATTTGGATTACTGGGTTTTAGATCGCTGGTTGTTAGAACGTTTTAATCATTGGGTTGCTGACTCTGTTTTTGTATCTAAGTTGGCAATTATATTTACTTCCAGCTTCCCGGATTTAATAATAGCCTGTGGCGTTGTAGCATTGTGGTTTTCAAAGGGTTTTAAAACTCCTTTTTCTTTTAATATCCGTTGCAAAATTTTGCTAATGTTTTTTAGCTTTGTACCTACATATATCTTGGCTAGGTTGAGCCAAAACATCTTTCCCCGTCCACGCCCCATGATTAGTGTTCCATTGGAAATGACTACAGATTTAAAATCATGGAACTCGGCTGAAACTCATTTTTCTCATTGGGGCTCTTTTCCTAGTGACCATGCTGCTTTATTTTTCATAGTTAATGTTTTTGTTTTTAACATTAACAATAAATTAGGTTATCTCAGTTTAATTTTTACGACTTATTGCAGTTTTTTCCGGATAGGTACTGGTTATCAATGGCCTAGCGACATAGTAGGGGGTGCCTTACTTGGTTTTTCAGTCTCACTATTAATGTTGTCAATAGAACACCCTTTAAAAACCATATTAATTCATTTGATTTTACAGTTTAAACGCTACCCAACGCCAGCTTATACAATTAGCTTTTTATTTTTAAGTGATTTTGCTCAAGATTTTCACCATCTAAGGTTGATTGCTTCTCTACTTTTCAATATTGGAATCTTTCATTAATTTCAAGGGTATTGTCAGGTTATTTGGAGGAAACTCCAACGATTGCATAATATCTCCTCCATCTGGAAGTTTTCACAAGAGAGCCGTTCCGCCGTTCCGCGAGAAGCGATCTTAGCAAAATAATTTTCGCTTTTCTTGCCTCGCCCGCAAGTGGCGCGACATCTTTTCTTGAACTGGAGGAGATTCATGCCCCACCCGTTGCTTTGTTGGTGGTCTTCTTGCTCCCTTGCTTCTTCTTGACTTGCGACACAATTAACCAGGAGACTGCGAGACGGCGAGACTGCGAGACTGCGAGACAGAAGGTTCCCTTCTACTTCTATGTCTGAGTCATAAGAGCGAGCGTCGGTCGCAGGGGTTTAAGTCCCCCACCTCGCCTTCTCGTCCGGTTGTCTTCAACTCGGTGGGGTCTGAATCACCATCCATTTGTCTCCTCTCTCCTCTCTTCAACACTGTGTTATTAAATTCGTCCAAGGTTGCAAAACTTTCAAAAACTTGATCTACGCCAGTTAGCTCAAATAACATTTTGACTTGCTCATTCATTGAGCAGATGAAAAGCTTTCCACCAGCGGAACGCACTAATCTGAATGCTACCACTAAAGCTAGTAAGCCAGAACTACTAATAAACGTTACATTTTTAAGATCAATCAAAAACAATTTGATGCCAGCCTCAACAAGCCCCTCAATTTCTCGATGAAACTGTGTACTAGCCCTAATACTATCCAAAACGTCAGGACATTGAACAATTTTAATAACAAAACTCATTTACACAAGCCTTAATTAGTAACTTTAAGTTTTCCGACTCTTGTTAGTTAGTATCACACATTAGGGAAACTGTAACTAACAATTTATTCCCGTGCTTTCCCTGGCTCTATCGCGTTCGTAAATGACCGCTACTAGTCTGGATAAAATGGTAAGTGTGACATTAGGCTACCCTTTGGAAAAATTCGTTGGGCAGCTTAACTATCACAAAATAACCTAGTTCTCTTGTTTATTCTTCCATCTACAGAAATAAGTTTCTCTTAAGTTACCTTGTAACCGAGAATACAGGACGTCTTAAAATTAGACCAATATCCGGGTCGAGTGCTCCCTTAGTGGTTAGTGGTTAGTAGGAGTTCTTTTCCATTAACTACGCGCTTCCTAAATATTTTATAACCAGATAAAAATGACGCTAAAGTCATGACCAAAAGTTATAAAACCTGACTGGAGGTATTTTACATTTGCGAACTTACTCCTCGCGCTCACTCCAAGGGCTATTGTATTCGTGTATACAGTCGAACTTAACATCAATCTCTATCTTCGAGTAGATCAGCAAGAAAGGTAAGTAAGACTATTCTTTAGAAATAATTTTTATTTAACTAAATACTTTTCCGAAAACTTATTGAAAAATTTGAGGAATGAAGACTATGGCGTACACGATTATTACTGATACATGCGAAGGGTTTGGCGATTGCGTTGATGCCTGCCCCGTTGCTTGCATTCACCTAGGTCAAGGCAAAAACGCCAAGGGTATTGAGGACTGGAACTGGATTGACTTTGCTGGATGCATAGACTGCGGAATTTGTCTGCAAGTCTGCCCAATCGCGGGAGCAATTATTCCAGAAGAACGACCGGATTTACAAAAATCCCCTTTAGAGAGCAGCTTTGCCTCAATTTATTGAAATAGCCTTTAAATAGCTTCTAAGCAGTTAAGTATTAACACAAAATTTCCTGATGCTAAGAGGTGAGTATTTAGGTATTTGTACAAGGAAATTACAGCCTCTTGATGCTCATGAACTACTTGTAAGTGGTTATCAGTACCGTCTTCGCCAAAATGTACTAAGCGAGTTAATTGCCAATGCAGTAGTTGGAGATGGCGTTCTCTATAGCTGTAGAGACATTGAAGCAGTACTCAAACGGGTTATAAACGAATTACCTGAGAAATACGACACTTTTTCACCAAATAAATAGCCGTGTTTGTATAAAGCTTAGTTGGTAAGGGGAGAAAGGGGTTGGCGTAGCCGCAACTTCCAATCCCAGGTGCAAGATGTCAGTTAAACATTGTACAACCGGACTTGATATCACCAGCCCTTACTATAATGAACCGGTCATGCGCGAGATGGCAGATTATTTTATTGCGTCTTTAGGGCAAAATTTCTGATTCCGATTCTGTCACGCGGAGCTTCTTCAAGGGCGTCAGCCCAGCAGCAGACGATTCTAGGAGGCGTTCAGACTGCGTACTGCCTTTCTGTTTGGGGAAAATTTCCTCACTGGCTTTTACCAACCTTTCGCGCTGGTTGATTAGGTAAATGCTGATCAAAGTCAGGCAGACTCCTACCCACTGAAGCGGACTAAGAACTTCACCGAGGAACAGGTTGCCAAACAGTAGGGCAAATACTGGTGTCAGGAAGGTAAGTGAACTGAGACTGGTGAGACTGCCGCTAGAGGCGAAGTAGAAGAACAAACCGTAAGCGATCGCACTCCCAAATACAGTTGAATATCCCAACGCCATCCACCTAGCTGGTGAGAGATCCACCCACTGCTGCGATTCCACACCAGCAGAGAGGGCAAATAATGGCAACCCACCCAGAATCATGTGCCATCCCGTCGCTGTAACCGGGTCAGTGTAGCGGCAAACAAACCGAATCATAACTGTTCCGACTGCCATTGACAGAGCCGCCAACAGCATCAAAAACTCTCCACTGTGGAACAGCTGTTGGAAGTTTCCCTGAGCTGTAATTGTGCCTGAGTAAAGCAAAGCAACTTCTCGCCCCCCTTGCCCAAATGGGGGTAAGGGGAGTTGGCGTAGAAAATTTATTATCCACTCGCCCGGCAAGCCAATTAAAGCAATACCCAGCATGCCAAAAAACATTCCCAGCCAGCCCCACAAACCAATTCGTTCTTCAAACAACCAACACGACAGCAGGGCAACAGCTAGGGGTTGAGAGTCAATCATCACCGACCCCAAACCAGCACCCGTTCTAACTAATCCTTCTGCTAAAAAGCCTTGAAACAGCGCCCCATCCACCAAGGCAAATAAAGCAATCCACAGCCATGCTGCCCAACTCTTAGGCTGGGGTCTGCCCATGATTGCTGCTGCCGCCAGCACTAACACCCCAGCTGGCACCAAACGCACCCCAGCCATAAACAGCGGTGTGGTATGTGGCATCACTCCTTTCATCACTACCATTGCCGTACCCCACAGGAAAAAGGGCGCGATTAACAGTAGGGGAGCGAAGGGGAGTCTTGATTCAGTCAGTTTTAGCTGCATAGGATGGCTGACGGCTTATTTTAAGACAAGACAGAACTTTTCCTGATTCTAATCAATATTATGAACTTTTGTAAAGACCCTGAGATTAACCTATGAAAGGTGCGTTGGGATATTTTACTAGGACAGATCAGACACGCAAGCATTCCAGCCCAGTTGGATACCAAACTAGAACAGACGCAAATAAGGCAAACTAAATTAAGGTTCAACTGAAGCACAGCGCCTGCTCGTTTTTTAGGCAAAAAGAGGAATAGGGGGTTGAATTCAGTTGATCCCCGTGGTTTGCGCTTGATATAAATTTTACGACTTCTTGTGTGAGTGCCCATGATTTGGCCTTTTAAGCCTCGTTTTCGGAAACAAATTGCTCGGATTGAAATTGATGGAGCGATCGCCGGTGCTACTCGCAAGCGAGTTCTAGACGCCCTCAAGACTGTTGAGGAAAAACGCTTCCCCGCCTTACTGCTACGCATCGACAGTCCTGGTGGGACGGTTGGGGATTCCCAAGAAATCTACAGTGCTCTGAAGCGGTTGCGCGAAAAAATTAAAATTGTCGCCAGCTTTGGCAATATCTCCGCTTCCGGGGGTGTCTACATCGGCATGGGAGCTGAACACATCATGGCAAACCCCGGCACGATTACCGGCAGCATTGGTGTGATTCTGCGGGGTAACAACCTGGAACGCTTGCTGCAAAAAATCGGCGTCTCGTTCAAGGTAATCAAGTCTGGACCCTATAAAGACATTTTGGCCTTTGATCGTGAACTGACGGAGGCAGAAGAGCACATTCTGCAAGACTTGATTGACACGAGTTATCAGCAATTTGTGCAAACAGTCGCCTCGTCTCGCAATTTAGCGGTAGACGCGGTTAAAAGTTTCGCCGATGGTCGCATCTTTACCGGGCAGCAAGCCGTAGAGTTAGGCGTTGTGGATCGGCTGGGAACAGAGGAAGATGCTCGTCGCTGGGCGGCAGAACTGGCGGGTCTTGATCCCGATAAAACGCAGTGCCACACCCTGGAAGAGCGCAAACCCTTATTGACTCGCTTGCTATCGGGGCGTAGTCAGATGTCATCCGGCTTATCAGCTGGTGTCGAGTGGGTCGAATTTGAAATGTCTACCAGTGGTCTACCCCTGTGGTTGTATCGACCCTAATTGATTAAGTTGTTAGTTGTTGGTTTGTAAATGTTGATTTTTTTGTTCTAATAAATAGAACCGATCAACTAAAAACTATGTTTGTTCTTAGTTATTGCTTGTTAGATGTTAGTTTTATGCTGTAAAACATCAAACCGAATAACTAAGAAATATTTAAATACATAAAGGAGTTTAACGTGGAGTGGCAAGTTCGAGCGATTCGTGGGGCTACAACCGTCTCACAAAATACGGTTGAGGCGATTCGAGAAGCAGTGATTGAACTGCTCAATGAAATCGAAGCGCGAAATAATCTCGACCCAGCCGAGATTATTAGTGTTACTTTCACGGTCACCCGTGATCTGGATACTATCTTTCCAGCTGCAATCGCACGCGAGCGTCCTTGCTGGGACAAGGTGCCGATGTTGGATGTGCAGCAAATGCACGTAAAGGGAAGTCTGGAGCGTTGCATCCGGTTGTTAATCCACGTCAACCTCCCAGTTTCCCGCGTCAAGATTTGGCATATCTATCTGCGTCAAGCCAAAACCTTGCGACCTGATTGGAGCTTACCCCAGCCGATGCTGCCACCGCCAGCAGTTCACTCCCATCTGTGATTTGGGATTTTGGGTTCAGATCCAATCTAATAGCCACGCATCGCACATCTAAAATTTCGATGGCTGACCGCTGTCATGGCTATGATCATGAATTCCTAAAACAATATCGTAAAGGAAACTCACAAATTCTTTTCTTTCGAGCAGTCCTAAAGATTGACAACAGCCTTTTGAGTCCAAGAGTGGCTTGGTTGCATAGTAGGCGGGCTGCCAGTTATACCAAGGTATAGAAGGCCACAAATGATGAATTAAGTGGTAATTTTGCCCCATAATCAGCACATTCAGAATTCGGTTGGGATAGACTCTGGTATTTTTCCAGCGATCGCGCTCTTTAAACGGACGATGGGGCAAATAATCAAAAAACAATCCCAGCGCTAGCCCTACCACGAACGACGGTATGAACCAAAAATTGAGAACGTAACCCAAGAAGTGGTACTGATAAGAGACATAGAAAATAGAACCTACTAGCAACCGGTTCAAGAACCATTCCAATAGCTCATAGTTGCGCCACAGCTGCCGCTTAAAGAAAAATACCTCGTGGTAAAGAAAGCGAACCGGAATCAACCACAGCGGTCCACCTGTGGAAACATAATGATCCGGATCGTTTTCCGGGTCATTCACATGGGCATGATGCTGCATATGAACCCGTGTAAACACTGGGAAAGCAAAGGCTAACATGAATGCACTGCAATGCCCTAAGATGGCATTGACTACCCGGTGACGATGAGCGGACTGGTGACAGGCATCGTGAATCACCGTGCCAGCGATATGCAAGGCAAGCACGTTAGTGACAAAGCAGCACCAGTGCGACCACTCCCAGAGCCAGTAACCACAGTTTGAGAGCACAAGCATGGAGAGCGCTGCTAAAAACATGAGCAGCGTGGGATTAAAATCACCGGGAGGACTTAAGAACTCCCTAGGGACTGTCAGTGGCTTCTGCGCCTCCGACATGAGCATCTTTAACTCCTTATCAATTACTTATTGCGTAGTGTATGATACACCAGTTTAAATATTAAATTTTTGTGTAGCATAAGTCATCCACTTACCTCTATTAGAGTACCTGAATCACGGTATAATTACCAACAAAATTTATGACCTTAGCTCACCACTACCGAAAAGGCTGAAGGGCGTCTAAAAACCTTGAACGGCGGCAGGTTAATTTATATTTCAGCATTTTTTTATACTTTCCTCAGGAAGTATAAACAATAGTTTATTACCTGTAAGCCACCACCACTCAACCAACAACTAGGATCGGCCTCTATGCAACTACAAGATTCCCTACGCCGCACGAAGATTGTCGCCACGATTGGCCCAGCCACCAGTAGCCCCTCGGTGCTAAAAGCATTGATTGAAGCGGGTGCAACCACACTGCGGCTCAACTTCTCTCATGGCAGTCATACTGAACATCAGCGCTGTGTCCGCTTAATTCGGCAGACCGCCTTTGAACTAAATCAGCCGGTGGGCATTCTCCAAGACCTGCAAGGGCCAAAGATTCGTTTGGGGCAGTTTGAAACGGGGTCTGTGGTAGTAAGCAAAGGCGATTACTTCATCTTAACCAGTCGCTCGGTCGTCGGCAACCAGAGAATTAGCTGCGTCACATATGATCTTTTGGCAGAGGAAGTCCCTTGTGGCTCAACAATTCTCCTTGATGATGGTCGAGTAGAAATGCGAGTGGAGCAGGTTGACCGCGTTGCCAAAGAGTTGCATTGTCGCATCACTGTGGAAGGGACGCTTTCTAACAATAAAGGCGTTAATTTTCCTGGAGTTTACCTATCGATTAAGGCAATGACCGACAAAGACCGAGAGGATCTTATGTTTGGTCTTGACCAAGGCGTGGACTGGGTAGCGCTCTCGTTTGTTCGCAACCCGCAGGATGTGCTGGAAATTAAAGACTTAATTTCCAGTGCCGGAAAGCAAGTGCCAGTAATTGCCAAAATTGAAAAGCATGAAGCGATCGAGCAAATGGAGGCGATTCTGGCATTATGTGATGGCGTCATGGTTGCCAGGGGTGACTTGGGCGTTGAACTCCCAGCTGAGGACGTCCCCATCTTGCAAAAGCGGCTGATTGCCACGGCAAACCGGTTGGGCATTCCCGTGATCACGGCCACTCAGATGTTGGACAGCATGGTTCACAGCCCCCGACCGACTCGCGCTGAAGTTTCGGATGTGGCGAATGCGATTCTGGATGGGACTGATGCGGTAATGCTCTCGAATGAAACCGCTGTGGGCAAGTACCCGGTCGAAGCCGTGGCGACGATGGCTCGCATTGCCACGCGGACTGAGCAGGAAAAGGCGCTAGCATCAATCCACGCCAATGTCAAAAATCCCAGCCGTTCTATTCCCAATGCGATTAGTCAAGCCGTTAGTCAAATTGCGGAGCAACTAGGGGCAGCTGCAATCATGACGCTGACGAAAACCGGTTCCACAGCCCGGAATGTCTCAAAGTTCCGACCGCAGATCCCTATCTTAGCGGTGACTCCTCATGTAGATGTGGCGCGGCAGCTGCAACTAGTATGGGGGGTGAAGCCGTTATTGGTGCTAGACCTGCCTTCTGCGGGTCAGACGTTTCAAGCGGCTATAAATGTGGCTCAGGAAAAGCTGCTGCTTTCCCAGGGCGATTTGGTAGTGATGACTGCGGGTACGCTGCAAGGAATAGCAGGATCAACGGATTTGATCAAAGTAGAGGTAGTGACGGCGGTGCTGGGTCATGGAGTTGGACTGGGCCAGGGTTCGGTGAGTGGTCGGGCACGGGTGGCTTACCATGGAATGGATATTAGTAACTTCAATCCTGGGGAGATCCTAGTAGCACCACGCACAAGTGCAGATTTTGTGGAGGCGATTCGCAAGTCAGCTGGAATTGTTACAGAAGAGGAGAGTCTGACAAGCCATGCTGCGGTGATTGGCTTGCGTCTGGGCATACCGGTGATTGTGGGTGTGAAGCAGGCGACGAAAGTTATTCGGGATGGGGCGATTCTGACTTTGGATATGCAGCGGGGCTTGATTTACTCCGGTGCTTTAAGAGCTGGTTAAAAGGGTGACAAGGACCAACAACCAGCACCAACCCATCGCCTCCTACCACTCCCTGTAGTAGGAAGTTATCCTCAATTCTCCCTCCACCAAGCCGAGTTCTGCGCTTCCTTCCAGGACTGCCTAGACTACCTGAGCTGTGTTGGCGATGGTCAGCTTCACACACACTCCTGGATAGTTCTGGCGGATGCTCTGGTGGCAAGTGCACAGACAGAATTAGAGGCGCTGCCACAAGTCGTTCTTTCATCGTGGTGAGACTCTGCTAATTGCAGCTGCTCGACTCTGACGATTTTCGGTCTTTCTGCAAAAGTGACATGCTCCCCCAGATGATTGTCTAAAAAAAGGTTAAGCCGTGGTTAATGAATGGTTATTTATATGAATATAATTTAGTATCAAGTCCGATTCAAACTACTCATAAAGCGATTGACACTCCCAACCGCCACTGTAATCTATGAGCGCCAGAAAAGTTTCATCTCAGTCCTTTTGTGCCCGCCAGCTGAAGATTTTGGCTGACGAAACACGTCTGGCGGTTTTAGAACTCCTCTGGAGCGGTCCCAAGCACGTTGGAGAGATGAATGCCCTGCTGGGATTGGAGCAGAGTTTACTATCCCATCATCTAAAAGTCCTGCGGGACGAGGGTTTTGTCATGGCGACGCGAGATGGTAAGGCGGTGCTTTATCAGCTGGAGTCCTCCGTCTTGAGTGCCAATGGTGGCAGGGCAATTGACCTGGGATGTTGCTTACTCTCATTTGACTGAAGCGTTAAACAGCTCTCCAGCTAAGAACACCATTCTGTAACAACCGATGAAGAACTTACGAATTTTGGCACCCCTTTCTATTGGGTTAGCCACTTGTCTATTTCTGCAATCCTGTGCCAACCCCCCAGAAGCAGCAAACCAATCACCCAACGCCTTACAAGGCAAGCTGGTCTTAACTGGCTCAAGCACTATAGCGCCGCTCGCTTCTGAGATGGCGAAGCGCTATGAGGCTGAACATCAGGGGGTACGGATTGACGTGCAAACCGGTGGCTCTTCGCGAGGAGTTGCGGATACCCGTCAGGGGGTTGTGGATATAGGTATGGTGTCGCGCGCTCTCAAAGACAACGAAAAGGACCTGCAAGCTTTCACTATCGCCAAGGATGGCATCTCGGTAATTCTCAATCGGGACAATCCAGTTCAAAATCTGAGTGATAAACAAATTGTCGATATCTACACAGACAAGATTAACAACTGGAAACAAGTCGGCGGTCTAGACGCCCCAATTACGGTAGTCAATAAGGCAGAGGGTCGCTCCACCCTAGAACTCTTTGCTAACCACTTCAAACTGAAGACGACTGATATTCGTGCCGATGTTGTCATTGGTGATAACGAGCAAGGAATCAAGACCGTGGCTGGGAATCCCAACGCCATCGGTTACGTGTCGGTTGGCTCTGGTGAATACGCTGCCACCCACAATACTCCAATCAAACTGCTGCCCGTTGAAGGGGTAGCAGCCTCGATCGCCAACGTCAGCAACGGCACTTTTCCCATTTCTCGCCCCCTCAACCTCGTCACGAACAAACAACCGACTGGGTTGACAAAGGACTTTATTGATTTTGCCCGCTCCAAGGGTGTGCAAGACATTGTTCAGGAGCAATATTTTGTCCCAGCCTCGCAATGAAGTCATCCTAGTCTGGATTTTGCGGGGAATGGCTCTAGTTTCTGGTGGCATCGTTCTCCTGATTCTGCTATTCCTGCTCTGGGAAACCTTACCCATTCTGCAAAGTATCGGACTAAACCGGTTCTTCAACGACCCCGACTGGCATCCAACGAGCGAAGAATTTAATCTCACACCGATGCTCTGGGGAACGCTCTTGGTGATGTCAACTGCTGTGCTGGTGGCAACGCCGCTGGGCATTTCGAGCGCGGTTTTTTGCCACTATTACGCACCCCCCTTGAGCGCGAAACTGTATCGGCGTCTAATTGAGCTGTTGGCAGGGATTCCATCGGTAGTTTATGGCTTCTGGGGACTCGTTGTGCTGGTGCCAATCATCGGACGGATTCACCCACCAGGGCCGAGCTTGTTGGCTGGGACTTTAATCCTGACGCTGATGATTCTGCCAACCATTACCTTGGTAGCGGACGCCAGCCTAGAAAACGTGCCACCGGATTATCTTCGCGCTTGCGCGGCGCTGGGACTGGGACGCTGGGCAACGGTGCGCGGTGTAGTTTTCCCGGCGGCTTCCTCAGGTCTGTTAACTGGCGTCATTTTGGAAACGGGACGGGCGATTGGTGAAACAATGGCGGTGCTGATGGTTTGCGGTAACGTGGTGCAGACACCAACAAGTTTATTTTCACCAGTGCGGACGTTGACGGCGAATATCGCTCTAGAGATGGCTTATGCAGTGGGAAATCACCGTGCGGCCTTATTTGTCAGCGGACTGGTATTGATGGTCATGATTGTGGCTCTAGTAATGACTGCCGAGATACTCAACAGAGGACACATTTATGACTAAGAGGTCAGAAGTCGGAAGTGAAAAGGATGAAATTCATACCAAATCCCTCATCCGTCATCCTTCAGAATGGATTTCGACCACGGTGGTTTGGGCTGTTGCTACCCTAGTTACAGCAGCACTGCTGTGGCTGTTGAGCGATGTTTTCTGGCATGGTGTGGGTCAGGTTAACTGGGAGTTTCTGACGGCTCCACCGCGCAACGCGGGTCGGGATGGCGGCATTGGACCGATTCTGGTTTCAACGGGACTGATTGTGGGGGTTTGCCTGGGGGTCTCTATTCCCCTGGGGGTGGGTACGGCTGTTATGCTTGCTGAGTTCACGGAAAATTCGAGTATTTTGGGACGGTTGGTGCGCCTGAGCCTGGACGTTTTAGCAGGTGTGCCTTCGATTGTCTTCGGTCTTTTCGGTAACGCTTTCTTCTGTAAGACGTTGGGGATGGGCTTTTCTATCCTCTCTGGCGGGTTGACACTAGCGTGCATGGTTCTGCCGATTCTGATTCGATCAACGCAGGAGGGGTTTCGAGGTGTACCCGATGAAATTCGCCGCTCGGCGGCGGCGCTGGGTCTATCGCGCACGGCAACCTTGTGGGAGCTACTGCTGCCAGCTGCCATGCCTGGGTTAGTAGTGGGGCTGCTGTTGGGTCTGGGGCGCGCGATCGCTGAGACTGCAGCCCTGATCTTTACCAGTGGTTACGTTGATCGGATGCCTGCGTCACTTTTGGATTCGGGGCGCGCGCTCTCCGTCCACATTTACGACCTCGCCATGAACGTCTCTGGAGGGGAGCCGCATGCCTACGCCTCTGCCCTGGTATTGATGGGCTTTTTGGTGCTAATCAATGGATCGATATCGTGGTTAGCAGAGCGTTTCCGGCAATCCAAAATTTTCGTGGTATGACCAAGCCCATAACGAGACAAGACTCAGCATCACTCACGGGTAATCCGCCCTCGATGCAGACAGAGCGGTTAAGCCTGGATTACGCGAATAAAGCTGCATTTAAAGATGTGTCCCTCAAGGTCAAATCCGGTGGCATCACGGCGCTAATCGGTCCTTCAGGCTGTGGCAAAACCAGCTTCCTGACTTGTCTGAACCGCCTGGTCGAGCGGGAGCGCGGCTGTAAGGTATCAGGGCGCATCTTACTGGGAAATCAGGATGTGCAAGCACTCGATGTGATTTCACTGCGTCGTCGGGTGGGAATGCTCTTTCAAAAACCCAACCCGTTTCCGCTCTCCATTATGAGAAATATCGAATTTCCCCTCCGGGAACACGGGGTAAGGAGTCGGGACGAAATCGATCACCGAGTCGAGGATGTCTTGCGAGATGTGGGGCTCTGGGATGAAGTAAAGTCCAGGCTCTCGGCTTCTGCCCTCTCTCTCTCTGGCGGTCAACAACAACGTCTATGTCTAGCCAGAGCGCTCGCGCTGAAACCTAATGTTCTCCTGATGGATGAACCTTGCAGTGCCCTCGACCCGATTTCCAGTGAAGTGGTAGAGGATTTGATCACCAATCTGCGGGGAAGATATACGGTGCTTGTTGTCACCCACAATCTGGCGCAGGCAAAGCGCATTGCTGATGAGGTGGCGCTGTTTTGGGTGGCTGACGGGGCTGGGCAATTGATTGAGTCCGGTTCAGTAGCCCAGATTTTTGAATCCCCACAGCACGCCCTAACTGCTGCTTATGTCAATGGCAGGAGGGGTTAATCGTGGCGATCGCCCGTGAGTTTACTATCAACTTGGTGGGTTTGAGGATATAGTCCTTATTTGTTGTTTTTGGCTGCTGCCGTCTATGGCTATACTCGACTCCGGAAACGGCAATCCTCACTCAACTCTCAAGCACCTGATCCACCGAACACGGGTTGATGCAACCATCGGCGGCTAAAAGCCTCTGGGAATTGTACCC
>QQTW01002632.1_pt1 | contig 13112 bp, 13 predicted proteins | sample 1904831 | NCBI WGS metagenome assembly QQTW01 (sample SAMN09435610, study PRJNA476489) | Subsurface metagenome, whole genome shotgun sequencing project. | reverse complement strand
GCTAGGGATTGTAGAAGTTGGGTTGTCATGGATAGATTTATTCTCAATTCGTTATGCCTTCTAACCCATATTTAGAACGGTGTTCAGCCGTTCCTATCCAACGGAACCAGTGCCAAAATCTCTGGAGAAGGGCGAGCACTAGTCCAAAACTGCTGTTGGTGAAAGTCATCATGACAAGACCAACCACACTACTTTCTACTTCCTGCCGTTCTCGCTAAATATTAAGAAATATTACAGTTTGCTATTGGCGATTCTTGAACTGTGGTTTCGGCGAGACTTGCGATTAGAGGACAACGAGAGTGTAACTCTCGCTGCTGAAAAAGCTGAAGGGATTAAGCCGAGATACGCCAAAAAAGATGCCACAACCTATTAAAAAGTCTCACTCATTCAGGCTTTCAGCGTTTCTCTACCCGTAATTGATAAAACATGTCCAAAAGGGCTTATTTATGGGCAAGTTTGAGAATGAGAGGGAGTGAAAGCCTTATCCCACTGTTCTTGTTAAAGGAAGTTCATTCATCGTTTATGGGCAAGTTTTCCTTTATCGGGCAGAATCCCTAAAAGCTAGACATAGAGAGACTTGTTGAGGTGTAGTGGCACTTTTTTTGCCACATCTCGGCGCAATCCCAATAAGCTGACCGGACGGCGATAACCTTGACAACGTACAGCGACTTGTTATGCTGCGACCGCCAGTTTATTTCAGGCTTTTAGATTGGGGCAAACCCAACTTATTGAATAATTTTAAGAGAGCAACAAACTATTTCACAGGTCGCTATCTACGCAGAGGCTGCAAGACACAATGCTATTAGACCAGCTGACACTTCAAGAATGACTTCTTCTGCCTCCGTCCAAGTTGGTTGAAAGTCATGGCCGCACTCAACCGTGAAGCTATAGACCTTGGTTTTTGATGGATCAGAAAAATGGCGACTGAACGCATAGTCATCGCTCGCACCCGATGTCGGATATAGACCAAATGCCTGCTCCACGCCATACTTATCTCCACGAACCGCTTTTACTGCGTCGTTCATCTCACTGCCCAGCATTTTAACAAAGTTAAGATCGTCTTGTGTGATGTATTCACCGTAGCCAGTATCATTTGCTCGACCCCGGATTCCGTCAAAGGTGCTATCTAAGAAAGTTTGACTTGGCTCTGTCATTTGGTTCTGGTCACTACCCCAACTGTGTAGAATTACTGGCACGGCGCTGTGGACATCGACGTGCCACTTAATCCTTGGGTAAGTGTCGAGTAGCCAGACAACGTTTTGAGTCTCCGGTTCCGAGACTGGCGATGGTCCTCGATACACCTCTCTGTTACAAGGATCATCAGAGGCACTGACCCCAGAGTCCAAGGAGAATTTCGTCAGATGATCCCAAAGGAAGTCGAAATTGCGATTAAGGTCTACACCGATGCAATTCCCGCCACTAATATGTGACCGACGGTTCTTGCGCCACAGAGGGTCGTTGGTCTGACTATGATGACGACCGTCTGGGTTGACGCACGGATAAATGAACAGGTTCAATGTTTCCAAAACTTGTCGTACATCGCCCGCCGAGAAACGCTTACCGTCGTACACTAGACCTGTGCCAATCGCGTATGCTTCAAGAAGGTCGGCGGTGAGCGAGATGAGTGCGTCTGGCGGAACCCATTCACGAGCATGGACTCCACCTAGTATTAGAACACTATCAGCCTCCGAGACTGATTTTGCCCCAACGCGAAGGACACGGGTCTGGCGTCCTTCATGAGTAAGATGTGGAGGTGCAATCAACTCGGTTGTTACTGGATAAGCAGTGGCAAGATTCTGAATTGCCAACTCGATTTCTTCAACATTCAAATATGTCATAGCGTCATTCCTTACGTCCAAGACCACGTGGCACTTGTCGGCTCCTATCCCTGAAGCGATTCCCTTGTCCTACCTCCTGCTGCCTTTCATGACCGACCTCTGTGGCATTCTCGATGATACGGATAGTGACTTGTCTGGCTGTGCGTGTGCTCCGAGCTGTCTGTAATTGTGACTCGGGTAAGTAGGCGTCAATCACGAACTCTCCGTCTATTTGACGGGGAATAGCGCGACATCCAAGATCTGGCTGGATTTCATTGGTAAAGTTTCTGAGATCTTCCAATGTAGGTGCCTTGATCTCGAAGCGAATGATTTGTTGATTGTTCATCTAACGTGCCCCTAACGCGCATTAATTTTTAGTTACGGTTCAATTCGGCTCCCAGATAGCTCCCATAAAGAGAATTACTCCAGTTTGGTCATCCTGAATTGCACAGAAAAACGGGCGGTTAACTACCATACTGAATTTTTGATTAATGGAGCGCTGCATCAGCACACTTGTAGCCGCTGCTGCTTCTGTACCTTCTTCATTAACTTCCATAAAGGCTTTATGTCTGATGTCACTAATGGATACAAATGCATCACACATGTTTTGGTAATTCGCACGAGAACTCAACGCTACCTTCATGCCCATCGCTTTGAAAGCGTCCATTAAACTATCTTCATAGTCAATCTTGAAGCGTGGCAAACCAAGATAACCCTGCATTCGGGAGAACTGAGACCTCCACTGCTGCCATTTTTGCGTATCTAAACGTTGTTGAAAATTGCTCAGAGAGTTCTGCTCATCAGGAAGGAAAACAATCATACTGATGTTGCTGTCTTCATAGGGAAGGGCGATCGCTTGGAAGTCTTTACTCTGGAAGTACTCGTAAACCCCCGATTGGGTCATCAGTGGGTGAAGCTTAGACTTGCCATCTAAGAGGATGAATGGAGCTTCCTTAGTATTGGCTTTGCTAAACTGCCATTTCCAGACACCTTTGAAATAAATAGCGTTAAGCAAAATCAGAATTGTATTAGCATCGATATCTCCCGGTTTAATGATTTCGTTGATTTTTCCATTAGTTTTATTCTTCACCCAATCATTGATGCTCAATGGGGCATTGGAGTCAGCAAAGTTAAGATTAAAAACTTCGGCTGAATAAAAATTTTGACTCCTCTGGCTAAAGTCTTGTCTAAATAGCAGCCTCTCATGCATCCAAAGGGAATTAGCTATGGACAAATGCACTTGACTTCCACATTGCTTCAGTTCATCTCGTAGGGCAGCATAAGCAGTGTTAGCTTCTTCTAGCCCAATGCTTTGTATTCCGAGGATTTCTGCTAGTTCTTGCTTGGTTGTTCCATCTGCTCCATTATGCAGCAGAGCCAGTGCCAAGGTGAGGCTAAGCGGAGATATGAATAAATTCCGATTTCCGTTTCGCTTCACAATTTGCAGAAAAACTCGGAAAGCAAAAGCATTAATGGCTGCAACTAACCTGCTATCAATTCCTTGGAAAGTCATGGTTAGACTCACTTCTGTCTTATTAACCAGGATACTTAGATTAGCACTTGCCAAACTGCTTAATAAACCTTGGCGGAAGATAGGTGAAACTAAGAACCTTATCCTACCTTACCTATATAGGATTAGAACTTGACTACTTTTACTATACTTAGCTGAGTTTAATGCCAGAGCGGCTAACAACGTCCTGCACAAAGTCTAAGTTTTTGTCTATACGGGTATAAATCCCACCTTCTCCACAAGGTTTTGTCGCAGTTCTAGTGGCTCGGGATGTCAAGCCTGCCACCTTAAGCTCTCCTCCAATTAGAATATACGCAGGACCTCCACTGTCACCGTTGCACGAATCGTATCCATTCCCACCTGCAACGAATTCTAGGTCAGATTCAAAGCCTAACTGGTCTTCGGCAGCGTCTAGACTGTCAGTAGGAGTACGTTGGATATGGGTAATCTCAACTTCGACTTCCCGTTTAAGACCAAACCCCTGCGTGCTGAATACGTCGTCATTGCCAAAACCAACCAATTTAGTTCGCGTTACCGCACTAATCTCTTTTGTGGAAGCAATCTTCACAGGAGTTACCGTAGCGTCCTTTCGTAGAATCAGGACTGAAATATCATGCAATCCTGTTGAGGCATAGTTGGGGTGAACAACTGTTCGGCGAGCTGAGATGATTTCTGCATCGCCTAATTGATCTTCATCCTCACAATTGAGAGCAACAACATTGGCTACCAAGCCAGGAGGCTGATGACAATGTGCAGCACTTAACACAACACGGGGATGAACCAAAACTCCTGTGCAGAACCACTGCATTGAGCGGTTAGGAAATCTTTGTCCAATTAAACAACATTCTGGATATCCCCCTTTGAGTACAGGTGTACCTCCAACAATTCGATCAAGCAGGTCTGCCAGACCACGGGCATTATTTACCCGAGCTTCACGCTCCAGACCAGCTTGAGACATATAAGTCTTTACTATATCAGCTAGCTCTACGTACTTTCGAGACAGATTTTTGTAAGCTTGCTCTGCATCAAAGGTGGTGTTCTGCGAACAGTTAACGCAATTTTTCATGTAAGACTCACTCATGATTTAGTCTTTGAATCGTGATTTTACTTCTTATACCAGTAGACAAACTTCAGTCTACTTATTAGGAATCCACGACACTATCATGCATTTCCGCAGTTTGGTTAAAAAACTTTACAGTCATATCGGGGTTTGTGTAGCAAGCGGACAATTTTGGGTGCTGGACGTATAATCTTTTTTATTGGCTTAGTTTAGGGCTGACTGGATGTATAATTCCTGCTTTTGACCAAGATTATCTTGGAAAAAACTCAGCGTATAACCGAATTTGTGATGAGCGAACAAACTTGACAGCTTAATGAGTCAATTGCTTCAATTAGTTTCCACGCTTTGATTTTGGGCTTGTTGACGCAAAAATAATACGTCCAGCACCGTTTAATGTCCGTTTGCTACACAAAGGCCATCAAGGGCTATCAAATTTGCAAACATGCTTTATGCGCTTTAGGCCAACTAGGTTTTAGTAGTCTGAATAGCTATCTGAAGGCGTGGCAATCGGGAGGGCGACTGAATCAGCTAGCGGTGACGATGAATCGAACGACGCGAGCAAGGTCTGCTTAGACCGAGTAAGAAACCCACCTCCGATCTTGGGGGTGGGAGCAATTAAAAATACTCAGGCAGGACACCCAATGTCGTCAAAGTGGGAAGATATCAATATGGAGGAAAAACGAATTGCCGACGTAGACCAAGCCTTCGCCTGTGTGCGCGTGTGCCAATGGCTTTCCAATTGCTACCAAAGCATCAACTTGTTTCGGTATGACGACAGCAGAAAAATTGTGTACATCATAGCTGGAGCCAACGACCAATTCAAAATAATCGTTCCACCTAATGGACTTTGGAGGTTTGATGAAACCTAACTTTCTCAGATCTTGCAGCAAGTTGGGCAGGCGCTGGTTTGCTTACCAGTTATTCGCTTTCAGAGTACCTTCTCCATGAACACAGTGTAGGGACCGTCGTTGTATCGCTCGATAAAATAGAAGCCGAGTCGCTGATAAAGCTTAAGTGCTTGTGCTTGTTTTTGTTCATCGGTCATATCAAGTCTGGCAAACTTGTAACCTGTAGTCCTGGCAAAATCTAAGAGCCTCTGAGCCATTTGCGTCCCCAATCCTCGTCCTCGGTAATCTTTGAGAAACCACATCCTCTTCAGTTCACAGATGTCAGTACTCAAAAGCCGGATAGCTCCGCTGCCAACAACTCTCTCATCATCGATCAGCACTAAGAACGTGCCATTGTTGTCGAAGTAGTGCGGTTGCACGCCATCTATGTCAGACATGACATCGTAACGTCTAATCACTTCTTCAGGAACCTGCCAAATTTCATGGCAGACCGCGACGATTACACGCTTAACTTCTTCAACTTGTTGTAATTGTATCGGTTTAACTTCTATCATATATTTCTGGAAAAGGTTACACTCATATCTCGCACATAGTGATCTGAATCTCAAAACCCTGTGTTTGTGCCAAAGGTTGTAGACACTGAATTTCAAGCAGCAGTAGGAACAACACCAGTTGGGGTAGTAAAGACTCAAGTGCCAATTGAGCCGCCTCTCCCCAATCAGGCAAAGCGGATGATGCTTTTGACAGATACGCCCAGTGTGCCAGGAGGTAGGCAACCAAGGACAGCACTAACCACCGATAGATGCCAAGTTGTGTACCCTGACCAACGCGGTGTAGACCAAATCGGTGCTTTGCTGTTTTGAACCATCCTTCAATCTGCCACCGTCGTTTACCCCACCAGGTAATAGTGGAACCCTTAAGGGGTCTAGTAGACAGGACAAAGCGCTTCTCCAATTTGCTGTCGTTGCGTTTTAGATAGTACCAGGACACAGACACTGGGAATTTCAACCCCGCCAGTCGGACTTGTGACCCACGTTTGTACAGGTGTGCTACACTGCGCCCATCTTCTAGTTTGCGGTCACAGCGCACGCCAACAACAGCGTGGTGCTTCAATGAAGGCACTCCTTCTACAAAGTCAATACTACCAAAGGCAGTATCGGCTAGCACCAATACTTCAAAGCGTTGGGTGAGGGCTTTGGGCAATCCACGCACGAGTCGCAATCCCAGTTGCGCAGGCGAGGCAGTATCCTTACCTCGGTAAACTCTAAAACTCCACGGCAACCGCCACTGCCCAACCACCAAGTAGAGCACGACAATATGCAGCCCTCGCTTGCTGTGATAAACCCGCACCAGTCCATCAAGTGCCTTAAACTTGCCGCGTTTCTCTAACGTGGTTAGATCAATGATGACTTGCTTTCTTCGGTCTGCGTCCCAATCGACGCTGGGACAGGATTTGTTGGAGTGCGAAAGAGCGAGTAATACGAATTACCTGGCGAGTTGACCAAGGATACACGTTGAGAAACCGACTTAGTGCGCTAGCTGACTTAGTTTTGCTGTGTTCAGGTAAGGGATGTCCTTGAGCTTCCAAAAACAGCCCCAATAGTGCTTGTAGGCTATCTCGTTGGTGGGCAGTCGGCATCAAGTTGAGCAGAGTGTACACTAACCCTTGGGCGTGGGCAAGGATGGTTTCCGTCATTCTTGCTTCTCAAAATACTTTTCGCGCCCTTTTCTCTCATCTTTTGAGCCTTAGTGCAAGATCTGAGATCACATTAGTAAGATTTTCTGTAGAACTGTTGGGTGTGCTGGTAAAACCTTTGACTATCAATCTTCAGGAGCGCACCAAAGACAGGATAATGCCACATAGGGAACCCAGGAGTAGCACTATACCGCTGATGAAACTGATGCCAAAGCCAATCGTCCGCTTTTCGGCAGCCTGATAGTATCCCCAGGCATAAACAATGCGACCTACAAGCCAGACTGCACCCACACCAGCACCCCACAACGGGCTGACGTAGAAAGAGAACAACCATAACAGAGGCAGGAAGAAAACCAATTGCTCCAGGGTATTCTGCTGGACACGCAGCACTCGCTCAAAGTCTGGCTATCCTGACATTTGGGGAGGTGGCACCTTGTATTTGACTCTAGCTCGACCGACGTTAAACGCTAAGAACTGGTAGACCAGCAGTGTCAAAGCAGTAATGAGACTAGGCCAAGATGACATACCGCAATTCTCCTAAACCTAAAAAATATAATTCTTTTGAGGTAATCGGTCATAGCAATGCCTGACGGCAAGGCAAAAGCCTACGCGCTTTACTCGCTGGGTTTTCCTAACTCATAAGCGGCAGACGCCAGTGTATCTGCTGCTGCATAATTGCCCTGCTCGTGGGCAAATTCTGAACAGGCATTCAGAATCTCCCAGTATTTGACTCCTTTGGCTTTGAGGGAGCGCGATCACGTTTCGAACCTGGTATTGCTGAATCAGGGGATGGTGTAAAGAAATGTAAGTTTACTTGGTGGGTTGCCTAAATCTTTAGCTTGCCTTTGATGTATATCACAGAGGTTGAAATCAAGGTCACCTTATTTCATACTTCCATTCTGCAACACTCTTTCACATCAACCTCAGCCAGGAGAAACCAGCCATGGCAGACTCAATTCTTTTATGGAACGCAGTGGCACTTGAAGCTAATCGCGTTAGTCATAGCGACCCGGACAAAAGAGAACAAAACGGTCCCACGCTCTCATCGAGGGCATTGGCAATTGTTCATCTGGCGATGTACGACGCCTACGCCGGAATCGTCGGAACCCCAGAATTTCCGCGTTATTTAAGCTCCGCACCTGTACCGACTGTGCCGCCGCCGCCATTGTCAGCGCGAGACGCGGTAGCGGGTGCGGCCTACACAACGCTGGTCGCGCTTTATAAAACCCAAAAAGATTTTTTCGACGCGCAGTTAAGCTGCTTTGATACCTCTAGTGCCAGCTTCGAATTCGGCGGGACAGTTGGTAAGGCTCTTCTCAATTTGCGTTCCAACGACATGGACGCGAGAGACTGCGGTTACATAGTTTCGCTTAATCGCGGTAGACATCGCGTTGACCCCGATAATCCGGGACAGGGATTTTACTCGCCGTATTACGGAGCGCAGTTGAAAGGCTTTGCCTTTTCCACACGGCAAAGCCTTGATCCGCCGCCTTTCGACAACGGCACTGGCACTGATTACTTACTGGCACTGAAAGACGTGCGGGCAAGGGGAATCAGACCTGATTTGACGGGAACTTTACCTGACGCCCTTTTCAACAAACGGAGGACCGAGCTGGAAACGCTTATCGGTATTTATTGGGGTTATGACGGCTCGAACCGTCTAGGAACGCCGCCGCGCCAATACAATCAGATAATTCGCGTAGTGGCAATGAATACAATTAATCCCAAAACCGGAGCGATCAATGGCGAGGGAGAGAACGCCAAACTGTTCGCCTTTGTCAACGCGGCGATGGGCGATGCCGGAATTCTGGCTTGGGAGCAGAAATACTTTCACGACTTCTGGCGTCCGGTCGTCGGCATCCGCGAACACGATAAAAACCTCGGACCGCTCGCGCCACATTCCGTGAGCGTCGATTTCACCGACGGTGACCCGGGATGGCTACCGCTCGGCTCGCCGAACACAAATTCGCTGGGAACGAAAAACTTTACGCCAAATTTTCCCGCTTACCCGTCGGGACACGCCACGTTCGGAGCCGCCGCTTTTCATATAACCCGAATGTTTTACGGCACACCTCCGGATGATAAAACCGCTGACAACTTATTCCCCCAATTCTTTGTTTCCGACGAATTCAACGGTGGTAACCGCGACAATAATGGAACAGTGCGTCCGAGACACACGCGATTTTTCCCCGGCGGTTTATGGGACATGATAATTGAAAACGCTACCAGCCGGGTTTTACTCGGGGTTCACTGGATATTTGATGCTTTTGACTTTACCGAAGACGTGGACGGCAATCTGGTGGCCGATTTAAGTGACGAGAGGATCGGCGGTGTGGGTCTCGGTTTGCGAATCGCCAGAGACATTTTTGCTCACGGCAGCGACATAGCACCGAAAATGACTCCGGACACGCCTGCGGCAAATCCACCAATCACTACGCCTCCGGCTAACTCGCCCATGCCGACCTTACCGATACAACCGGCGGCATTATAAGGGCAGCTCTAGCAAAACTGTTCCAGTTGGTCTTGACTAAAATTTAGATGTTTAAATGTTCAACCATTTAAACATCTAAATTTTTAAGCGCTTGGATATCTAATAAGGGTAGGCTCAGCAAAGCTGTCATTTGCCGCCACACGACACCTGAAAACCTTGCCCCGATAGAAATTTATCGAAAAAGTAGGTTCCATCTGATTCCTCGTATCCAATAACTTCCCAAACGCTTTCTCAATCATTCATTTCTCAACACCTTCCAAGCTTCGTCACATTTTATACCATGTCAACCAATGGTTGACATCCTCGCTCCCGACAGACCAACTCCAACCTTATCCCATAACTTCCCAAACGCCTTCTCAATCATTCATTTCTCAACCCCCTTCCGAGCTTCGTCACATTTTATACCATGTCAACCAATGGTTGACATCCTCGCTCCCGACAGACCAACTCCAACCCTATCCTGCAAAAAAAAACGAGAAACGACAGCAGTTAAAATTCAATTTCCAGGATAGGAATACTCATCTGTGTTGAGCCTACAATTTTACCTTTGTAATATTTCCCCCATCTAGAATTGCTTCACATCTGAGCCAAAGTTCTGTGCTGATAGTATAAACCCCTAGCGTTCGCTCAACAGACAACGCAACCAAGTTGCTCGCAACTTCTATCCCTCATCGCTTTGCCTGGATTTCTAGGGAACGATTCTTTACGAAGTAGGTTACATCTGATTCATCTTATCCCATAACTTTCCAAACGCCTTCTCTATCACTCATTTCTCAACCCCCTTCCAAGATTCGTCACATTTTATACCGTGACAACCATTGGTTGATATTCTCTCTCCCGGCAGAGCAATTCACAGTTCACAATTGCGGACACAGAATAAAACTTCAGTATCGCAAGGGTTTCAGCCCCCACTTCATGAGTGTGAACTGTGAATTGGATCAGATTTCATATTCGTCTTCCATTGCTCTGGGAAATCTTTCTTCCATTGCAGTCAAATACCTCTGCCGCCCCAACGATTCCAAAACTATATAAGCAGTCCAGTCTAATATCCTACACTCCCGTAATCGCTTGATGTGCTTTAGGACTTGCGGTAGCTCTCGACAAGCGATCGCCCCCAACCCCAGGGCAAACGCATCTAAATTTATACTTGGTGTGACGTGGTATTCTGGAGGAGAATAAAATGTGTTAAGTAGTACGCTAATAAACCTCGCGTCTATCTCACACTAGGGGCAGTTTTATGGGAGCAGGTTTCAAATCTCCAAAGCAAACAACTAAAAGCTCAAAAAATTTGAGTATCGCTAATGCGACTGCACTCACGGAACAAATAAAATTAGTTTTTAGAGAGATAGAAGATCCCCTTGTAGAAAGGACCCGCGCCCATTTGCTAATAGATATTTTAATGATTGGAATACTATCAGTGATTGCCGGAGGTAAGGGATGGGAGGACATGGAAAATTATGGATTGAGTAAATACGATTGGTTGGAGCAATTTTTAGTTTTACCAAATGGTATTCCTATTGCAGATACATTTCGACGAGTGTTTGAACGTATTAAACCAGAAGTATTTGAACGATGCTTTCGGGGTTGGGTAAAATCTGTAGTTGAAACAGTAGGAGCGCAAGTAATTCCGATTGACGGTAAGACCCTTAAAGGTTCATAGGATAGAAAACAGGGTAAATCCGCTTTGCATCTAGTCAGCGCCTGGTCGAGTGAATATCGTCTTGTTTTAGGGCAAGTTAGAGTAGCCGATAAATCAAACGAAATTACAGCGATTCCGGCATTATTAGAATTGTTAGACATAACTGGCTCTATAATTACCATTGATGCAATGGGAACGCGCTCCAGCGATTGCATCTCAAATTTTTAACGCAAAAGCTGATTACGTCTTAGCACTTAAAGGTAATCATCCTACACTGCATGGGCAAGTGAAAGATTGGTTTGAGCAAAACTTATCTCAAGGGTTTGAAGGGATTACCCATAGTTATGACGAACGGGTATAAAAAGGTCATCATCGTACTGAAAAAAGACAAGTTTGGTCTGTGCCTATTTCTCAACTACCAACTTTACATAATCAAAATGATTGGGTCGGACTTAAATGCGTTGTTATGGTAGTGCGTGTACGACATCTTTGGAATAAAACGACTCGTGAAGTTCAATTTTATTTAACTAGTTTGAACTGCAATGCTTGCAAACTGGGGCAAGCCATTCGTCTGCATTGGGGTGTTGAAAATGGTCTACATTGGGCTTTGGACGTCACATTCCATGAAGATGCTTGCCGCGTCCGTACTGGTCATGCTCCACAAAACCTAGCATTGCTGCGACGAATTGCTCTTAATGCTTTGAACCTGGAGCAATCTTTTAAACGTAGTAATCGGCAAAAATCAAATCGAGCCGCTATGGATAATAATTATATGTTAACGATTCTTGCTGCTTGTTTAACTCAACATCATGATGCCTCTAAGCCCGCTTGTCAATAGCATTTGAGATGCGCTTACCCTGGCGTTTAAACCCGGAACAGTTTCAGCAATGCTTCCTAAATTGGATTAAATCTATTAGCAATATTACTTTGGGAGAGGTAGTTGCAATTGATGGGAAAACCTTGCGCCATTCCTATGACTACGAAGGCGATAAGGGAGCTATTCATATGGTGAGTGCGTGGGCAACAGCTCAGAGATTAGTTTTAGGACAAGTTAAGGTTGATGAAAAGTCTAATGAAATTACGGCTATTCCTGAGTTACTTAAGGTTTTGGAGCTTCAGGGTTGCATTGTAACTATTGATGCCATGGGGTGTCAGAAGGAAATTGTCAAGTTAATCAGGGAAAGCGCGGCGGATTATATTATTACATTAAAAAAGAATCAAGGCTCTCTGTACAAAGATGTAGAGCAGTTGTTTAAAGAAGCAATTCGTACCAGATTTGAAGGGTTTGAACATAGCACTTATAAAACTCAAGAGCATGCTCATGGTCGAGAGGAAATTCGTCATTATGTGATGTTAACTAACATTCAGTCACGGATAGACCCAAAACAAAAGTGGCAAAACCTTAATAGTGTAGGTATGATAGAGTACGTGTGTAACATAAAGGGAAAAACTACTGTTGAAACTCGTTACTATATCAGTAGTCTCCCAAATAATGCCAGGCTACTCGAACAATCAGTTCGCAGTCATTGGGGAGTCGAGAACTCATTACATTGGGTACTGGATGTAGCATTTGGTGAAGACGATTGTCGGATTAGGAAGGATAATGCTCCTCAAACTTTGGCAGTTCTTCGTCACATCGCCGTTAATCTTTTAGGTCAAGAAAAAAGCTCAAAGCTTGGCGTGAAGAATAAGCAGTTTCGAGCGGCGATGGATAACGAATACCTTATTAAAGTTCTATCCGCCTAGTAGTTATAGAATAGCTTGACTGGACACTGCCACTAAGACTGGACAGCATTTTTAATGAAGGGTCATTGTAAGATTATGCAAGGCATTCGTGCCTTTCAGGAACAATTATTGACGATATTAATGTAACTTTAATCAATTTCCCTTGTTCGAGCAAAATTTTTCAATTTATTTCTGACACTCGATAACATTTTACAATTTATGGGTAATTTATACCTCATTTTTCAGTAACTGGGGCAATTAAGATGCGTTTGCCCTGAGCTTAAGACCAAGACCTAGACAAACAGAGTTCATTCAAAGCAGGGTAG
>QQTW01002631.1_pt1 | contig 13114 bp, 15 predicted proteins | sample 1904831 | NCBI WGS metagenome assembly QQTW01 (sample SAMN09435610, study PRJNA476489) | Subsurface metagenome, whole genome shotgun sequencing project. | reverse complement strand
TTTGTAGTAGGCGATGCCGATCAATCTATTTACAGTTTCCGCATGGCAGACTTTACAATTTTGCTAGAGTTTCAAAATAACTTTGGCGATGGCTTGCCCGATGATGATACGCGCACAATGGTCAAGTTAGAGGAAAATTATCGCTCTAGAGATAACATTTTAGAAGCAGCTAACGAACTCATTTCTAATAATACCCAACGCATTGATAAAGTTCTCAAGCCTACTAGGGGCGCTGGAGAAGAAATCTATATTTATAGAGCAGAAGATGAAACGGTTGAAGCTGATTTTGTAGTTAATCAAATTAGGACTTTAGAAAGTAAACACTCAGAAATGCACTGGGGTAGTTTTGCTATTTTGTATCGAACTAACGCGCAATCGCGTCCTTTTGAAGAATTGCTAGTCCGGCGGGGGATTCCTTATACAATTGTCGGCGGTTTAAAGTTTTACGATCGCAAAGAAATTAAAGATATATTAGGCTACTTGAGAGCGATCGCAAATCCTGCCGATACGGTAAGTTTATTGCGAGTAATCAACACTCCTCGGCGCGGAATTGGCAAAGCTACCATAGACAATCTCGTCAAAGCTTCCCAAGAATTGGGTTTACCACTATGGGAAATATTAAGCGATGAAACCTCTGTAAATACTTTAGCCGGACGTTCGGCGAAAGGCGTAAATAATTTTGCGCGGATAATTGGCAATTGGCAAGCCCAAGTAGATACAGCTTCACCGTCGGAGATTGTCCAAGGGGTTTTAGAAGAATCAGGTTATGTCAAAGACTTGCAAAATCAAGGGACAGATGAAAGTTTAGATCGTCTCCAAAACGTCCAAGAACTTTATAACGCGGTACGTCAATTTGAAGAAGAAACCGAAGAACCAAATCTTGGCTCTTTTCTAGCAAGTACAGCTTTAACTTCAGACTTGGACAATTTAAAAGAAGGACAAACTGCCGTTTCTTTGCTGACCTTACACGCTTCTAAAGGTCTAGAGTTTCCAGTCGTATTTTTAGTCGGATTAGAGCAAGGTTTATTTCCTAATTTCCGTTCGCTAAACGATCCGGCATCTTTGGAAGAAGAACGACGATTGTGTTACGTTGGCATAACTCGCGCTGAGGAAAGATTATACATTTCTCACGCCCGCGAACGTCGCTTGTATGGTAATCGGGAAAGTGCTGTGCCATCGCAATTTTTAGCCGAGTTGCCCGAGGAGTTATTAACAGCAAAAAAACAATCGCGAGTTACTAGCAAGCAATCATCAAGTCCGCGTACTGGTGCTACAAATCAAACTTGGCAAGTAGGCGATCGCATTTTACACAAAAGTTTTGGCATTGGCGAAATCACTCATATTCTAGGTTCTGGAAACAAAATATCGTTAGCGATCGCCTTTCCTAGCCTCAATCAAAAGAAAATCATCGATCCAAGAATTGCTCAATTAGAAAAAGTAAATTAGCGAACGTCGCCATCACCCGAACTTCCTCAGAACTTGCCTATTTTCGCGAGCCGAGATTTTTTGCTGCTGATGGTAGGGGCAAATACTTCCGCAAAATCCCTAATACTTGCTCAGGTTTGATTGGCTTGCTCAAAAATTCTGAAGAACCAACAATTTTTGCCCTCACGCGATCAACAATTCCATCGTTGCCTGTCAAAATTATTACAGGAATATTTTTGAACCGAGAAATTCGCCGAACTTGGCTGCAAACTTCATAGCCGTTGGCAATCGGCATCATTAAGTCAAGAAATATCAAATCTGGCTGATTTTCTAGCAGTATTGGTAATGCTTCTACCGCGTCATTAATTCCTATAAATCGATAGCCAGCTTTAGTTAAAATATGTTCCATCAGTTGTCCCATAATCCGACTGTCATCTATGCAAGCGATTAAAGGAGAATTTTTGGGTACAGCAGGTCTTGGCGTATCTGTATAACTAGGCTCGGTGGCTTGAATGCTAGAGGCTGGAGGTAGTAAGTCGCCAATTTTTATTAGCTCTAAAATGCCCTGACGAATGTACGGACTTAACAAACGTGTCACCAGGAGTAAGTCTTGCTTCATCACTATTGCTAAGTCTCTTAACGTCCTTTCTCCATCAACAATTTTAATTAAAGTCTGGTACACCGGAGCGGAAGTGTGCTGTTGTAGTTGCTGTGGTTGCCTCAACAATACGGCAGCATTGGGGAATAATTTTTCTAAGCCTGCTTTGCACCATTGTTCCCAAGCTTGCTTAGAGTAGGCGATCGCGTGTTGGGGGTTCAGTAATGTTAAAGAGGCATTTAAAGCATTTTGGCGATTGCACTCAAAGGTTAATTTACCTAGAGCTTCTTGCTGTAGCAAATCAAACAATACTTCTGTAACGGTATTGCGAATTACTCTGACTGCTTCATCTCCTTTGATTTCCTGCTTTTTTACTAAGCTAATCAAGAGTTGATATTCCTCTAAATCCCATTTTCCGGTTGAAAAGCTATGCTTTTGGCTATCAATTTGAGGACAATACTGAGCTAGAAGCCTCCGCCAACGCTTGAGCAAATGTATTCCCCCCGTTGCCCAAATCAATCGCCCTAGGCAAAAGTACAAACTCCATTGCTGATTATCCGCAGCTACTATGTGTAGCCTGCCTGTAAGCTGCTTTTGTTGACAGATTTCTATCTGGTTAGTAAGGCTATCGGTAGTTGAAGCATTAGCAGTCATCATAGTTGTCTACCTATAAGTTTTTCTTGCTCTAGGCGATCGTCATAGCTTATTTATTTAAGTAATTGCTGACCAATAAAGGCGATCGCATCTAGTAGGCTTCATTTTTTGGCTCTACCTATTTAAGTAATATCACTGGTTGTGAAAGCTGTCATCCATGTCTCAAAGCTTGCAGAGCTAGAATTTGTCAGTGCAATTAACAGTTTCTATTATTATTCTCATTTTTTAAGGTGGCAAGCAAAATAGATTTTCTGCTCGCAAATAACCTTAGCTCTTGTTTATGTAATTACTTGCTGCTACAATCATATATTTGGCAAACTTTAAGCATAATTAGTAGATACAGGAAAATTCATGTCCCGATACAGAGGACCACGGTTAAGAATCATCCGTCGCTTAGGCGACTTACCAGGATTGACGCGCAAGAGTGCTAGACGAGCTTACCCACCAGGTCAGCACGGACAAAACCGCAAAAAGCGATCGGAATACGCCGTTCGTTTAGAAGAAAAGCAAAAGCTACGCATGAACTACGGTTTGACTGAAAAGCAAATGCTGCGGTATGTGCGTCGAGCAAGACGAGTTACTGGCTCTACCGGGCAAGTATTGCTACAACTATTAGAAATGCGTCTAGACAATACGGTATTTCGGTTAGGGATGGCTCCCACAATCCCCGCCGCTCGTCAATTGGTAAATCACGGTCACGTGACAGTCAATGGTCGTGTAGTTGACATTGCAAGTTATCAATGTCGTCCCGGAGAAGTTGTTGGAGTCAAAGATAGAGACGCATCGCGCAAGTTGGTAGAAGCTAATTTGCAGTATCCAGGTTTGGCAAATTTGCCCAGTCATCTAGAATTTGATAAAGCCAAAATGGTAGGCAAAGTCAATAGCTTAGTAGAGCGCGAATGGGTGGCGTTGCAAGTGAACGAACTACTGGTTGTTGAGTATTATTCAAGACAAGCCTAGGCTTCTATTGGCTACAACCACCGTGCGGCTGCGGTGAGCCATTTACAGAATTGTCATATTTTTGAGCAAGCTTCCTAAATCCGTTAATTAGGGAGCTTGTTTGATTTAATAGCGTGTCGCCCACAATGTACTCAAAAATTGATAGTTGAAAGCCAAATATGGGTATGTTGAGAAGAAATATGAGGCGGAGCATATTTTTATGGCTGCGATTCCCGAATCATTGCTAAAGACTGGATTGATGGCGTTAGAACAAGGTGACTTCGAGCAGGCGATCGCTCTATTAGAAGTTGTTTGTCAAAGCCCTTCCCAATCCCCAGCTACTAAAATTCAAGCCCAGAAGGGTTTAGTCGTCGCTTATATAGGTAGGGGAGAAGACGATCGCGCAAGTTCTTTATTGCAAATTCTCGCTCAAAGTCGCGAGGCTCAAGTTAGAGCATGGGCTGTTACTAATTATCCTCAACTTGTAAAAGCTCCACCCACCGATGCAACGGGATTTGTAGCCTTTGCGGTATCTACGCTTGGGCAGCAAGCAGACAAGGATAAAGATGACAAAATTGAACCTGTATTCTTTGAGGCGGCTGCAAGCACGCCTAGACAGCCAGAAGCAGACAAGCAGGAAAATTTATTAGCACCTGCACCTTTTGCATGGCGAAACGCACCCAGAGCAAAAAAATGGCAACCTTTAAAAGAAGTCAATTTAATACCCTTGTGGCTACTGATTGCAGGTAGTGCGATCGCGCTTTTTTGGCTGATCCGGGAGGTATTGAAGTTTGCCATGCTTTTTACTAACGATTTGTTAGTTAAATTGCCGTATTTGGAGCCATTTCAACCTTTTTATCACGATCCTTCAAACTTAATCTGTCTATTGCTGCTACTATTGGCAATTTTATCTCCCTGGCTGCTAGATCTTCTATTGCAGTTAAATTATGACAGCCAACCTTTATCTATAGGTCAGCTTGCCAAATCTAGCCCCGAATCTAGCCGCTTATTACAACGCTTTTGCCGCCAGCAAGGTTGGCGTTTGCCTCGGTTGGTTATTTTACCTATTTCTGTACCCGTTACTTTTACTTATGGCAACCTCCGACGTACGGCTCGAATTGTCGTTACTCAAGGATTACTCGAACAATTAGCAGAGGACGAAATTGCTAGTGTTTACGCCGCGCAACTCGGACATATTGCTTGCTGGGATTTTGCCCTTATGTCCCTATTTATGGTAATAACTCAAAGCTTTTATATAGTCTATTGCCAAGTAGCAACATGGGGCGACAGCACTACTAATTCAATTATCAAAATTGTGGCGGCGACAATTTCTAGCATTGCTTACGGATTGTGGTGGTTGGTATGTCTCCCGGCTTTAGGGTTATCTCAGTTACGAATTTATTACAGCGATCGCGTTGCTGTGAATATTACTGGCAATCCAAACGGTTTGACTCGCGCTTTGCTCAAAATTGTGATCGGCATAACTAAAGATGTGCAGCAAAAAGAATGCACTAGCCCTCTACTAGAAAGTTTCAATTTGTTTATACCTGTAGGCTTCTACCAAGCTATTACTTTAGGCAGTTGCTTGGCTCAAATTGAGTCTGTTTTGGCTTGGGATTGTCTCAATCCTTATCGGTATATACTTGCTATCAACAATACTCATCCTCTGATGGGCGATCGTTTACAACGTTTAAATGCTTTTGCTCAATATTGGCATCTAGAAACGGAGCTAAATTTCTCTACTCCCCCAGCATCAAATCCGCAAAGCTTGTTTCAATTGCGATCGCTACTTACGAGTAGATCTTTATTGCAATTTGCGGCGGTTGTTGGACTGGTTTTTGGTTTAGTTTTTGGGGGGTTAGCTTGGCTAATTGGGGCAATTGCTATTGTAATCTGGATTCCGCAACTGGCTTGGATGTATGGCGACTGGTTGCTGATTAAGGCTTTTATGCCTATTTCTTTGAGTATTAGTTTATTTTTGCGGATAAATTTTTTGTTTCCAGATATTACCCCGGCGACGCTCCGCGCTACTCCAAGTTTAGCCGACCAATTGGCAAATTCTCAAGCTTTACCGATCGATAGTAACCCTGTACGTTTGCAAGGTAAGCTCTTGGGGCGACGGGGTATAGCTAATTGGTTGGGACAAGATTTATTACTTAATTCTGCCCAAGGTCTAGTTAAGCTGCATTACTCGTCTCCCTTGGGTTCTATTGGTAATATATTTTATCGGCAATCGCTCAATCCAACGGATTTGCTAGGACGACATATTTTAGTTACTGGCTGGTTTCGTCGCAGTGCTACAAGTTGGATAGACCTTCATACTTTACAAACTCAAACTGGCAAAGTTAGCCATAGTTCGCAGCCGCTTTGGGCTACTATTGCAGCAAGTGCGATCGCTCTGTACGGTACTGCCACAATCATTGCGGGAAAATAAAATATAAAGATTTATAACAATTTTTAATAAAAATGTTATATTTACTTATAGCAACTACAGAAAACAGGCGCAATTATTAATTGCACCTACTAACCTCGATTTAATCCAATTAGCAAATACCCGCACTTAGAAAGATGGAATCCTTCAAAGCAGAACGCAAGTATTGCTAAAGGCGGAATTATATGCAATTAACTACCTTAGCCGCCCTGAGCGTGATATTGTAAAAAATAGTGTCACCCCTGAGCGTGATATTGTAAAAAATAGTGTCACCGTTACAGGTAAGTAACCTTAGAAGCGTTACTCATGACAAAAAAGCGATCGACTTATATAGTTCGCAAAAAGAAAAAGCAGTTGTCAAGTCAAAATGTTTACAGGAGATTGATAACTGAAATCCTGGATTAACAAACAGCACCTGTAATGTATAGATTAGCTAGATAAAATTTAAAAATTAGTTAGTGGCAGCATATGTCAACCTCAATTTATTATCAGCCAATCTAAACTAAATGGTTCGATGCCAAGTTATTTTCATGTCAATTTGTAGAGGAATACTTCATGTCAGTTCGTTTATATATTGGTAATCTGCCCAAAGAAGAAGTAGAGCGTCAAGACCTGCAAGCGGTTTTTGCAGAGGAAGGCGATTCAGTGGTTACTAAAGTAATTAAAGACCGTAAAACAGGCAAATGTCGCGGTTTTGGCTTTGTAACTGTCAATGATGACGAACACGCTGACAAAATAATTGAAAAATTCAATGGTTATTTATTTAAAGATACACCGATAAAAATCGAGAAGGCTCTACCTCGTACTAAAGCAGATGAGGAAGGCGAACAACGCCCAGATAGTGATAGTAGTGATAGCCCAACAAGTAGCGCCAATATAGACAAACCCGTCCCCAATCGCCGTAGCAGTAACAACAACAATAAAAAATCTCGTCGCCCAGGTAGCAGCACGACAACTTCTACTAGCGAAAGCACTGAAGGCGTACAGCCAGATCCTCGCTGGGCGGCGGACTTAGAAAAGCTCAAGCAAATGTTGGCAGCACAAACTACTAATGGGTAGTAAAGTGTTCAAGTGCTATTACTACTAGCTTGTGACTCGTAATAACACCTTGTCTCTGCCCAGATTAATCGCTGGGCAGAGGTACTTCTAGCCAAGTTTCTAAATGCGATCGCAATTGACGAGCAAAGTCTGAGCGTTGCTCAAATCTTTCGGTACGAGTAGGTTTGCGCTCTTTGTCCAATATCCAGCCATAATCGCTACTAAGGCGAAGTTTGTTTTGCCAGTCGGCAACCGATACCACTAGCTGTGGTGCGGGACTATTGTCGCCGTCACTGACCGTAAATACATAATTGAAGTTATTTTGTTTAGCCGCCGCAATTGTTGAAGGTTCTCCACATACACTTTCTAAACGCGATCGCACTTTTTCGACTAAATCCCCATCACCAATGTCTTCTAGCGGTCGTACTGCCAGCGTTAAAGCAAAGTAAAAGTCTTCAATTGGCACAAATTCTAATTGCATAGCTGTATCTTAATAACCTATTAAACTCTTTATTATTGGCTTCATAAATTGAGTAGAAACTGTTGAAGCAAAGTCATGAAGCCGATTGTATTAATTTCACTTATCTCAACTATAAGATAAAGTGTAAGTAGTAGTACTTTTACTGCTTTATAATCAACGCATAGAAGTCTACACCAATAAGGGAAATATTAACCTTAAAACAATTTAAATATATAGTTATTGAGGGATTGACAAAACTTTACAAATGCACATTACTAGACTGAAAAAGTCGTAAGACAGATCGAATAATCTCCAAGATATTTCCCGCAGGGGATGCCTAAAACCCAAGTCAAAATTACATTTAACGTGTAGGAGTAAAAAACATCCTGCCCACCAAAGGAAACCGCCCAGAACGACCTCTATATAAATTTAATCAAAATCCGGTAATTATCAGCTATGAGTACCTCAAATCGAAAGCACATTGCCCTAATATCAGTTCACGGCGATCCTGCAATTGAAATTGGGAAAGAAGAAGCTGGGGGACAAAATGTCTACGTGCGTCAAGTGGGTGAAGCTCTAGCTAAACTCGGTTGGCAAGTAGATATGTTTACCCGCAAAGCCAACGCCGAGCAAGCCGCAATAGTCGAACACGCACCTAACTGTAGAACAATTCGCTTAGTAGCTGGACCAGAAGAATTTGTACCGAGGGATAATATATTTCCTTACGCTCAAGAATTCGTCCAACAAATCCTTAAGTTTCAGCAAGAATCAGGAATCAAATATTCTTTAGTACACACCAATTATTGGATATCTGCCTGGATAGGAATGCAGTTAAAGAAAATCCAAGGCAGCAAACAAATTCATACTTATCATTCCTTGGGCTACGTCAAATACAAATCAGTTTCGACAATTCCACTAATCGCTAAAACTCGTTTGGACGTTGAAAAAGCAGTATTAGAAACGGCAGAAAGTATTGTCGCCACAAGTCCGCAAGAAAAAGTTCATATGCGGGACCTAGTATCGAAAAAAGGAAACATTGATATTATTCCTTGCGGTACAGATATCCATCGTTTTGGTTCGGTAACTAGATTACAAGCAAGACAAGAATTAGGTATAGATCCTGAATCATCGGTGATTTTATACGTAGGCAGATTTGATCGCCGTAAAGGGATTGAAACCTTAGTTAGAGCCGTAGGTCAATCACAACTACGCGGCAAAAAAGACCTAAAATTGATAATTGGTGGCGGTTCCCGTCCAGGACAAAGTGACGGTTTAGAACGCGATCGCATTGAAAACATTGTTAAAGAGCTAGGGATGACAGATATTACTACCTTCCCCGGTCGCTTGGGAGACGACATACTGCACAATTACTATGCGGCGGCGGATGTGTGCGTAGTTCCCAGCCACTACGAACCTTTTGGGTTGGTCGCTATTGAAGCAATGGCAAGTGCTACCCCAGTGATTGCTAGTGATGTTGGTGGATTGCAGTTTACTGTAGTTCCTGAAGAAACAGGCTTACTTGCACCCCCCAAAGATGATGCTGCTTTTGCCGCAGCTATTGATCGCATTCTCTCTTTATCTCCAGAAGAACGCGAAGAAATGGGTAAGGCTGCTAGAAGACGGGTAGAAAAAATGTTTAGTTGGGAAGGTGTAGCATCTCAATTAGGCGAACTTTATACCAACACATTGAAAGCGAAAACCCCAATTCCAGTAGTTAAACCAAAAGAGCCTGTTAGTGCCTAATAAGTAAAGTCGCTAATTTTGCTTCAAAATTGCTTATTGGTGTAGTAGTGTTGTCCAAAATCTGTTTCCGTCCAATGTTGGTTGGCTGGATGAGGTAGATGTAAGTATACAAATTCTGGACATCGGGCTAAAAACTGCCCGTCTTGCAGATATCGTTCGATGATATCTTGCTCCTCACCACCCAGCCGACAAAGGTCTGATCCCAGCCACCAATGTCTAAACGGCGATCGCGTTTAAAAAAAGGCACAACTCCAAATCTTTCTTGGTGTATTAGTTGCTTCCACGGCGCGGTAGGTTGGTCTTCGGGAGCGATCGCGGTTTGAATAATTGATTGGAAGTCTGTAGTTTCACTTTCTAACATGACTCTATAGCCTGTAACCAGTAGTTGCGGTGACTGTTGGGCTATCTTTAGTTGCTGAGATAAGGTTTGATTCAAAGGAATTAAATCTACATCAAAAGGTGCAATAAATTCACCAGATGCTAGAGATAGTCCGAGGTTTAAGGCTTTAGTTTTATAAAATGCACCTACGCAAGGCAAATGAACGTATTTAATATTTGTGTCAAAAATTTCTGCCAAAATCCACGCTGAGGGCGACTTATCGGCTTCTACAACCAAAAGTTCCCATTCAGTTATTTCTTGCTGCGATTTCCACCAAGCAAGTTGAATTTTTAAATGGCTTTCTCGTTGGCGGTAGGTAACAAGTAGGGATAATTTCACAGGATTGACCTATTAAACTAAATCCTTAAAGAATTTGGTAGCTGACAACTAATAATGTAGGGTTTTAGGGGGTTAGAAGTTTTTAGTTGTAAGTCGCCTAACAAAGCTCCTTGAGACAGAGACGATGGACAAGCAATAATGTTCCGGTCGCGAGTTTGGTTTGGTTGGATATTACAGTAGCGATTGCGCTTAGTGTCGTCGTGGGAGAGGTGAATTACTTTACCATCACTAACAATTTTGATGCCTAGAAGTTTAGCCCGGATCAATAAGTCCTGATCTTCCCAACCCCAGCCAGTAAAAATTTCTTTGTATTCACCGATGCTAACTAGGGTACTTCTTGTTGTACAAATTAACTTCTTGTTGTACAAATAAATTAAAGTGTCGCGCAATTGGTTGAGAAATTCCTTTATTTATAGCAGACTCGAAAGTATGTAGCAAGTGATGGATGTTGAAGGTGTCTAATTGACATTCACTAGCGAAGTTAAATGTACTGGTATCTGGTAAACATAACGTTGGAATAAATCGATCGCGTTTACGCAACCAGTGGCGCGATTGTAGATAGATGTGATCGTTTCATCACAAATATTGCTACAAGCAAACACCAATACCCTATTTATCATCTTTTCGACATCAGGATTTTGACAAACTGGACTAGCTAAAACTTCCTCTAGCAAAGTTTGAGTTGTTGGCGATATTTCGGTATTTACTAAGATTTTTGGCTCTACTAATTGCTGCAATAACTGGGCGGCTTTACTTCCCATACCTGTAAATGCTACAGGCTGATTTAACCATTTTGACCAAGGCTGTTGAGTAAGGCTACGGACCCACTCTGCATCGTTATAACTAATTGGTACAATATCGAACAATTGAGTGCCATCTAAAAAAACTTGAGCCTCCACCGCTAGTATTACCGCGATAAACTAAATCATCCGCCTGTGCTAGAAACAAGCCTGGGTTTTGGCGAATTGTTTGTTTATCAATTGGTTGCAACTGTAAAAAAGCATTGTACCAATTTTTGCTATTGGGTAGTAATCCACATTGAACAAAGCGATCGCGGTTTCCCGGTGCAGTAGCAGCAAATGCGATCGCTCGTTGCAGTTTTATAATGTTATCCATATAGCAATTATCAAAAAATTACCTATGAATTAATCTAGTATTTCATTCATTATCACAATAAGTTGTTATAGCTTTATAACTAAATACTGTAACTTGTTCAAGACTACCAATATACCTTCAATCTAACAGTAAGTTTCTGAATATAAAAATTAATTCTGACGCTCTCTTTCTTGTTGAATTGCTTTTTTTTGCTGCTTGCTCACTCATAAATGTGATGCTAGATGCTAACGACCAGGCAAAAATTCCTAGATGTATAAAAACTCCAATAATTCCTCAGATCCCCACCGTCACAATGGTAAGAAGAAAATTGATAACAGATAAAAAAGCTGAATAAATCCGGCCATTCTTTTACCAGTAAATAAAATAGTTCCTAAACCAGGAAATAAGAAGTTTAGAAAAATACCAAGACAGCCCATACTTTTTATCCTTTTATGTAGGTACAAATAGTTACAAATTTACTATTGATTTTGCAGCTAATTAAAAATTGATGAGAGTATTCCTAGGATTTTTATACTTGAGTGTAGTTAGTCAGAACATTTATAACTAACTATAAATCTATTTATCAATTATTTAATATAAATTTTATTTTTCATTAATGATACGAAATATTTTTGGTGTTTTAGCGCTTTTCCTCTTTTACAAAAATATCAGCTGTCTTAATTACTATAGTTTTACTAGATTCTGTCTTCCACAAAATCGGAAGTGGATATGGTTTTGAAGACTGTGGGGAAAACAAACAAAATTACCCTTATGGTAGTTCTGAGGGTCAAAGAGCGATCGCACTTTCCCAGTGCAGTAGCGGCGGCTTGTATTACCCGTTGCAGATTTATAATGTTATCCATATAGCAATTTGATTAAAAAATTACTTATGAATCAATCTATACCCAACCCCAATGTAAGACGAGGTAGGGTTTTCCCAGAGATTCAGTGGTCGGAAGAAAAAAAGGCAGAAAATCGCGCCAGAAGGGAAGCTTTTTATGAACGCTGCTGGGCGATTTTTGAGCAATTGAAGCCGGAAATCTTTGATAAATACTACGGTTGGTATATTGCTATTGAACCAGATAGTGGCGATTATTTTATCGATAAAGAGCAAGAATTAGCAAGTCGAAAGGCGCGGGAAAAACACCCTAATGTCATTCACCATATTTTCGGCATTAATGAAACTGGTGTCAGTGGCAGAATATGATCCGAGGGCGATTTGGAGAGAAAGGACAAATATACTTCGATCTTAATTTAATTGATGGACATGGATTGAGTCTTTCTGTAGAAGCAATGCTAGATACTGGTTTTACAGAGCTTGTAGCCATTAATAAACAAGATGTAGAGAGCCTTGACTGGGTATTTTTGCGTCAGAATAAACTAAAGACAGCCCAAGGGGAATCATTTTTTGATGTTTATTTAGGTATGGTATTTATAGACGAGCAGGAGTTTGAAGTCCCGGTATTTGCAGGGGATGAAATTAGAGAGATTTTATTGGGTTCTCAATGGCTCAAAATTTTTAAGTTAACAGCCGATTATTCAGAAAACATAGTAACTTTTTTAACTTAGCGCGATCGCATATCATTATTATTGTTGTTTTGCTGCTTTGTGTTTAGCTTCTGCTGTTTTTGCCACTTATAAGCTATTTCTGTAGCAGATTCACTCATCTTTCTAGCAAGACGTTCAAAATCTTTAGCAAGTCCAAGAAGTTCTCGCAGCTTGTTTTCATCTGGTAATTCTTTCATAATGAATTCTCCATTGCGATCGCACTTCTACCTAACTTATGCAAATTAGCATTGAAACATTTACTGTAAACAAGCGTTTTCCCTTAACTATTAGTCGCGGTACAACGGCGCAAACAACTAATATTTGGGTAAAAGTAGCCTCGGATGGTATTGAAGGCTGGGGAGAAGCTTCGCCTTTTTGTTTAGGAAACCATAGTCAATCTACAGAAATGCTTATAAGTGGCAAAAACAGCAGAAGCTAAACACAAAGCAGCAAAACAACAATAAT
>QQTW01002630.1_pt1 | contig 13114 bp, 18 predicted proteins | sample 1904831 | NCBI WGS metagenome assembly QQTW01 (sample SAMN09435610, study PRJNA476489) | Subsurface metagenome, whole genome shotgun sequencing project. | reverse complement strand
GGATGCGTCATTATCGAGCTGTTGGCGCGAGGATCGACGAAACTGGAATTCTGATTGACGACCTTGCCTTAAGAATAATTGAGGACCATCGGTGGTTCGCTTGCTGGATTAAAGCGTGCTATCAACACAGACCTTATAAGTGGATCACGAGAAGCGGCAATGATACAGTTGGTGACCCTTTGTATTTTGCCTCATACGAGGGACTCTACAACACAATGACTCGCTTGTTAGATAACGGTGCGGATGTTGGAAACACCGGTGGAAGGTATGGCAACGCTCTGCAAGCAGCTGCTATTAAGGATCATCGAGAAGCGGTCGATCTGCTCTTGCAAAAGAGTGCGAATGTCAACCAGAAAGGTGGACATTACGGCACAGCACTGCAAGCAGCTGCCTACAACGATCATCGAGACATGGTCGATGTGCTCTTGCAGAAGGGTGCGGATGTCAACCAAAAGGCTGGACGTTACGGCACAGCACTGCAAGCAGCTGCTTTCAACGGTCATCGGGACATGGTCGATCTGCTCTTGCAGAAGGGTGCGGATGTTAACCAAAAAGCTGGACGTTTCAGCACGGCACTGCAAGTGGCTTCGTACAGAGGGTGTGGAGACATCGTCGGTCTGCTCTTGCAAAAGGGTGCGGACGCCAACCAGATGGGCGGACCATACGGCACCGTCCTGCAACTAGCTTCATTCCTTAATCAGAAAAGGGTGGTCGATTTGCTCTTGTGCAATGGGGCCGATGTCAATCTAGTCAGTGTATACGGTACCGCTTTGCAGGCTGCTGCAGCGGGGGGTAACAAAGAGGTGGTCAATATGCTCTTGCGTAACGGCGCCGATGCCAATCTCGTCAGTGCAGACTACCGCACCGCTTTGCGGACTGCTGCAACAAGAGGTAGCAAAGAGGTGGCCGATTTGCTTTTGTGTAATAGGGTCAATATGAATCCAGTCGGTGCAGAGTACGGCACCGCTTTGCAGACTGCTGCATCATGGGGTGACAAAGAGGTGGTCAATCTGCTCTTGCGAAGTGGTGCCAGAGTCGATTTAGTGGGTGAATGGAACTGCACGGCACTGCTAGCGGCTTCGTACCGAGACGATTCAGAACTGGTCTATATGCTGTTACAGAATGGTGCTGATACCAATATAGTGAGTGGAAAATACGGTACTGCCCTGCAGGCATCTTGTGACTCATCAAGCTGTTGGTTGAAGGGGGAAGAGGTGGTTCAAGAGATGGTTAGTTTACTGTTACGGAAGGGTGCTGCTGTTGATCTAGTTGGCGGAGAATATGGTACTCCTTTGCAGGCTGCTGCATACGAAGGCTACCCGAAGGTTATTGAGTTGCTCCTGAAGAACGGAGCTAATATCAATCTGGTCAGTGGGAAATATGGTACCGCCCTGCAGGCCGCTTGTACCCCATTCGAATCCAGGGAAAAGCAGGATGACGTGGTTAAAGAGGTAGTTGATCTACTGTTACGGAAGGGTGCTGCTGTCAATCTAGTTGGCGGGAAATATGGTACGGCGCTGCAAGCGGCTTCGCACGTAGGCTATCGCGACGTGGTCGAGCTGCTCTTGCAGAAGGGTGCGGCTGTCAACCAAGTGAGTGGGTACTACGGTACGGCGCTGCAGGCTGCTGCATATGGAGGCCACGGGAAGGTGGTTGATTTGCTGCTGAAGAATGGAGCTATTATTGATCTAGTTGGAGGAGAACACGGCACTGCTCTGCAGGCTGCTGCAACCAGGGGCTACAAGACGGTGGTCGATCTACTCTTGAAGAACGGGCCGAAGCTAAAGATCGACTTTTGGGGTGGCGATTATCATACGATACTGCTGGAAGCCGTTAGGGACCACCGTCATCGCGCCACCGACATCTTGCTGAACGGCGGAGCCGATCTCGAGGAAACAGTGAGTAATCCTGAAGATGGTCGAGACTACAACATCGACTTCCCAAGATCGAGTGATGGCTCCGAAGATTTGGGTGATGGCTTCAAAGACTGGAGAAGCTCCGGAAGCAATGATCTTTTGGTTGAGGCATCGGTACTAGAAAGCGTGGAACGTCTGGATGAAGCACTCAAGACTGAGCAAGGGGCGTTCAATATTCTCTGGTCAACAAACGACCTACATCGACGGTACTTTAATGGGGAGGTTACACCTCCAACCTCCCACGGATTGTTGAGAGTAAGCGCTGGGAAATAGGAGGATCTATGGAAAGCTTGCAGCGGTCAAGGTTTCCTTACAGGCTCTTCTCCTCGCCATCACGACCACTACGACGTTAACACCTCTTCACCCTTACCGCAGCGGATGACAGCAAGCTCTTACCAACTTCATGCCTGCATGGCGGCGACTAGTCTTCAGGAGCTTAGGTTTTCCTCGAACCACGGCCGTCCTCAGCAATCCACGGCTCTCACAACGTCACGGTAATTTATATCCCATTGTTTCCCTGTCATCAGTTTAAACATCCTACTACATCTTTTCGTTCTGCCTCTGCTTCTTCCCTTCCTTCTTCTCTTCGTCTGGCTTCTACCACATTTTTACCCTATACTCTCCTTTCATCCCCTTACGGGACAGTATCAGTCACAATTCAAGCCCCTATAAGAAACGTATGTCCGAGTTGAACAACTTGCAACTAACACCTGTTTGATTTTCACCACACAGTGAACAAGTCCACCTCTCCATCAGCCATATGACGAAGGCCGCTTCAATCTTCGTCTACCGTGGATGAAGGCCGCCTTCGCTTCCACCAGGTACGTAACGACTTCTTCAACCCTCAAGAGTCGTATGACGAAGGCTAGGCTTCTTTTTCCTTCGTCGCCTTTCGATGACGATACTTCAAGAAACATGAAGATACTTCTCTCTTCGTATCATCCCTTCTTCAGTCATGGCTAGATGCCAAACATTGCTATCGTCATCTGATGCATACCACCTTTCGATGTAACAGCCAAATCACCTTTCCCCATCTCCCTCTTCATCCGCTCAGCAATAATGCAAATCATTTCTCCTATCCCAAAGCTACTCAGCCAACTCGAAACCCTGCTGGGAGACAAACTTTCATTCTTCTCAAACTCCGTTCAACCAAGATCGTCAACGACTTCAATCCTTAGCGTGAAAATCAAATCTTAGATGAGAGTTATAACAACTATTCAATAGCTCCATCCATTCTTCGCCTCTTCAACCACCCATTCAGTAATCGATCCGATCTCATCCATCCCATCCTTAGCAAGCCTTCCCATCGACGGCACAGTTCAACAAGAAGGCGAAGGTATGTACTTCACGACCCGGACTCAGCCAATGATAACGATGACGGATGAAGAAGCTGCTAAGCCTACAAAAAACCACTATGTATCTCCCCTACGTCTTTCATCCCATCGGCACCACCAACCGACCGACGAGTACGCAAGCCATCGTCGAACCGAAACGAAGACACGTAGGATAGCATAGCATGGTCTGTGACAGGGATAGGATAGGATAGATACGGTCGAATAGAATCAATCAGTCAATCATTAAGATCACAAAACGAAGAGAATTACAGATACACGCGGGTTACAAACTCAACGGAACAGCTCGACAGTAATGCTTCATCACCTTACGACCACGGTACCATCATCATCGTCATCATAACAGTGACGAGGGGCTTGTAGTCTTCATTATGAGTCCGATGAAAAGGAAGATATATCTCCATCATCAGTGTGACGAAGATACCTACCTTCGCCATAAGAATGATGAAGAAGCTCCCTTTTGTCATCGTAAGGACGATAATGAAGGTATCTTCGTCATAAGCGTGACGATGAAGGTATCTTCGTCGTAAGCCTGAAAGCCGTCTCTCTCATAAGCGTGATGATGGCGGTATCATCGTCATAAATATGATGAAGCCATCTATCTCTCGTCGTAATAAGGACGAAGAAACTGAGCATGTCAAGGAACAATGACCGAGCAAATGAACAAGATAAGGAATAAATATGCTGGATAATGACAATGACAATGACGATGCTATATAGCCACGCTGACGCTCCTGCTCCTGACGCTCCAGGCGCACATGATGACGCTTCCCGGTGCTTCCGTATGACCATGATGATGATGAAGGACAATAGCCACCCATTTCTTCACCACCGTCTTTTCTTTCTTTCTCTTTTTGGCACTGCCTTTTGGTATCACCAACGAGCCCAAATGAGGAAAAGAAAGAAAATAAAAGACTTGCATTTCGAGAAGAAAGCGAAACTAGCCAAGCAAATCCCCTCCTTCTCGCAAGCAAAATCAGCAAGGTAGATAGATAGAGAGCAAGATCTCTCCTCGTCTTCTTCTTCTATATCCAGATCAGAACAAAGCGAGATCCTATCCATCAAGCGAGCAAATCGAGCTACCAGGCTCTGTTCGAACATTTCCATCCATCTCTTTAGGTTCTGTTGCGGAGATCACATCAGGGGGAGACACAGACAGCTTTTCCCATGCCACACGGGCCATAATATCAAATCAGGCGTCGGAATCGTGACGAAGGTTCGAGGTAGGGTAGTCAGGTTGGTGTTATTGCGGTTGACTCCCCGTCGTTGAATGAGTCTGCCCTTGTCCATTCCCGGGACCGTATCCATGTGGGTATCCCTGTTGTTGCTGCCCTGGCGGCTGCTGCTGTTGCTGCGAATATGATGGTGATGGTTGTTGTTGCTGAGAATGGTGATGTCCCGAAGCGTATCCTCCATACCCTCTCGATCTAGGCGACCCAGGAGTAGATCGATCTCGTCCTTGATCTCCATTTCCATTTCCGTAGCCAGGCCCGGAAGAACCGATCCCGCTCGTTGGAGGAAGTCCAGCGCCACCAGAACCGCTGCCGTTTCCACCTCCTCCGTTGCCGGTGCCCGGACCGGGACCAGGGCCAGGGGGAGGACCGGGAGGAGGACCGGGAGTATGACGACGTTGTTGGGCATGACCACCACCGCCAAGACCAGCTTGAGATGATTGCGAGTGATGCCGACTCCCTCTTCGACCGGGCGAGCTCCGTTCGCTGGTTGACTCGTGGCCTTGTCCTGGTCCTGGTCCTTGTTGAGGAGGATGTTGTTGTTGATGAGATTGCGACGGAGATGGACCAGGCGGCGGTGGAGCAGAAGGGGTACCACCTCTTTGCGCCGAACTTGTGCCCGTCGTACCGGGAGTGCCTCCTCCCCCTCCGCCACCATTCCCTTCGCTTAATCTTGACCGACTCGGTGGCCTTGGATGTAAGTCCGCTCCAGGTGCACGACTCGATGCATCGCTTCGCGTTCGACCGTGGATTCCTCCTGATCGTCGACTCAGCCCTGCTGCGGCCGCCGAACCAGGTGCGGGATGGCTTGAGAATGGTGGGGACGAGAAGCTTGCTTGGGCGGAGGGCGGTGGATTGGCTTGGTGTCCTCCCTGCGCTTTGCGCTTCTTGGGCGAACTGGTGTAATCTATACATATTCTTAGTTATCGTCACAATTGATGAAATGGAAGTATATAGAGTAGATCCGAAGGAAGTCCATTACTGACCGGATGGAGTCCCAGGCTCTTTCGATTCTTTCGACCCAGCCTGCGTCACCGGTGGTTGCCAGTGCAAGAACGAAAGTGCTGGTGATGACTGCGAGGCTTCTTGCTGTGGAGGAGCCTGTGCAGGCGGTGGAGGCGGACCTGGCGCCACGGCGATCTGGGCGTGCGTCTGCATTTGCTGCATCCCCGTCGGCCGATGCATTCCCGCCGGACCGTGTGGGCTGGGCTGAATGTGAATCTCATCCGTCGTGAGTCGGGGTAGCACGGCATGTGGAGGAGGCCGAGGAACCGACGTCGGTGCCAGCGACTGGCCGCTGCCAACGACGACGCCTGCCGCGGACGAGGGTCCATGAGGTGGAGGCGGTGGAGGAGGGCCGGGCTGGCCACCTCGCCCAGATGCCGGCGATGACATGCTCTGCATGGACGTGTAGCTGGGCATGAAGGGCGTACCCTGCTGGGACGAGGCCGCCGTGGCTGGTGATGGCGCCGCCCCGTAGGGCTGCATCCCCTGCTGCGGGGCCGCATACGGACTGGGCTGGGCGGACGAGATGACCCGACTCTCACGCCGCGACTCGGGCGACGAATGCGGCGGTTGAGGTAAAGCGGGATGCTGAGGTGCGTGCAATTGCTGTTGCGCCGCGTGCGCCAGATAATGTTGCGCCCCCTCGAGGCTCGCGTTGGCCAGATTGGCCCCGCCCATGCCCGCGAACACCATGGGGATCAGGTACGGAGGGATCCCTCCCTGCAGCGACTCGTGCAACATGTTTTGCTCGATCTTGCGCTGCTCCAGCCGTAACGTCTCCTGACGCGTCTTCTCCTCTTCCTGCCGACGGCGGTCTTCCTCCTGTCGAGCCTGCAGCCAGCTGCGCATTGACTCCTCGGCGTTGCGCCAATCCGTCGGCGGGGCAGGCAGCGGTCCCATGGGCGGCTGCTGCTGCTGCTGCTGCTGCTGCTGTTGTGGCGGCATGGGTGCTCCTCCTGGCCCTCCCATTCCTGGCGGCACCGGCGTCGGACCTGACGCTGTTGGTGCGGGCGCGGGCAGACTCATGGCGGCGGGGAGGGGCAACCCTCGATGTTGGGTGGACATGACGCTCGATCGGGCCTGGGGTGAGCTGACTCGGCGTGAGAGATTCGTTGATGATGGTGGGGTAGACGCGATATTGCTGCTGGCGCTGGCGGTCGACGGCGGCAGCAGCGGCAACGGCAGCGGCGGTCGTCGCGCGGACGGAGGAGGCGCGTCATGGAAGGCGTGTGCCGACTGTTTGAGCGAGGCCAACATGAGTGACCACGTCTGGCGGAGCGGGCACGCACTCGGCCCGCAACACACAATCCGAGTACGGCGCCGGCGGCGTCGTCCCTTCGAACAAAGAGAACGGAATCGGGCTTTTCTTAAAAGGCACCGGACCGGACAGGAAGGGCGACGACAGGAACGCACGACCAGGGAACCAGGGCCGGCCCCCACAGGCAACCACGTCCAAACCCGACTCGGAAAGGAGGGACGCCCAGTTCACGAGCAAGCCGCACGCCGGTTGGACGAGCACCCAGCAGCTCGACGTTCCTCTTCTTCGTCTTCCTCTACTTCTTCCTCCTCCTCCTCTGCGCCCCAAACGGCTGGAAAGCGGTCTTTACCTGAAAGAGAGCTCGACCGACTGGAAGGGGTAAGCACCGATGAGCGTCGCCGTGCTGACCTCCGATTCGCCTGGCACGCGTAAGGCTAAACCGGCCAGGACGAGGGTCAGGCTTGTCCTGGGGGAGTGAAGATCGTCCCACCACCGGTCAACTCTCGTGTCTTGTATATATTTTTTTCTGCGCCCGTTCCAGCGCCCGAAGGAGGGGAGTTCCCGCACCGACGGCGCGCCTCTTGTCGACGCCTCGCGCTGGAGATCCCTGTGCCGTGGTAAGGCCTGTCCGTGAGTGGGTGGGGTGGGTTTTGGACGTGGTTCCTCAGTCCGGTCGTGGTGGTCGTCGGTATATGGGCCTCGCCATAGGTGGAGATGGTAGGGGGAGTTGCAGGGTTGCCCAGGCGGAATGATCTGTCGAACCGAAGATGCGCCGAGGCGGAGCGCCGCGGTGTGCGCTGCGCTGCGCAAGCACTGCGCCGCGCACCGACGATCTCGAGATTTGGTCGACGTCGACGAATCCCCCCGTTCCGCCCAGGGATCTAAGCTCAAATTGGGCGTCGAGCCGGACGTCGCACAGGGGGGATTGACCAGTCCAGTGTCCAAGCACGAACACCAAGAGAGGTTGTGGGTTGCGCGTCGCGGGCGAACAGGAGGCGACCCACTCAAGGCCACAGGACCAGTCCGTCAATCCAGTTCCATTCCAGGTTCTTGTCTTTCTGTGCGCAGCGCACAATCAATGGGAATGGAAAACGAATTGAGAGAAAGTTGGACGGCGAGAAAAAACGATCTTCGTTTTTCCCCTTCTTCTTCTTCGTCTTTCCTCTTGCAACGGCAGGCCGCCTCTTTGGAGAACGGGGACAAGGACCAGATCCGGACGGAGGAAAAGCGAAAGGAAGCGTCGCGTGCGCGACGCCCAAGGCGGCAGGGATGTGCGACGTCCGGCTCGACGCCCAATTTGAGCTTAGATCCCTGGGCGGAACGGGGGGATGGGGGGAATTGATGAGCTGGGATGGGCGTCAAGGGGGGGGTTGAGGAACACCAAAGGACTTCCCTTTTCCGCATCAGCGGGATGGTTTGGACGCGGAATGAGAAATGAAATGGAATGGGAACGGGTGGCCCCGAACGGGAACGCCGAGAGCAACACCACACAGCTGGGGTCCAGATCCGAGATGGGATGTGGGGCGGGTGAAGAAGGTGGATGAAGGTTGAAAGATCGGCATGAAGATGGGAATCAATGAAGGATGGACGTCGAAGGATGGAGGATGAGAAGACGGAAGGGTGACGAAGAGGTCAATCCACATACTAGGGCTGAGACACGATCCAGTGGAAAATAACGACGACAAAGTGCGGCTCTCCAACAACATTGGAATGCATATGGTCCTATCTGGATGCCGTTGAGATCTCCTGGACTCCCGTTCGGTGCATCCTACTGCTTCAGCAGCAGCAGCAGCAGCAGCTACTGTCACTTCTCTTGTCTCGCTCAAATCGGACTAATACTCGTTAGAGTATTATCCATCGTCTCCTGCTCCATGTCCGTATGCATCTACCGCACCTGCGTGATGTGCCAAGCGGGCTACTGTACCGTTGCTCGTGGATGCCGGTTCCTGCTGGAGCCTATTGTTACACGTACATATTGACGGTACGTGTATCTACAATGGCCCCTAGCTGGTCGTCTTATCCTGCCCTCGTCGACGACGATGACCATCACCGGTCGAGGTGCTGCGGAGACGAGCGACGCTCAGCACGGTGCGGGCATGGGCATGTCTCGTGCCGCGCAGGCAGGCTGGGCGAATTTAGGGACAGTCGAGACGAGGAGGTGCCACAGGCTGGCCGCATAATGGATCATGATCAATGGCATACGATCTCCGAGACTACTCGTACGGTAACTGGAAAACCCTCCGGTGCACGAAGACCCTTAGAAAAACCTCCAGGTGAGAATCACACGACGACGGGACGTCAATGCACCGACGGTAGACCGTCGATACGTGCTGCCTCTACCCGAGGTGGGATCCGGGAGAACAAAGAACGAACGCTGCAGCTGGCCGCCATGTAGGCTTGGGAAGACGTATCGGTCGTCGGTCATACCGACAGTACCGATGGACCATGGATGGTGGACGCTGCGGGTATGCGTTCAAAATTCGCCGACGACGACGACCATCAAGCCCCAATCGTCGATGCAGATAGGCTCGTGAGCTCGGCTGCAGTCCCGCCTGACGATGCTAGGTAGCTCAGTCAACCGATGGTCGACGAGCACGGCACTGCACCCTACTCGGCACCGCATGGGACATGACAGGATGGTCCGGCCGACTCGACCGCATATTCAATACGCTACTGGGCACCAGAGAACGTCTCGAGCAAGCTGAGAACTCGGACCGGGCTCGAGGCCAGGCCAAGTGGAAACAACGGAAACCTGAATGAAGGACGTCGACCAAGCCGCGGACGGCTGTCAGAGAACGCGCCCGGCTTATCCCCTCCGAAATCTCTTGACGCCGGGATCAGTCAGAGCTGGACGGCCCGAGGGAAGATGAAGGGCAGATCATCGATATCTCCGACGGAGGTTTTCCGGAGCAACGGGCCAGCTGAGAGAGGATGATATGGGTCAGCCATGAGAAGCAGCGCGAAACAACACCCTGCGGGCCGAGATGGGCAATTCGAAGAGAGCAACCGCGGTAGGAATGCCTAGTCGAGTCGGATCGTTTGGGAGGGGCGGGTGTGGGGTGACACGGCACGGTCGATCATCATCTCATGCATCGCTGGAACGGACTGCACGTAACGACCATCGAACCGTGGCGCCCAGCCAAGCGGACGGTAACCGCCAACCGCCAAGCCATCGCCCCGCAGCGGCAGCCCCGTTGCGTGCGTGAGGAGGCTGGCCCATTTCCGGGGCAGCATGCGTGGCCGCGGCGGGGATGGGTATACGGTAGGGTGACCAACGCCGACCCGATCCCTGGTCGGTTCGTGCATGGAGTCCGTCTGGCAAGGGAAACAGCGTCAGACCATGATCCCTTCGGGGGCATGGCTGCTCGGACCCTGCTGGACCAATCATGTGCGCCACCGAACCTCTTTCACGACTGGCCGCGGGATTTGATGGCCCAGATCGTGCAGCATATGATGGAATTGAGCACTGGATAAGCCCTATCCTTTCGAGGATAGTGGTCACCCCGGAGAAACACGGCATGCAGGCTACATCGTCGTCCTCTACATACGCGGACACTGCCTGATTCAAGATGAAGCGCCCTCAGCAGCTTGTCCGACACGGGCAGGTGAACAGCGGCCGCGATGGCTGCAGCGCCACGCCAAGGTTGCAAGCGAGCCTGCGGGCAAGCTGTGATGGGCAATCGCTCGCCAGGATGACTGCCATCGCCGTCCATTCTCGGACGTCTCCCAAGGGGGGGTTTGATGCCCTGGACCGACGACTGCCGGGGCCGACGTCGACTTTTTCACCTGCTGATCTCGGGATGGCGGTGCACGACGCAGATCGACTGCCTGGAGCACAATGCACCTCGGCCACGATCCCTGCTGGGAAGTGGTAGGATGACACCATCGGCCGGCTAATCCTCCTCTTACACACAATTCATTGCCATCTTCCTGGTCTTCTGCGCCACTCTCAAGGTGACGAGAACACTGCCATGTTGGCTGCAATGAGAGATTTTCCCTTTCAGGGCAAGTAGCGACCGGCCGATAACTTTAAGGGATCAAGAGGAAGTCTCGGCAAAGAGAGACTCTCGCAAGAGCTGATTGGAGGAGAGGGCGGAGGCTACTTCAACGACACCCCAGCAACTCCGCCACGTCCTGCAGCTTGCTTGAGGAAGAAGTCTTTCGCTTACCAGACCATCCACTCCATCATCATGCTACGATCCTCTACAGAGGCTCTTGCCTCGAATCTACAACATACTCTACACGAGCGTCTCACCCCGCCCCCCCAGGATCAATGTCATGGAAAGCGAAGACCAACCGCCTCCTGGATGGAAGGGGACGGTTCATCCACCAACGGAAGGACGAAGGAGGAGCCGTGATCCTAACCTGGACGGACCATCCCCGTCTTCCTCCCACGTTCCGCAGGCAACAGGCCTTGAAACGAGTCTAGCCAGGGTGAGATGAACAGGAAGAGCAGCCAAACTACGCGAGGTGATAAAGGGTAATATGGCCCGTGCCTTCGATGGAGCTTCCATGGCCCAACCTTCTTCGACCATTGCCAAGACCAGCACACGCGGGTGCACGGGCCTGTTTGATGCCTCTCCGTCGACCCGAAAGATTCCCTCCGGCGGCCTCTTCCGAGGAGGCTCTCCCTGGTCGATCAATACTATCTGGGCTTCACTTGACGGTTCAAGTCACGTCGGCGATGCTGGCCGGGCACTTGACGCTATTCATATCTCATCCGAGACCAAAGCTGGAGAGTGATATGACTGATGGCATGCACGTGGCCGCAACTTGCATTCCCAGCCAGATGGCCTACTCTAGTCTGCATCCTGGATGGGAGTACCCTCCCGTATCATTGACGGAACTCAAGATCTAGCGTCGCCCTGGACAGTCACGGAACAGGAGGATGACTTCTTGCTTTACCTCACGATCGAGCGAGTCGACATGTTCCCTAGAGGCGTTTTCTCCTCCAAGCCTAGCCTGGATCAGGATGCATGGACCATTGCCTCTCCAAAACCCATCTGACCATTGTGGGTCCCTCTGCTTTTCCTTCTTCTTCTGCAGGAGTCATTATGTAACGTGGACCACAGCCACGTGTAGTTTTCCTTCATCACTTTACCCTACATCTCTTACTGGACTTTCGGTATGTGGAATGCTGTGGAGACGACATTGCCACCGGAAGGGCCGACGGTATCGTACACGAAAAGTTCTGATCACGAGCCGTCGATGGACGTATTTCTTAATTTGGACAGAGGGGTCTGAATGCCACCGCATCTTGGTCTCTCTACTGGACACTGGACACCACCAAGCCGTGCCGGCGCATCCCGGATCCAAGTCGAACCACTGGCGACGCTACAAGACCGCCTTGTTCTGGACAATCCGTGTCAAGACACGGGAGGCGCAACGTTCCTTGACCAGTGCCTACACTCTATTGCGCCAGGTACCATGATCTGCCGTCGTTGATTAAGGGCTAGACACTACAATACTGCACTCCAAGATTCCGGGGCTCCAATGACCCGCCTGGGTGGCTTCTTCATCCGTACTCGAAGCTGGATCAATGGCGCTGGGCCACCATAACTCAGACAGGATCAGGCGACGATCACGCCGCCTAAACGAGGGCCATTGAATGAGGAGACCACCACATGGGAAGGGCATCGATAGTGCCTCATCATCAACCCTGTACCTGGAGGCGGGGTACTGCTACTAGAGTTATAGTAGTAGCGTCGAGCTCCGTTGGTACTGCCATGTGTTATATCGTTCGTCTTGGAATAGTCGACGATATACGCTACTTTCATATTCAACGGTAATCAACCAACATTGGATGCCGTCATGGACATCTCCCAGTAGAGGCCAGCGCGAGCTCCTCCAGCAATTCCTCGTCCTCGAAGCACGAACTCCCTTCACCATCACCAGGATAGTGGACGTGACTCGGTCGAACGGTCAACGAACACCGACGTCAAGCGCGGGTTGAACTCAATCATCACACATCTTGTAACCCCGACCCTTCAAATACCCCAGGACTGGACCACAACGCCAATTTCCATACTTTTTCGGCACCTCTTGGACTGGATTGTCGGGACGGTCACAGACGCCGGCGTTCTTGTCGGACGCTTCCATCACCTCCCACGTCCGATCTTTCAGCCACCGGCCCGCAAACGCTCCCACCACGCCCGCCTGAGGCCTTATTCCCAATCCCAGCTTCAGCCCGGCCACAATTCCGCCGGCACCCCCGATGGCACCTGGAATGGATGGCTCGATTGGATGCATCCGGACTGGTCGCTCCTTGGAACACGGAGCGTTCGTGTCTATGGACCCGCTTCCAGACAGGCTGTCAGCCACTCCGATCATCCCTACCAACCCATATCCCAC
>QQTW01002629.1_pt1 | contig 13117 bp, 16 predicted proteins | sample 1904831 | NCBI WGS metagenome assembly QQTW01 (sample SAMN09435610, study PRJNA476489) | Subsurface metagenome, whole genome shotgun sequencing project. | reverse complement strand
GAGCTTGATGTTATATTGTCGATATATGTTGGGTCCTTTCATTGGTACCTCCGTATGTGCCACGACGTCTGTCACCTGGCCTCGGGCTCAAATCCCCAATTAAAGTTACGAGTGAACATGCCATGACTTGACGATATCTTGAAACGTCAATACTCATTTCACACAGAGAATGCCGTGTTATTTGACATATACACCACTCCTGTCTGGATGTAGAGGCAAAAAAGCCACGCCTAAGTGATACCCAGACATGCCGAACCGCACCTAAATTCACTATAGAAAGACGCCAAACTCGTCAGAAAGATAGATCTATGAACCATACGTCGAACCAGGGCCTACATAGCTATAGGATTCAGTGGACAATGGGTCAAGTTCGATTTTCCATTTCGATTGTCCCCTAACCTAGATCAGTCGTCTGTAATTGTGAGTATTGCAAACTCCGTTGAGATAGATGATTCAAATCGAGTTAGTAAGTAATATATAAAAACTTTGAATAGTTACATGACATCTTCCAGTCAGCTCACTCTCATTCTTCTCTATCGTTTAGAATATTGAGTTGCGGAAACCCCCAGCGGGTAACTGGCTAGCTCAACTGGCTCAAGCTGCCTATCGCTTGACAGCTCAACTGGATCAACCCTTTCGCTCCGAGGATTCTTCCATACTTCGCTATAGCCATTATTGGTCTGCCGCAGGGGATTCACATTGGGGATCACAGCAGCGTGGAATGCTCTATATCTCCGCAGGAAAAGGATTCCAAAGCAGACGAAACAGATGAAGGCAAGTCCGCCGATGACGCCGCCAACGATTGCGCCGGTATTGTTGACTGAGGAACTTGAGGCGCCCGCAATTGTGAGATTTCCTGTGGAGAGTGCTGATGCGGAAGGCCCTGAAGAGCCTACCTCAGATGTGACTGATGCTGAGGAGATAAATGAAGACGTGGACGATGGAGAGGTGGCTGATGGAGAGGTGGCTGATGGAGAGGTGGCTGATGGAGAGGTGGCTGATGGAGAGGTGGTTGATGGTGTAGCCCTTGTGGAAATCGAAGAGCTTAACGTGCTCGGAGTTCCTGAAGCGGTTGTGAATGCCGCTAAAAGATGGTCCGTTAGAGCAGCTGAGGCACAAGCGATGTAAGCGTAGGTCTGGTCAGGTCCCACGGTCAAAAGAGCAGTCGAACAATAGTCGGCTCCGGCACTTGTGCTAAGGACATATTAGCTTGTTACTTCAATTGCAGATCGGACCATCAAGTGATAACAATATATCCGTGGTAAAGGTAACGCAAGCAAGAAGCAGTTCACACACCATGTGAATGTTGTGATTTTACGGTTGTTCCGAATGCCGCATCCAGAAGTGCAAGCATGCGCATCTACACAATTTCCTGCCAGTCCACAGTCGGTAGCTGAAATGACTGTGTTTGGACAGAACCCCCATAAGGCGTTTTGCGTATCGACCCTACAATTGTAATCTGAGTCTGCAGTCCGAGGCTGGTTCGGATCTCCATTCTTGTAGCCGCATGTCGACACATAAGAGGTGACTTGTCGTTGCTTGAGGTCGAGGAAAGATTTCAAGGTTGGTATTGAGGTGTCAATTTGTGAGAGTCGGGATAGTTGCGAATTAGGGCCCGCCCAGACAGATAGTTCGTTATTGATAGCCAGCAACAACAGACAATGGAAAGAAATCATCGTGACAGAAACGAACCCAATGTCTTGCCTGAATGTGTTCTCTGGCTAAGTAGAACTACATGGACATAACTCATGCTGATAGAAGCAGGCAGGCTCATTGTCCTCTTGAATGAAATCGGTAACGTCGCCCACTGGCGCCCAGCCTTGGGGGTTGCCGCCCAAAGAGGGAAATCAAACATTGGGAATACTGACTGGGGGTTGCACATAGAAACCAAGACATTGCTGTGCCGTTATGAGCTCGCTATGCCGTTATGAGCTCACCAATGAAACTACGAGATGTCAGCCATGATGTACAGGCGTCTTTTTTGAAGGTGTGTTCCACCCATTCTGTCCTACACATTTCCAGGGATTAATTTAGCCTCGCATAGAAATCCCACTTCCGCGCGTTTTCGATGACGGCTGCGCCTAATATCGAGAACTCATTGGCTGGTGTAGGACATACAAGTGATGGGTATGCATCTTACCTATGTTTGAGAGGGATCCTATCGGGGAGACAGGCAAACACTTGTCCTCTGTACATGTTCTCCTCGCTGCCTATTATTACGCTGAAGCACGTTTTTCGAGATATCTAAGCACCTGCTTGATTGAAAATGACAACCAAGTAACATTTGCTATTGATGATGAGGCTAAAACTCACTCTGGTTTTACAGACTGCATTCGTCATTCTCCTAGCCTTGTTCTTGATTGTCAGCTTTAGACGTTTCGCATCTGGTTCCTCCTTTGACTTTGATAGACTTAAAACCATCATACATCACTCGCCTGATCCTCCAGACCGGGACTTTGCGAACGTGACAGGTAAGGCCCAAGGTCAAGATGCTACCGGCCCGCATCCTAACAGGCAAGTAACAGCAGCAGATAAGATAAATCAAGCATCTGAGGATGATTCTGTCCCCACACCGCCGGGCCCTGCATCGAGTCCCGTCCTTAAGGAGGGCAATTCCAGCTTGCTTCAAATCGCACCTTCATACATCAAAGCAATCATGACACCAGAAGACGACTCCTTCTCAAAACTGGACTGTCCTCTGCCGAGTGGCGACCGTTACGATTATCTTCGGGACAACTCCACAAACACACTCGATCCTAGTGTGCGACCGAAGTATTTTTTTGCCCTTGATCTTCATCAATGTGTGAATATCCTTCCTCGACTGTTTAGCTCGATTATCGAAAGCATGCGCTTCCTTGGTCCTAAGAATTGCGCTTTATCGGTGGTGGAAGGCCGATCAGATGATGGAACGTTTGAGATACTCAAGTTGCTACGTGAACAAGTCGAGCAGATTGGCGTCACATACTTCTTCGACACAAATGAGATCGATCCGACGGCAGGAAATGGCTACGATCGCATCAAAGCTTTGGCGGAGCTCCGCAATGAAGCACTCCGACCGCTGGTGGACCACCCGGATCAGTACTCGACAGATGTCACTGTATTGTTTATGAACGATGTGGCCATATGCATGGAAGATATCCTCGAGCTGTTACATCAACGGCTTTACCAGAACGCCGATATGACTTGTGCCATGGACTGGACCTATGTAGGGCGTGATCCCACGTTCTACGACGTTTGGATCGCGCGAGGCATGAATGGAGACTCCTTCTTCAACATCCCAGAAGATGGTAACTGGAACTCGGCGTGGAATCTCTTTTGGAATGACCCGAAAGCACAAGCGCGACTTCATGCGGGTAAGCCCTTTCAAGTATTCTCTTGCTGGAATGGCGCCACTGTGTTCACGGCGAAGCCATTGCTTGAAGGGAAGATCAAATTCCGCAGCCCTTACGAGCATGAATGCTATCAGGGTGAACCACAACTGTTCTGCAAGGATATGTGGCATCATGGGTATGGAAAAATCGCAGTGATCCCAAGCGTCAATCTCGAATATAGTGACGAGGCTGCAAAGAAGATCAAGTCGGCAAAGGGCTACGTCTCCAGATGGGTGGGAAACGAGGGAGATAATGGCATGTCAGCGCGGATTGAATGGGAAACCACGCCGCCTCCTCTTATCAAGTGTATTGCAACGTATCCAAACCAAACCTGGGTGCCCTGGGATGAGCAGCTGGTAGAGCACAGTTCTTCTCCCTGACGGTCACTGTATCATAATCACAACTACTAGGGCAAAAAGCATAGAACCTGATCGGGCAATGTTCAGTTCAAATTTACAGAGTAAGTCTATGCATGGTCATACGAGGACCTCATATATAGTAGGATAGTAGCAGCTTGGACTTGACTTCGTGTCTTTTTGCCTTACTCAAACATGATTGACATTAATGTTATGCGTACCTTACCTGGTAATTTGTGAAAGCTTAAACGTCAGGTGTAGTAGGTTCTGCACGGGCCACAAGACAAGCGCCCACCCCATCTGGGTGTTTCGAACTCAATGTTTACCTTAGTTGAACCTCATCTCATCTTTTGTATGACCTCTCCTTGCTTAAAAAGGGCCCGGCAGCAAGGAAATAACTTAATGATGCAACACCTTAACGTAAGGTACCTTACCTTACCTACAGTTTACTAAGGTAGCTAAGGTACCTTAGGTGAAAGAGGTGAAGGTCCAATTTCCCGACCGAGCCGAAAACCGGTTCAAAGGTCATGCGATCTGAAATTGCCGTTCTCCCTTTCTCATACGTGGCTGCGCATCCGCTCAGTGGGTGCTGGTTGGTGGTGGCGTGACTGGATTGACGATGTTTAATTACCTTACTTAGCAGTCCCTTTCCCTTTCTCAGCCAGCGCCAACAGCATCTGGTCATTTCGTTATGCAGATCTCGAATCTCACTAAGGTAGGTAAGTTATGATCACCAGGCTGCTCTTGCTGCAAATGGACTTGCAAGGCTTTCGTTGATATCTTACCTTACCTTACCTTATTTACATCTAACGGAACTTCCATTACAAGACCTAAGTTACCTCATCATAAGGTATCGCTATGAAGCTTGTATGGCAACTGCATTGTTCTGATTGTTGCTACTTGCTTTTGCGCCAGCTGAAGGAGAAGGAGAAGGAGAAGGAGAAGGAGATGGAGATGGAGAGGAGAAGGGAACAATTAACAATACCTAATGAGAGTGCCGTACCTTCTTTAAAGTACCAGGTACCTTATGCCGAAATACGGTGATGCATACGGTACTCTGAAGCTGTCCATAACTGCTAGTTACGTCATTTGCATTTTTCAGCCTGCCTGGGAAGGCGCCTTGTGTTGACGAGCCTACTGTACCGGCGCATGGCAGGTGCAACCAGGATTTTTGTTTGGCACCAACACGCGCCCATAAGGTATATATAATTCACCAATCCCCCCCATCCCAAATACTTTTCGACTCACCAAACCAGCTTTGCATTTCTTCTTGGTAACATTCTCAGCTTCACCACCAGTGTTATCAAGAATATTCACCACCCCATCATTCCAACCTTACCATCCTTTTACTTCAAAACACCAGAACAACAAGACAAACACCCCATCCATCCGTCAACATGCCTATCAACGCAGCTATGCTCAGCATCCCTCTGCGGATCGGCCAGCTGGCCTTCGCGGCTGTAAGTATAGCTATATATGTATGCCATTGCAGAGCTTCACTCACTAACCACACTTCATTCAGACCGTCGCCGGCCTCATCGGTGCTTACCTTCGTAGCTTCCGCGGTACCACCCTATGGCCGCAGAAGCGCTTTATCTATACCGAAGTCGTGGCCGGCCTCGCCATGCTCTTCGCCTTGATCTGGCTCATTCCCTTCTCCGCCACCATGATCCACTACATCATCGACTTGATCTTGTTCATCCTGTGGATGGTTGCCTTCGGTCTGCTCGTGAACTTCATCGGTCCCCTCAGGTGCGGTAGCATCTGGAGATGGGGCGATATTACCGAGAAGGGCACGTGTGAGAGGTGGAAGGCCGCTGTCGCCTTCACCTTCCTGTCGGCCATGTTCTGGCTCGCCAGCGCCCTCATTGTACGTCTTCCCGTTCTTGTACCATCGCGTCAAGTGCAACTGTTAACATGACTCAGGGAATGTGGCTCGTCCGCCGTGCCAAGCGCAGCGTGGTTGCCACTGACGGAACTGCTCAGTGAGTTGCCGTGTACACTATCTCCACGAAACAGAACTGACAGGGGCACCAGCACTCCTACCACCCGCCGCAAGTGGTATAGCAGATCCCGTGTCTAGATAGTACCACCGTCCTGCCTTAGCCTTCCGAAGCGGTCTTTGGGTTATTTGTTAGCCAGTACAGAGCTTTATAGCGTCTGTCACGGTCTGTGTCAAGGTGTTGTCGGATGTTTCTGATGCTGGCATGTGTCGATACCCTTTGGGCGCTTTTGCGTGCTCAAGCGACCGAAGGAGTAATTAGTGATAGTTCTAATCAGCCGTCGGAGGCGTGCCACTCGCACGTCTCTGATTCAGTAGCTGTTCATCGTTGTCCTGATTGAGCCTGTCAGTACATTTGTGTGATCTATTCTGCAGTTTGTGAATGTGGAGCCACGCGTAGACTTCGACCAGTTTTCCAAGATGACCAACGAAGAGCCAAGATCCTCTCTGATTATATCCAGCCACTCTGTGGATGACAGACGGATCACTCTCCTATGGTCCCCGATCGTGCGTGGCACGGAGTAAGCAATCACTTAGCAATGTCGCTGCCTATACAATCACGATACCCACGCACGTAAGGGACTTCATGGGACCCCAAAGGTGCAGCGTGAAGAGGTCAAGGGCTACCCGCAATGGCGATGACGACCCGAAACCATATAGGAGAAGTGCATGAAGCGCTGGTAAAGTCTTATGCGGTGCTGATTCAGCTTATTTCAGAATATTCGGATTGGTGTGCGGTCCAGGGCAGTTGAAGAGGACGACGACGGAAAGGTGGGATGCGCGACAAGGGGCTAGTTACGGGTCTACCGGTTTTGAAGCAAGATAGAGATCGGGGTCGTGAAGATACCTCCAGATACCATGGAGAGCGTGATTGTTAGCGACTTGGAGACATTTCATCGTCGCTGGATTCCCCGGCCTTTGAAGAACGTGAGATTTTTGAACACCTCTGCCAACACGGTGGCGCGTTGCGGTTAAGTCGGTGAGACACATGGCGGGGTGGTGGCAAATATCTGAGAAAACTCAAGGAGCACGACCGCTCTCTGGATCGATTACATGGCTAGGACATTGGTGTAGCATCGCGCTATGTGGTGAACGATGTGATACCAAAACAAAAACCACGAACGCCCAGTCTCGACATCCGTTAGCCAACGATGAGAAAGGACGGTTTGAAAAACACAACCCACTGAACGCCGAGCCAGATGCGCGCAGAACGCAACGTGAAGTAGAAAAGGCTTAAGAACCTGAAGATGCAAATACATGTAGCATCGAGCGGCACATGATCTATGATTCGGTACGAAGACAGGAGAATGATCAGAAAGGAGAAAGCTCTTGGGCCAGAGGCCCTATTGCTGAGACCGGCTCCAGAAATCGAGGCTCGCGACCACGTCCTCACCATATTCATCCTCGTACGCGTAAAGAAGCTAACATGGTTAGCAATGACCTCAACGTGCTTTGTGGAGGAGAGACTGCTCACCTCGCGTGTGGAGTTATGAAGCATCCGGATATTTTTCGCCGTCAATATGTGCACTAGAGCGCTAGTCTCCACATGTCTTATCTCAATGAAGCTAGGTTCGAAAGCGAGGATGTATGGATATGATAGTGCAAATGATTGCGGTTGTCCCTCCCAGGTGATCTTCCAGTCGGGTCGCGCGCGCCAGCCGTTACGGTTCACGAAAAACGAGAACTCTGTATAATTGAGGAGAAACTCGCCGTTGAGCCGTTCCAGATGAATGGGCTTGATATTCTCTTTTCTTGCGACAAAGTCCAGCGATGTATCAGCTTGGTCCAGGAGTGATTGCGTCTCCAAAGTCTCAACGCTGACAACCTCGAAGCCGCGAGCGCATCCAACACAAAGCTTGGTCTTGAGGAAATGTATCGACGATGACTCCGTGGGAATGTAGAACTCCTACGTAGTGTCAGCCATAAGCAAGCTTAAAAAACATCTCATAGACAGACCTTGTACGGTTTGAGCGCTTCCTGTCCGCCCTGGAACATCTTGCTGATAGCCGGCTTCTTCTTCCCTTTCAGGAGAGTGTCCATCGGTTCAAAGACCTTGATGGTGGTTGAAAGTGCCGAGGTTTTGACGCAACAGACCAGATGTCTGCCGAGACAGACGCCTGACTTGAAAAAGTTCGCATGGCCCTGGATCTTCTTCGGTCTCTTCGTGAGCGGCGATTGGTTGTCGTTGGAGTCAAGCGCTTCCATCGGATACGAAAAGAGTGTCTTGTTTGACAGGACGAGGAGCAGTTGATACTCTTCCAGCACATCTATTTGCGTTACTTGGCTAATGTCAAGCACTCGTTTGGGTTTGGCAAGGGCTGGATCTTTAGGCCGTCGGTCCGACAAATAAATTCCAGTGTCAGTACCGTAAACGAGTTTACGGCCACCATCTGTACAGAATAGAATAGTCAGCAGGCAGAATAGAGGTATGACTGAGCTGGGGGTAGCTGAACACACCTATAGGGACTAGACAGTTCACTCTATTGTTGGCGTTAAAGAAACCATCACAGAGCACAGTCTTATTGTAAAAGTTGCTTCTTTCGCGAAGTTTACTTTGTTGACCTTCAATATGCTCCATCCACTTCCGCCGCTGAATGTGTGACATTGCATAGAGTGTAAGCTCATAACCACCTTTCCCAAGGTGCTTGAATGTAATAGGGAAGCCCTCTTTGCCAGTCGGTGCCGCTTTGGGCGCGTTCAGCCCGTTCTTCGCACCAGGTATCAAGCTGGAGGACGGACGCTTCGCTATTCCCATTTTGGGGATGATCTCGTCCATTTGTGTTATAACGAGCAGCTCGAGTGGAATAGGTTTCCGGTAAACCTTGAGCTCTTCACGTTTATTGATAGTCTTGACACGGACAAGCAGTACGGCATGATCGAACAGATAGACGTGCACTTCGCTCGCGTCGGTAGGGCCTTTCTTCAACGCACCCTTGAAGAGCAATTGCCTGCCCTCCTCCGTCAGCTTGAGATCGACGTATTCGCCATGCGCCCATCTGAGTTGATGGTTGAGCTGCATGAGGTTGAAGTGGTTTTCGGCTTTCCCTGACTCTACATTTACTCTGGATAGGAAGTCCCGAATGAGAGATATTGCTTTAGGAATATCTTGCTTGTCAGGATTGTCATCAGCCGTGTTCTTGATGACGTTTTCGAGGAGCAATGGATACCGGGCCAATCTCGTAGTCGGTTTGGTCAAGTACCCGTTCAGCTCCAGCTTCCGTGATTCTTTCAAGCGTTCCGTTTCGTCCACGAACTTTGAGAAGGCGGGGTTCGACTGCCTCTCCCTTTCGAATTCAAACTTCCCATACAGCTGATTTGCGCCATACTTGATGAATGGATCGAACCTCGGCACAAAACTCAGGAATATGTCGCCAACGTTCTTGACCACTGGATTCTCCTGCTGCCTTCGGGTCAAAGCTTCAGCCATCCTCGAGTTCACGGAGTGCACCTCCATACAATTCGAGAAAACTGTACGGATAAATTTCTCTCGCCGATGCTCCGGAATGGGCGACGGGTTAGCCGGATTTGTCGAGCGCAGCGGCTTCATCCAAAAGTCTCGCAAGTACTCAAGATCTTTGACGAAATCGCGCTCTGTATACATGATTTCCGAGATCACCTCTTGCCGCTTCTTCTCCCTGTCTCCGACACTGTCGGCAACCTCTTTTGATACAGTATTGATCCACAGCTTTTGTTCGTCGCTCTCATCCGCGTGTAGACTTGACTGAGACTCCTCTCGTCGTAGGCCGGGCTGTGGTTTGAGGTTCAGGCGGGCCTGTTGCTCCAATCTCCGCGGACAGGCTATAGAATAGCACAAACGGTCCCTTGTGCATGTTGGTGAGTAACACTCAGTTAGCAGAGTGTGTACACCATTAACTTCAGAGGTTATGTCAGAGGAGTCCTCCCTGAGAGACTCTCGAAATTGGTAAAGCTCCGTAGGTGAGTCCCGCAACCGATGATCGTATGTCACATCATGGAAGAATTTTTGGGCGTCTAAGGCGCGTCCAAGCAACAGAGCCAAGTTCCGGTCCGTGGTCTTGATAATGTATGCGATCAGGTCGACGGCCTCGGCTCCAGTGAAAGCGTTCTTGTAAGTCAGCTCGTTTTTACTCCGCTCCCCGACAGCAATCCTCTCACGAAACGTGTCTGCAACTCGTGAGAGCAGTGCCGGATACACTAAAGGTGCTCGGCGTTGGGCCGTAAACACCGCGCCTTGTGAGCTATTGTTCCCCTTTTGCATAGAGGGTCTGTGCTGTAAGGAGTTGTTGCGGTCTGAGGGTGAACCCGTGTTTGACATGGTCGATGCCATTGACATTGTACGTGAGGGTACGTTTCCTGGTCCGGGACTGGCAGCTTGTGGTGCTGCACCCAAGGTAGTCGTCGAGCTGATGAAACTATTGGTGGAACGATTGTCAAGGGTTGGCACCTCTTGACCAGATTCACGTCGTCTATTTGGTATAACCCGTCCGCTCATGGTCTGATTGTGGTCCCTCTCAACCGAGTATGATGTCATTGACATTGCTCGCTCGTCGTGGCGCTCTGGAACGATCCTACCTTGGGCTGTTGTTCGGGATGCAGCCGATTGGTAGGGTTGCTGTCGAAAGGCTGTTGCCGAGGCGTGGCTATAATTATTTGGGGACGGATGGTACTGCGGGGGCCCTGACATGGTTGCCAACGACCTCGACCGGTACTGGTCAGCATTTAGAGCTGGACCAGTAGAGTAGCCAAGGTTTGGAACAGGTCTGTTGTACTGATTCGGCATCGGCTGTCGGGGATCGATCCTTTGCGGCTGGGGATAAGGACGTCGGTCTGGGTAAAGAGGCTGAGGCAGGTGTTGAGGTTGTGGCTGTATTTGGGGATGACCATTGGGTTGCCGCATACCCTGGTAGTAGCCATTTGTTGCCGCAGGTCCGTAGCCGTTCTGCTGCTGACGGACCGGTGATGATCGTTCCATGGATGCGTCGGACGTTTGTGAGGACATGGTCTGAGACCGTTCTTGAGGCATTGGAGTAGTCTGAGAGGTCATCGTCTGTGAGCGGCCGGGCGGCGGAGCCGCACCGAAGATTGACGAGAAAGCCGCATCTCGTTGAAATGATGATGCATGGCCATAGTCGTTTGGTCGATAATTTCGGCCTTGCTGACTACTGTAGTCCGCCATGATATCTTGAAAGTCTTATGATGTAAGTACTAAGTATTCCAGACTATGACAGTCTCGGAGAGGAAGCCTTATTTCGGTCCGACTGAGAAGACCTTCGACCACCAGGAGTCGACTTCAAAGACCGGCGTGCGGTCGTGACGAGTGAGCACTCAGTACAGAGTGAAGTTGTGCATGATCCTCTTCGGGCAGTGTTCCAACAGGAGTAGGTTCTGATACTCGTCTGAGCCTTTCCTTGCAGCGATGGCGTCCTTCTTATCGACTGCGTCAAGCACCAGAGGTTAGACAACCAGATCTTGCACTGTTCTACGCGGTCGCTTGCTATTCCCGATGTCGCCCGGCCAGACAATCGCCAAACCAAGCGCCGAGAGATGGGGATAGTTGGTGTTTGTGAGAAGTCTCTTCCGAGGTGTTGACGCAATCACGTTCCAGAAAGCGAGAGGATTGTGGTCGAAGACACGATCAGGTTCGACGTGGGCAAATTGACTGTCTCAATATCCTTCAGCGCTGAAGACCAGTCGTTATGTCCCGGTACGCATCCAAGAGCAGCGCCTTCTCGTATGCCGACAAGATCCCCGTTTCAAGGCCTTTGAAGGTTAGAAGGGATCTCCGGAACCATGTCCTGGCCCAATCCGTAACTTACTGTTGACGAGCTTGAGATCATGTGACACCTTCGCTTGATTCCGACATGCTGCTTACCTAAACCCCGATGTTGCATGACACCTTCATGAACAACTACTAGTCAATCCCAGAAAGCTCGACGAATCCAAGACCAACTTGGGCATCTGCTCAGCCAGAATCAACATGACGGAAAATGAGCTCTCCCCCAAGTTCGCGCCATTCTTTGGCATGGTAGGTCCTTCGGACGATATGAAGAGAACTCATGACTAACTACCGTGTCAGGGTGGCATTGCTTCTGCGGTAAGTTAAATTCGAGGTCCCAGATACTGTTGAACGATGGGCTGATATGGTAAAGATGATATTTGGATGTATGTGGGCTTTCCACTGTCACTTGCGCCACGAGTCATACTTAGCCATCGCTTGCCACAGGTATTGGAGCGGCGTACGGGACAGCAAAGTCGGGCATAGGAATAGCTGGTGTAGGGACTTTCAGACCTGATCTGATCATGAAGGTATGTGCGCTGAGGACTGGACTACAGCACTTGGAACTTTGGAGGTTAATTTCCGAATCTCTGCCAGTCCCTTATACCCGTTGTCATGGCCGGTATCATAGCTGTCTACTCCTTGGTGATAGCAGTCCTCATAGCTGGAGACATGGGGCCGCCACCAGGGCAAAACTACAGCCTGTTCAAGTATGCTATGGCTTCGTCACCTCGACAGTAAATTTGGGCGCTAATAATCATTGCCTGCAGCGGTTTCATGCACTTGGCGTGTGGTCTTTCAGTTGGCCTGACGGGTCTTGCGGCCGGTTACGCTATTGGCGTCGTGGGAGATTCGGTCTGTCATACACGTAGCTTGTCAAAAACTCTTCTAACCTGGACACTAGGGTGTTCGGGCGTACATGCAACAATCGAGAGTGTTCGTTGGCATGATATTAATTCTGATTTTTGGAGAAGTCCTAGGGCTTTACGGGTACGTCAACTTTCGGGCTGAATTAACCTGTGCATCATGATACTAATCGAGTATAGTCTGATCGTTGCTCTCATTCTCAATGTAAAAAGCAGAGGTTGAACGGCAGATATACTGCTGAGCCTTATTTCGTTCCGTTCAGCTTCTTTGTACGATTATCAAGTCAATTCGTACCGTCTTCTCAAGATGGATCCACAGAACACAATAACTCAATGAGACAGCGACCAAGGAGTACAACTGCGCTAACAATATAAAGTCGGAGTTTATACCAGAGCGCTCAGGATGTCCTACAACGCCAACAGTTAGTATGTTCGTGAGGTTAGGTTTCGGCTTGGTCTCTCGTTGCTGAGGCCTCTTTCGTTGGGCATCTTCCGCACTTTCGCTCTTGAGGATCCGCGCAGAGAGATGACAGAGAGATGACAGAGATCATGTCGCAGGACGTCAAATCCCTCAGCATACTCTATTCAGCACCTGTAATATAAGGTACGTTATAGACTCTCCCAACCTCATACCAGGACCAAGATCGACAAAAAGGGATTTTGAGGTACTGTACGTTTAACTAGCGTGTAAGTTACTATTTATGGACCGACTCCGACCGACCGAGGGATCCATCTTGAGAAGACGGTACGAATTGACTTGATAATCG
>QQTW01002628.1_pt1 | contig 13120 bp, 15 predicted proteins | sample 1904831 | NCBI WGS metagenome assembly QQTW01 (sample SAMN09435610, study PRJNA476489) | Subsurface metagenome, whole genome shotgun sequencing project. | reverse complement strand
ATCCTGTCATTCCATCGCCCCTCAAAAGCCGCCTGACCTGTCAAGACATTCGATGCGCATTGAGACTGAAGCCGGGTATTCTGGTAGCAAAAGAAGCCTTACAATGATATAACCTGGGCCCTTCTCTGGAGCAATTGGTTACGACCCAACTCATTCGCAGATGTCGCGTAGAGACACAACGGCTGAAGGTTGTGATGCTGGCCAACATTTGGAAGCCGTCCGAGGAGATGAGGGCTCCAGGGCTTGGCAGAAGATGCGTACGTAAGCGAGGATTTTTTTAGACTCACACGCTGAGTGGCTCCGATGACGCTCCCAAAGTCCCATACTGGTGATGCGGTTATGCCAACAATGCCTCAATTTGCTTGTCCATGTTAGACCAGCATGCCGTTCAGGCACGACTCACTCAGGACAAGTCCAACAGCAGCTGTATGTCATGCTCGTAATCTAGCTGTCATCATAACCATGCCATCGCCCGAAATTCTCATTTTCAACATGATCTTCCCGCGAGCAGGCATGCACCATTCCCAGCAGTCATTGTAGCGACTCAGCGACACAAATCACCGGCCAACAGTCTCTCCCTAATCCGCCCGCTGTCCAAAGTCTTTGAGACAAAAAATAGAGAGGTTTGAAGAGGTCAAGCAGTGCCATCCGTCATGGGTCGTTGTAGAACTTGCGCAAGGCCTTCTCGACCTCCTCAAACTCCTTCTTGGCCTGCGCGATCGTCGTCTTGCTCCGGGCCAGACAGACGTCCGCGTCCGGCTCCTCGAAGGCGCCCGTCTCGTCCTTGTACGCACCAAAATTCTGCAGCTTCTCGCAGCTGTCCTTGAGCTTGGTCAGGCCGAGCGTGGCCGACGAGCCTTTGAGGAAGTGGCCGAGGGCCGAGAGCGAGCCGAGGTCTTTCTTGACGCTGGAATGAGAGTGATTTTAGTCATATCTTCTTGAACGAACAACCCTCTCGATTTTTCTCGCTTCCTCCACGTCATGAACGGTCGAATTCAAAGGAGTCAGACTCACAGGTTTGCGTCCATTTTCTCAAAGGTGCTCTGAGCCTGCTGAAAGAAGTCGTACACGATGCTCTTGCTAAACTCGCGCTCGTCCTCGTCGTCGTCCATCTCGAGTATCTGCTCGAACGTGGCGGGGTCGATGTTATCTCCGCATTCTGGAAGCGCGCTGGACGTCTCCTCGGCCTGCTGGAGAGGGTTGTGAGCGATGCGCGCCGGCGATTGGGCATGAGTGCACGACTTACTGGTTCCTCTTTGGTGGCCTCCTTCTTGGTTGCCATGCTGCACAATGTGGTAGGTGATAAGGTTGACGCGCCGTTGATGTCGCCGAAGCCCCTGGAGCTCTTTGTTGCTTATGCTCCGGTTGCAACGGCTTACAGGGCGGTCGAACGGGCTTGCAAGGCCGATGTGGTCTCCGTTCAGAATAATGGTTTGATGGTATACCTCGGCGAGACCGAAGATTTGCAGACAACAGACTCGATTCAGTAGGGATTAAACTAGAGCAGCCGCTCGGACTAGCTGAGCAGAGTATATAGAGGTGTAGTCGTGTCGAGAGCGAAACAGTATCGAAGCAGTGTGTCAAACCGAGTGAGAGCAGGAGCGAACGTATTGATAGTTTGGTCTCGAGCGTGACGGTAGGTGGTCGGATGCGATGACGAGCGGACGGCAAGGGGCGGCAGTGGGTTTTCGGTGACAGAGCGTTCTCGAACCCGCGCCTCGTGGAGAGGGGGATCAACAGCGGAGGTGAACAGCTTTTGGTATTCGAGGGTCAGACGCTTACGCTGTCATGATAGCATAACGGGCCAGACACTCACGTTTACTCAGGATCGACGAGGTCTCGAAGAGCTCGGGGGCGGAAGTGGCCGCGGGTGGGAGGTGAAAGGGCCTTTCTATACTCATTCACACGCACTACTCTGCACCCTCACCCACGCACAGTAGCAGTGGAATACTGTTGCCCACGCATACCCAATAAGTTCAAGGATGGTGTGTGTACAGGCGGAACGCTAAGCGGGGTGCTCCCTTATTTTCTTAGCTTGGAAAAACGTCAGACGAGGGGCCGTAACGAAGAGGCGCGCAGAAGCTGCTTGCTATTTGCAGCTGCAGATAGCAGCTGCGGCCGTCTTGATAGTGCCAGATAGGGCGGCAGACATGCGTGCAGGAGGATTCGGGTAGGGTAATGACATTGAGGCTCTGATCGAGCGTTCCGTGATGAGGAGAGAGAGCTTCCTGTTGAATGTATATAAGAGTTAAACATCGCTCATCGTCACCCGCCGCGCACCGGGTACGAAAGTAGGTTGTCGATAACAAGCCATGTCTCGTTGCCAGGGGTCTATCACAAGGATCGCGGAGCTGCGAGCCTCTTCGGTACTGTGCTCTGTACGTCACTCGTGTAACCCTGTAGGGAGCTACGAGAGCCGACGGTGCTCCTGTTCATCTCTGAGGTTGCGCTCTCTTTCTCTCTCCTTGCGTTGGTGCTTCGAACTACCAATTGCATTCCCTACTTCGGTCCACCCGGCGTCAAGCCTCGCAAAGCGTGATCGACGGCGCGGACGCCAGCATCGTGATTGTTTTCTCAGGACGATGCTGCATGCATGTGTGTCCACAACCTGTATGTGTGTACATACATCCAAAGTATAAAAACGTTGGCACGACCTCTGAATCTGACCGATGGATCCTGAATGATGGCGCCTGTACCGGGTCAGTCCTCATTACTCTGCTCGCGCGAATCAGGTGCGATGGAAGAGCGAGGGAGCATGCGCCGCCAACACGAGTACATGCCCGCAGCCCGGCGGCATGCAGGGCATCAAGTACTTTTCCCGTCGCCCTTCCGCCAAGTCGCCAGCTGCCCAGGAGTTGGTCAACACCACCCGTGGACCACGACTTCGGAACCCCTTCCGGATCTTCCTTCAGACTCGCGACATGAATGACGCCGTCTACCCGAGCTTTGCATGCCAGGTGGTGGTGTCTGTTTGAGCCCATCGGGGTGTTTTGTCTACGGCGGACTGGTATGTGCGGCCGGATGAAGCCACGAGCACCGATCCAAGGACCAATGCCGTGACGGCAGGCTGTCAACCCACCAGTGCGACCGTTATAGCCAGTCGCATCTCCGACGGCGCCCTACTAAATCTTCAGGCATCCTTCTTCAGATCGAAGATGAGTTGCAACCTTTGCGCCTTGTGAAATGTCGAAACATCACCACGGAGACGAGGTCAAGCCAGAGTTGACGTGACTAAATCTGACATTCCTGACCTGGTTTTACCCCACGCGCAGCGACGTCATGCGACGTCATTCTTGAACCCCGTTTTGCTCGAGGCTGACCGCGAAGATATTAAAATCACCAAGGCCTCATGCTTTACCGGCATACGTTGATGCTTCTCGCAGAGGGACTGAAGTCGATGCCCTGCCGTAGGCGGTAGCCTCAAGAACCTTCAGGCAATCGATTGTTTCGAGAGGCGTAGTCGCCGACTCATTTCCTGCGTCTTCGGCGTCCGCTAGAGAGATTCTTTCCGGCAGAGTTGCCAACCTGAATGGTTAGTGTCGCTGACGCCCCCTCCCCAACAACAGTGGAACCCGCAGCTCACAACAGGGTATCACACGCCCGTGGAACTGGCGGTCTCCACTGTCCGCCAAGAGATCATCGCCCGATGGCCCTTTTTCTTCTTCGCCAATGCCCTTTCCCGGCCCGCTCCTCCTTCTCCACGCCTTCCGGCTTGCAGTCCGTCAGCCCGAGCGTCCGAGCTCGCTACCCTTCCTGCCTGCTCGTCGACCCCTCCAAAGCTTCTCCGGACAGCTGCTGACAATCCTTGCCTTCATTTTGCTCAGCACGATCTGGGATCCTGGTCAGTCTGCTCTACCCATCGGGTGTTGCTCCGTGTAAGAGACGAATGATTGGTTCCCATCTGGCGTCATGATAGTGAATTCTTTCTAGTCGGCTCCATCTGTTTCCTTTTGATATTGATGGTGTGATGGCGTCGGGCAGATCTTTCTCACCGTCCTCGTCCGTTTCATGCGCTGACTGGCGCGTTACCGCGGACCATGCCTTATCTAGGAGATGATGATGATCTGCTGGACCCTTAAGAGACGACTGTGATGGAAGAAGCCGGCGGTGAAATTGTGGAATGCGGAGCCGTACCATTGGCTGGACTTGCGCCTCAGTGCGTAGTTGCCGGCCCGACGTTTGAAATTCTCCGTCCGATGTGTGATGTGTTGAAGCCCACACGAAAAGCTTCATGGCGTTATCCGTTGGCCTTTCGTGAGACTCTTCCCTGAGACTTTCCGGTGCAGTGAAGATCCCTTGTCGTGTAGGGAACAATATGAGGCATCCAGGACTGGATAATATGGCCGAAAGTGGCCTCCGTAGATCTTCCTTGGATGTTCATCTCCCGGACGTGTGGGGCTCAGCGGGAGGACGGCAGACGTAAGCTTGGGTATCCTCTGACCAGTTGACTTCTCCGCAATGGTCTCAGTGATCACCCGTTCGATATATCTCACGAGAGTCTGTTGCTGGATGAAGACCGAGATGTTCTTGTGATTGTGTTCCATAGACGTGCAGAATCTTACTTATGTTCATTATCGTCCTCCAGTCTTGCCTGTGAGCTCTAGCCCGTGATGCTGCAGAAGCTTGTCGATTGGAGATAGTACGGTTGATATCCTGAGCCGCAAGTTCAGCCCATGATATGTCTGTGCATTGTAGCTGTTCGCAGTTAACTAATGTTGACTAGAAGATAGAGTAATCTTCAAAGGGTATCGTGGCAGCAACGGCACTGAAATTCAAGTGATGACCTACTACTCTGCATGCCTGCTCCAAGACTGGTTCCTTTATGGAGCCTGATGCTCCAATACCAGTCAGGCTTACCTTATTGAACCATTCCCGGATTCTTTCAGCGTTATCAGTCGTGTTCTAAATAAAGTGTGACTGGACAAATGAACAAGAAATCTCCGGATGACGAATTTTACGGAAGCTAGGAAAGGGTGCGCCACGACTTTGTAAGAACAATCAACGAACTTGGGACCTATTAAGGACTAGAATCGCTGACTTACTGAACAGATAGCCTTTCCATTGCTCAACCACAGAGCTTGGAGGAAGGGTTCTGCACCTGATCCTTCAATCTCGATAGTCTGGGAGAAATGGAGACCGGACTAGAAGTCGAGCTGTTTAAGTGAGGGAGAGAAAGAAGAGGGTGACTCTGTACTTGATGCTGTGTCATGGATGAGGCTGTATACCATGAACTGGCATAGAGGGAGGCAAGACGGATATCCCGACCATATCTTGGTGCTTCGAACAAGTGAGATGAATCTTTGACACATCTGGAAGAGCCACGCGGCGCATAAACGACACTGTCAACTCATGCACCCTCAAAGAGTGACTGCCAGCTTGAAGGTAGGATGCAAAGAAGAAGTCTCAAGACACACAGAAGTCTGAGAAAAGCCTTGTGGAGAAAAAAAGGCAAAGTTTGATCATGGGTAAGGCCCTTGTACTCGACATTAGGCCGCTCCCCAAAACGATATGACTGACAAGAAAGAGGCAGCGAGCCTTGAAGGCTGGTCTTGGCCGCCGAGGTAATCAGTGCAGACGGACAACCTGGTCAACCAGCAGTAAGGTTAGGTCATACTCATCCTTGACAAGCACGAGAATTCTCATTTGATGACTTGAAGAAAGTCGTTGTCAGGCAACGATGCTTCTCAGCCGCTCCACTTGGTGGCATGATCAACTGTTGCAGGTAGGCCTTCCGACCTCCGCTGCGAGAGACTCTTGTCATCGCCCAGGATAATGATCCCCGCCTTTGAAGCAGTCTGTTGTATTCCCAGGGTCTCCTCATCAGTCCTCGATACATCAGAGGGTGAACGTGCTGGAGTCTAGAGGTGTGAATGTTGTGTCTGATGGACAACACACCAGATTCGCTCCGTGAGTGGAATGCCTCCCGGGAAACGCTGGTTTCAGATCCTTCCCTTGGATACCCCCGAGAATTCAGCGCTACAGTACTTGAAAGCTTGCAATAATGTACAGCAGCAGTGTCAAGAGCTCGCAGGGGCCCGAGTTGTTGTTGAAACCTATCGGTGCAACTTCATGGAGGGGCCGAAGCGACATTGTGTGCCGACTAATATCGTGGCGGGCAGCTGCATACCGAACCTCGTGAACCTCAGGGGAAGAACCACTTGGAACAGTGGTAGATGACCGGCCCCTTCACCGGTCATCTAATCAATAGGCGGATTTGCCAGAAGTTTTTTCCATCGGGTGGTGGTCCAGACTCGGTACGTGGAACAAAAGGGTTTTGTCGGATCGTGAAGTCCCCCCTCAACGCCGGCCCTTGGCCGACCACATGCCATCACATGATGCTCACTACCTACCTAGGTAGGCAGAAAGGTGCAGTACTGCCTCTTGTTTCAAGCCTTTCTGTATGCAACATGTTGTTGCGATACCGTCAAGCTCGCTCTTTCATGGCTATACTGATAATCTGATATTTCCTCGAGATGACACGTAATCCGGTTATGTCGATGTCTGTGCCGAGCTTACACAGTCGGTGAGCGGATACATTGCCTCTATAGTGATGCTTGCTCAAAGTCAACAGCATCTCTAGAGTGATAGCTGGTTCTGACTGGTGTGAGTCAGGCACAGACATCGGCATTTTGTCCTTATCAGTGCCAGTGATAATTGTATCAACTTTATATCAATCCAGCGACCATGTTTACACTCTTACACCTATCCAGCAAGAAATGGAGGGCGACATGCTCTGGCTTTACTGTGTAAGTAATAATCTATTGCTTTTCTTTGAAGCACCACATCGTATCACATGAAACATTCTCTTGGTGCGAAGACGTTTCTCTTGCTGTCTAACTCTCTTCGAGTCAACTAGGCTGTGAATGAGATCGCATCCTTTCGCAGCTGAACTCTTTACTGAAAAGCTTCTCGCCACATGCGAGCAACGTTCTAAGTCTCATAAACACGATATCTGGCGTTCAATATAAAGCCGTGAATCAACCCCTGTCTGCGGCGAGATTTTCAAGCCCTCTTCGTTCGTCCACGAACGCTCCCAAGCTGTCTTTCCTCAGGAAGCTGCTGGTTCACATCTATCATTTCCATGGAGCTGCCTCGCATAGTGGATTCCGCCTCGACAACAGGCAATGTTCTCTGCATCTCTCCCTCTCTGGGAGTATCGCCTCGACAAGCCCAAGCATCAACGTAGCCAAGTGTCTCCTTGGTCCAGATGCGGTTCATCACACGCAGGCGGAAGGGCACGAGTGCGAGGATGATGATCGGAAACACCGGGCCAGCTTTCGTCAGAGTGATGATGAAAATGGCCACCGTGACAGCAATTTGGAGGGCGGTGTAAAGATGGATGGGTAGGTAGCTCCCGATACCTTCTGGAAGGCGGGGAAGCTCGGATGGCGGCGTCAGAACACACAAAGTTCTATATAGAACTGGGCTAGCAGCCGATCATGTCAATATGTGCAGAAGGGAGGGACGCGAGGGGGACAATGTACTTTACTGTGAGACTCTGCTGTCCCATGAAGAGGAACAAGCCAGCCAGAACGCTGGTAGGGGTTAAGCCCAATATCCGCATAAACGGTGGGCTGACAAAGCATAAGATTCCCCCGGCGTGCAAAAGATGGCTCCAACGCTGCTCATACACCCGTCGACTGCTCCGCCGCTCATCACTGGGTGATCCATCAGCACTCGTCAGATGTACAGACTCCGTCTCGTCATGCATCAAGCTCTCCGAGTGCAGAGGCGCTTGAGGCAGCAATCCATTGGATGGAGGTATGCCTAATATACCACAAACGATGGTAATGATCCCAAGTAGAGCAACATCCCAAGCAAAACCTCCAGGTTTCCTGGTGCCGTAGCGGTGTACGGTGCAGATGATGCTGCTTACTTCATGATCGAAGAAGAATAGCGCCGCAATGATAATGCCGGGAATCATTGCAGCGAATATCCAGCCCACCGGAAGACTCCAGAAGTGCACAATGAAAAGGGACCTCTCAGTGCTCGTTGGTCGGAAGGAAGTGCTGACAGGTAGTGTGTCTTTGTCGAGGGCGGCGAGCTCCCCAATGCGCGGTATCCCAATGAATAATATGATGCTAATTGCAGCAGCGTACTCGGCAAGGCCCATTCGGATGTATCGATGGAACAGCGGCTTCCAACTTTCGGCGTACGATAGAAACACAGCAACTGCACATGTGCCGATGGCACCAATGACTGCGTAAAGAAAAGCAGCGAGCGAATGATTGCTATGAGCCCGTTCCAACTCCTGGATCGCTTTATGGAAGTATATAATACTGTTGAGCAAAGAGAAGACCTCGGTGGAAAATGTAGTCACATATCTCATCGTCCAGTCATGTGCATTAAGCATTGCGAGGACAAAGAGCATCCAACCAGCATGGATTAGAGACCAAGCCATGAAAGGTAGAAACGGTATCTCCATGATTCAGCAAAATTTGACGCCTTGGTCCACAGCGAACTCACATCAAAGGAAGTTTGACACAGCGAGTATATGTTTTCCGCCAGAATTGAGAATGGGCCTGTAACACCCAGTATCGTGAGTGGCTGAATGGAAAACCTGGCAGCTCAACATGATTGGTCAGCTTCTTAAAGAGCAGATCAATTGCGAGCAATCATTGAAAGACTTAACACTGAGATCTGAAATTCCATCGTGCACGTAGCAATTATATAGCAGATATCAAAACCAGTAAAAGTCTGCACGTACAAGGAGAAAACAATCCCACATATTCCTGTACTGAACACTACTTCTATGGTCCCCCAATTTCGCCCAGTCAGGTTGTATAGATCGCTAGCAAAAGTGATGCCAGGTAGGAGGTTCGTGAAGAACACATAGACAGCACTGGCAAAGATCAACTGATTGAAAGTCTGCCAATCAGAAACGTATCTTTTGCGCAGATTACCCGCGTCTTGACGTAGAAGGCGAAAAGGCTGAAGAGATCCGCCATCACCGAATGACGAAGCAATGGCATGTATCCAGGGTGTCCCTGAGGATTTGCTCATTGTGAACTGAATTGGTTGAATCTGTATAACCGATATCGTGCCAATTTTTCTCTAGTCAATAAACGTTTTGTGACATCGGATGGATGTTGCAGAAGCAGTGCGTATCCCTGCAGACTGCATTGGATTCCAAGGTCCGTAGTCGATAGGTAGGATCTTGAACACAGGATGATATTGGACTTTGTCTCGATTTGGTTTTTGAAACTCTGACACGTGTACTATTCTTGGAACTTTATGTGGCGCTCTTGAAGCACTCGTGGTCCAACCAAAAGTCAGACCTGAGGTTCGCGCAAAGAACGTGCGACATCGACCTCGGGAGGTTACGTGCATTTACGCTTGGCATTTCGCTCATTTGAGCCTAGTGGGGGTAGAACTTTAAGTCTTCATTTTCGGTGCGCAACACTGAGCCGTTCTTCCAAGTTATGCCCCGGGCCGGTCGACAGGAGCCACAATGATCATGAACCATCGTTGCCGATAGTCGTTGGGTACACAGTGGAATAGATGCTCTATTCTCTCGAAAGCGCTTCGCCCAATTCTATTACTACAACACTGGTAAGAAACTCATCGCAGGGTCTCTCAGCGGACCATTCATGCGACGCCGCTATAACCCAAGTACTATCGCTCTCAAAAGCAACTGGACCACCGCTCTATCAGCCTTCTATATCAAAACGCATTCATGTCTCTGCGGCCTGTCCCAGGATTGGCTGCTCAATAACATATAAACCCCCACAGATGGAAGACACTTTCAGTCCTTCCTACCTGCTTACTGCAGCACAAATGGTCTCTCACATCACATGAAAAGGATTAGTGCGACCACACCCAGACAAAGCGCTGAGAGGACACCGTGGCCAAAAAAGCTCGATGCTGACCGGGGTGCACTCGATGGTTTCGGCGTGCCGTACTCAACGTCCATCTGGACGCGCTTCACATCGAAGGTGACCTGGTCGCCCGTCTTAACGTGAAATGTCTCGGTGCCGAACTGCATGATGCCAATGTACGCTTTCGGATCGAGGGTGGAGCTTCGCCAGAGGTAATGTACCAGAGGAGACACGTCGCCCCGAAAGTCGGTCACGTTCATGTCCGCGAGCCAGCTGTACACATACTGGCCGTTGTCGTTGGGGCCCGTGTACAGTTTACTATACAGCAAGAAGGTTAGCATCAAGTTGCAAGTCTACATCCACCCGGCGAAGGATCAAAGAGATGGAGCGTACAATATTATCCCGTCAAGTTCTAGAGATGGCACGTCCTCACGGTCAACATAGCCGATGGGCTTTACGCCTCCGAAGGCCGTGAACCAGATCATGATTTCGTACTTGGGTTTCGTCGTGCTCTTCGCGCGAACTCTGTCCGGATCGAGGAAGAAGTCAAGCGCGACGTTGGTAATGGCACCAGCCTTATTCAGACCGTCGCCATTGGTACCTTTTTCAGGTTCCGATCCCGGTGCGATGCTCCACACAGCGTCGATGTTGCAAGCGCTTACATTTTGGAGCGGGATGGGGAGCAGCGGCGAGTTCAAATTGACGTTTGGGTAAGAATGCACCTTCTCAGGTGAGTCTTCCCAGGTCCAGGTGACACTGAAGCTGGTCGTGTTTGCTTTCAGGGAGTCATCTTCTTCGATCTGAAAGGTCACGACGTCAGTGACATTCCATCAGTTTCTCATCTCAGCGAAAACGAGTAGGGAATCACTGAGACGAAGGATGCGTTCCGGACGCCGGGAAGGAAGTGCGCACCTGGAGGCATTGCTCGCCAGATCCATCGTATCCCCATTGGTTTGTCGATACTGCATTGCAAATCAGCGATGGACCAGATTGAGACCGGATAGAAAGACTTTGATGTGGATATACGTGTGATATAAGGATGAAGTCTCAGAGAAGAGGAAGGGGAAAAGAACCAAGGAACATGCTAACCGTTGTACCGCCCATCAGTCGTGTTATAGGTTTCATATTGCTTGCACAGCATCGGCAAAGTCGACCGGCTGAGCAGCGAAGCTGCTGCGATAGCCACGAATGGCACCAAGGAAAGGATCATTGTCCAAGCGCAAACCCTAACACCAAACACGCAACGAAGAAAGAAATAGGGGCTGAAAGTGGGCAAAAGTCAGCATTGTCAGATCGTAACGGGTCTGGACCTTGGGGTATATCATGGAGCAAACTCGCACCTACTTTGGACAAGAACAGAGTCGATATCAGAACGGCGTACGATCAGCTCCCTCTCTGCGGTCAAAACAAAGATCTGCCACGCCTTGCTTATCAAGCCCTCATGCTGGGATCACACGCTTTCTTATCATCATGCAGGAAAATATTGGTTGGATGCACCATGACTGTGTGACGATGACGCACAGCCAGTCACAACGAGTACAGTAATTACAATGGCGGTAAGATACTTGCAATTGCTGATACCAAGCACGAGAGTTTCACTACGCCATACCCGCGCTGCGCTTGGCGGATCTTGAGTTTGAAGCTTGAGTCTGACTATTCGCCAGGCGACGACGGCTCGTTGCTTTCTGCGCGTTTTTCTCCCTAGGAAGATCCAGCCTGTGGTCGCCGCGCCACAAGCGCAGATAATCCGAGCCCTGGGAGCAGCTCCCCACGCTTGCTGAGCTCGGGGTATCCACATGGCTTGTGGTACATAGTCCAGACTCCGGACTTCGAAGCCTGTTCCCGAAAGCTGTTCCTGATCCATTGCTCTGGATCAACGGCCTCGGTCTGTGCCCGTAGGCGAGAGGGCAGAGCTTGAGGTTGTGCGCCGAAATCTTGATAGGGTTTCGCTCACCTTTCAAGTGGGCAATTCTAAGAATAGCGCACTACATGCTGTTATGCATAAACCTGAATGTCGACCATCCCGAGGTCACAATCTGACAGTACATATCTGGTATCATCCAGTCTATCATCCCTTCATCCTTGCCACTGTGGTACTTCGAAACCTCATTGCTGAAGACTGTGATACGCCAACGCGGTACCGAACCGCTAACAAAGCTTGCCAATCTCCCGCATCCATATGGCGCTGATACGTGAGCCCCCACGCCTCACCCGAGTCTCCCGATCCCGAAATCTACATAGGCTTGCCAGGGAGCCGCACCTTAAGGCAAAGGGGCGAGATCCAATTGCGGCATCAGTGTCTCACTGTGGCGTTTTGGCGATCTTCACGACCCTAGTAACTACACGTCGACCAAATTGTTGTCAGGCTCTGGAAGACTCCGGCCGGCTCGACTTCCGTGACTGATTGAAGACTAAATAGCCAGTGTTTGAGCTTGAAGGCATATGACGATTCCACCCCTGTAGCCCTGCGTGGCTCATCGCACTGGACGTCTTCAGCCCGAGTTGATTGGTATCCATCACGGGCCGGTGACATCTGTCGGCGACCCAGTTGCCAGGCTCTCCTGTAGGTAAGATACTGTGTCACACTGGGTGAATTGTCGTTGACAGATTTTTCACTTTAGCGAGCACGAGAGTCTTGTGCGTGCGTATACGGATACAGATTCTATCAATATCACGTTTGCTGCCCGGTCGGCACTCATGTTGAACTTGGATCCTTGATTGTCGTCGGCAATGTTGCATATACTCTACCAGAAACCAGACCATATCCGTTTGAGCTTTCGGGTGACTGCAGGGTTAAATTACTTGTATCGGCTTCTCAATTCAATCCGCTCGTTACTACAGTACCGTCAGCCGGGACTGAGCCCCTTTACCTTCAACTTCACTTCGAATTTGTACCGATGTTACAGCAGAGAGCTGACGATGACGAAGCATGGAAGCTACCCTGTGCCTGTGAAGGCGCCTGTGGCGGACCCAGGCCTTGTTAGACTGATCGACCAAGTAACAAAAGCATGCCATGATGTTTTCCATCCAGGTCGTCGGCAACTAGCGGCAGTGCAGGGCTGTTTAGTTCGACTGGTGCGCAACGCCGTCACCGCGCCGGCAACCTTGGGCCGTGGCCGCCACTAACAAGTGCACTCCCAGGTACAAAACCTGATGAGAAGATTGAATCAGGGGCCTAATGAGAGATAACAGTACTGCAAGCGTTGGAGCCTGATGTCTGTATCGGGTCAAAAGCATGCAATCCGCTGGCGGGTGCTGTCCGTATTGGCTAGCCACGTACTTGTTGGAGCCGGGAATTTTCC